>Ga0065721_10051822_pt1 | contig 13458 bp, 10 predicted proteins | sample Mesricmetagenome_FD_59108 | JGI IMG/M metagenome (GOLD analysis project Ga0065721, IMG submission 59108) | Mesophilic microbial community from rice straw/compost enrichment Sample: eDNA_1 v2 (version 2) | ecosystem: Engineered > Solid waste > Grass > Composting > Bioreactor | place: USA: Davis... | reverse complement strand
GATTCAGAAAATCTGGCATTCCGACCCGCGCATCGGATTTTTGGCGAAAGCGAATGATCTGGCGCGGCAGTTACCCGATGCCGAGGCTAAATTTAAAGCTGTATCCGCTGCGGCTGAAACGGCTGCCGGTCCAGAAGCCGAGAAGCGGGTGGCTGAGGCGCTTGCTGCGGTGAAAGGACTTAAATCGCAACTGTTCAACAACCGATTGGATGCGGCGGTAGCGGGAATATTTCTCGGACTCGTCTCGATTGTGCTGCTGCTCAGTTTGCGCGAATGGTGGTTATTGTTGTCGCGGCGTAAGCCGGCGGTGTTGCACGAAACTGAACCTGTATGGCTGCCGGATTATGCGTTGAAAGAAGGCGGACCGGGATTGCGGCCGGTGGTTGGAGCAGCGGCGATTGCGTTAGGCTTGGCGAAGGAACTGAGTGGTGAAGCGCAAATCGAACGCGCGAAGCAGGCGGAAATTGTCTGCACTTGTGAGGAACATCGCCACATCGCGAAGACCGACGCGCAGCATTATGTCGATATGACGGAACGTCGTTTCAACGGCGTCACCCGATGTTGCTGAACCGTTAGTTCGCTGATGCGACAATAGAGCGATTTACAAGGAGTGATTCGTTTTTACGTTGCGATTGTGTGAGGAACAGTTGCGACGATTTGTGTGACGCAAACGACTGATTTTTCACGTGCGGAAGTTCCTTTCATTCCATTTTAAGACGCGTTTGTTCAAGCCGTGGTTGTTTGCGTCAGGTATCTATTCTCCCCAAATCGCTTCTGGCAAACGTATGAAACGACTTGTTCATTTGGTGTCTCTGGTTGCGGCATGCAGCATTGCCTTTGCGCTTGATGTTGCAGCGGGCGTCGTGGTGACGCCGCTTGAACTGTCGGTTACTGAAGGGGCAGGAACAAACACCTATACGATTTCACTTTCCACCGCTCCGACGGCAGACGTAACGATTAAGCTGGAGGGCAGTCCGGAGATCACTTTGAACGGTCAGGGAGCGGGAGCTTCGGTCACCGTATTTTTCGCGCGGACGAATTGGAATGTGCCGCAATCGGTCAAGGTTTCGGCTTACGACGATTTAATAACGGAGAGCGTCGAATATGTCCGCATTCGCCATCAGGTTTTCTCGGCTGATCCGGCTTACCAGCAATTGTCCGTTCCCGATGTCCGGGTGACAATTCTGGATAACGACAGCCTGCCTCCGGCTAATAGTCTTTCAACCACATCGCAGCTTCCAGATCCGTTTTTGATGAAAAACGGTCAGCGGGTTTCCAACGCACGGGAATGGCGACAGCGACGGGAGGAGATAAAGGGGATTCTCCAATTCTACGAATACGGTTTCATGCCGCCCGCACCGATGAGCTGGAGTATTGCGTTGAATTCGACGGCGAGTTGGCTTCCTGGCACAGCGTACCGTTACACGATGACATTGCGAGCCGATGCAGTGAAAAGTTTTACCATGCGGGTGAATGTGTACAAGCCCGCTGGTAACGGACCATTCCCGGTCGTGGTCAACATCAGCGATGATTCATCGAAAGCGACGCTTTGTATGTCTCGGGGTTACATGATGGTGACCTTTAATCAGCAAGATCTTGATCCGGACACCGAAGGAAGCGACATCGTCGGGCCGGCCCAGGCGGCTTATCCCGAGTACGATTGGGGCAGTCTGGCTGTCTGGGCCTGGGGCGCGAGTCGGGTGATGGATTATCTGGAGACGCGCAACGATGTTGATTTAAAGCACGTCATTATTCGCGGCCATTCCCGCACTGGAAAAGCCGCGTTGTTGGCCGGAGCCTTTGACGAGCGATTTGCTCTCACCGCGCCCAACGGCGCGGGAACTGGTGGGCCCAGTGTTTATCGTATCCGCAACTCAGGCGCGGAATCGCTGGCGACGATTACCAGTGCGAACACCTTTTTTTCCTGGTTTCAGAAGAACTTCGGCAGTTTTGGCGGGCGCGAAACTCGATTACCGTTCGATCAACATTTTCTCGTGGCATTGGTTGCGCCGCGTCTGATGTTGACGACAGATGCCACGGGTGACTTGTGGGCGAATCCGCGAGGCAATCAGGCGAGTCGCGAGGCCGCGATGCGCGTGTTTGATTTTCTGGGTGCGGGCGGAAACATCGGAATGCACTTTCGTCCAGGGGCGCACGATACTCTGGAGGAAGATTGGCATGCGCTGCTCGATTTCGCCGATCGCCATTTTTTCGGAAAACCAACTTCGCGCGATTTCGACTATCGCCCGTATCCGACTTATTCCCCGACTTACACGTGGAGGACGCCAACTTTTTATGTCTCGCGCGATCTCAACAAAGATGGCGTGGTTGATTATGCCGACTTGAAATTGTTTTCTGAAAAATGGCAGCGCACCGGTCCCAGTGAGGCAGATTTTTTTGAAGACTACGGAGTCGATTTTAAGGACTTCGCGACTTTCGCGGCGTCGTTTCAGCAGCCGTCTCGCGCGTATCACTTTAATACCAACGGCAATTTTGAGGGATGGAATCTGGCTTCAGGTTTGAGCTCCGGCGTGGTTTCCAACGGAGTGCTCAGCGCGGACGTGACCGGGCCGGATCCGTTTCTGGTCAACACAACGCCTCTCAACATTGCAGCGACAAATGCCTCCGGTCTTCGCGTCCGGATGAAAAATTCCACCGCCGGTAATCGCGCGCAGTTTTATTGGACTACCACCACCGAATCGAATTTCGACGAGGGCAAATCGGTGACCTTTAACATTGTGCCCAATGACAGCGACTATCGGGATTACTGGATTAACTTGAGTGTGCTGCCTCGATGGCAGGGGACAATTCAACAGATTCGCCTCGATCCCACGGGGGCGGAAACCGGACGCATCAGCATCGAGCTGATCGAGCTGTTGCCGAAACTCTGAAATGCTTTTCCTTGTCGTGCCAACCATACAATTTGCCCGGCTTCATTGTAGAGCAGGGAGGCAAAGCGCCGCTGCCGCACTGCTGAATTTTGTGAAGAAATGGATCGGTCTGTTTGTGCTGACGATAATCGCCGAGCCGGTCAGCGCCAGTGTTCGCGTTTATGTCGAGGATGCTGGTGGCAGAGCGTTGATTAAATACGAATGCACTGCGGGCGAAATCATTCGCGCCTTCGCATTAGACGTCACGGTGAGCGAAGGACAGATTACGGGTATTTCAGATTTTTTTCGCGGCGAATGCACCAGTGCTGCGCAAGGTTATGGATTTTTTCCATCGGCATTTCGCGATCACGTTGTCGTCACAAACGGAACGAACGTGAATTGGGATGTCAGCAGCTACACGCCTTTAGCAGTGCCAACGGATCGATCGGATGACACGCAACCCGGATTGAATTCCGCGGGCGTTACTTTGGAATTTGGAGCGCTGTGGCGATCAGATGTTCCGGCAACCAGTCCTCCGGCTTCAGGCGTTCTCTGCGCCTTGGAACTGAGTCAGCCAGCGCTTGTTTCGATTGCGGAAAATCATGCTCGTGGTGGGATTGTTCCAGTCGCGCCCGGAGGTGTTATTCAGAAAGAATTTCAGGCGGCGTTTGTTGATCCTGAAATCATCGTTACGGGTATAGCGGTCAGCAACGGAGTCGTGACGATTACGTTCAAAGGCGGCGAACTGGAAACAGCGAATGAGCTGAGTGGCCCATGGGTGAGCACTGGCAATAACAGCGGCAGTTATTCGTTCGCCGCCGGCACGGCAGAGGTGAAATTTTTTCGTGTGCGTCGCCAATGAATTTGCAAAGCGGATTACGAGTCCATCAATCTACATGACCCCAAAAAATTCACTAAGAACGTACAAGCCGGTTGAAATTTGCGCTGCATTTTCACAGGCAATTGAGCGCGGTTTTTATTCGAGATTTTCGCCTCTTTTTCCATGCTATTCGGAAAAGGAATGTTTCGCAGGACGTGGTTAAGATGACCATGAGTTGCTTTCATTCCAAATTCCGATGCGATTGTTCAAGACGTATTTTCACCATACTGATAACAAAAAGACATGCACATTTCTCGTATACGCAACGGGCGTGCTTTTACGCTCATTGAGTTGTTAGTTGTAATTGCGATTATCGCAATTTTGGCGGCAATGCTGTTGCCGGCGTTGAGCAGAGCGAAGCGAAAAGCTCAAGGCATCGCCTGCATGAGTAACGGAAAGCAGTTAGGCCTGGCCTATCTGATGTACGCGCAGGACAATAATGATATTGCCTTGCCTGGTAATGGATATAGCGGCGTACCGGAGTGGGTTGGAGGACGGGTGGACGTGACTCCAGATGCTGTGGATGAAAACATTGTCCGGAACAGTCCTACCTTCGTATATGCTAATTCCACCAAGGTGTTTCGTTGTCCGAGCGACATGGCAGGATTTCAGTTTAAAGGCACAGTCACTCCGCGCAATCGCAGTTACTCGGTGAACGGGGCCATGGGGCGCAGTGCTTTCCATGACAAGAATATTCCTCCCTTCAAGCGGGCAATTAAACTTGGCGACATCACGCATCCCGGGCCGTCTTCAGTTTTTGTTTTGGTGGATGAACATGAGAACAGCATCAACGATTCGCATTTTTATCCGTTTAACAACCTGAAATCTTATGAGAATAGATGGCTGGATGCGCCGTCAGGTCGACATGGAAATGCGACCGGTTTTACGTTCGCTGACGGGCACGCCGAGATTCATCGCTGGGTAGATAGTGATGTTACCCAGGCTCGAATCAATGGTGGAGTTGTTGGGCCGCGAAATATCGACTTTCTGCCCGTTGTTGGGCCTCGGGATTATGCGTGGTTTACCAATCACATCGCTGCGTTTGGGCAATAGTTTAATTTTGTTTTCCCCTCGAGAATAGTTCTCTCGGTCAACCCCTAAAAAACACCACATGAAAATGCATCACGCATCCAACCTGTCTTCGGCGCGCCCTGGTGTGCCGAATCGTATTCCAACCTTGCTGGCAGCCGTGCTCTTAAGCAGCAGCGGATTGCAGGCGGCGCCCGATCCGATCGTGGATCTTCGATTTAACGAAGGTGAAGGTACCGTTGTGGCGAACGGAGGCCTTTACGGAGGAAGTGCTTATTTTGCTACGGTAGGAGAAAATTCTCTGCCGTATTTCACCAATAATATCCCAACCGGGCCGTACGCGCCGGTGGAGAACACCTTTGCGGTAGCCATGGAGGAAATTGGTGGCAACACCGGCGGTCGGGCGATTGATCTGATAACTGACATCGGAAATTTGGGAACCGAGTTTCCTGCCCTCACGATCTGTGGATGGGTGAATGCCCGCAGCTTGCAGGTCGGTCCGGGGGGTAACCGGATTGTGGAATGTTTTGAAACGTCGAACGGCCAGAACGGTTTTGACCTCGTGCATAATGCGGAAGGCAAGCTGATCTTAAGCATCAACCAATTTCCGGATAATCTACCGGCTTCAAGTGGAGGCATCACGGCAAACCCGAATCTCGACAGCGACAACTGGGTGTTTTTTGCGGTGACGTGGGATCCCGCCTTGGACGCCGATCAGGTGAAATACTATTTTGGCACTGCTACTAATTTGGCTTACTTCGACTCGAGTCGAACCTACACTTTGCCTGCTGCGTTGCCGGTGTTCGATTATGCTGGGCCGCTTACTGTTGGCAATTTTGTGTCCGCGATTGCCAATCGTAACACAATCGGCGCGAACAGCCGGCAGTTTCGCGGGCTGTTGGATGAAATCCGCGTTTACACCAATGCGTTGTCGCTGGCCGAGATTCATCAAGCCCAAATGAATTCCTCTGTGCTTCCGGAGGAACCGGTCACGATTGTTTCTCAACCTCCCACCAATGTATTGGTGCATGCCGGTCAAAGTTTGACCTTTAATGTATTGGCGACGGGTACTCCCGATATTACCTATCAATGGCAAACCAACAATGTGAATGTGCCTGGTGCGACCAGCCAGCAATTCACCTTGACCGGTTTGACGACTGCTGACGACGGAATGGTTGTGCGCGTGTTGGTGGACAATGAGTGGACGCCCGATCCTGGCGTTGCCAGCGCCGGAACGACCCTTACCGTGTTTCCGGAAGATTTCCATAAGATCTCGGCATCTTTCTCGGAAGGCAATGGAACGACCACAGCCAATTATGGCAATCTCGCTGGATATGGAAAATTCCAGGTAAATAATGAGTATCCAAGGTATTCAACCAACGTGCCGACCGGCCCGTTTGCGCCGAGTGCCAGCCATAATCGGGCCTCGCTCGATATGGGGCTCATCTATGCCGGCCAAGGTAATCGCGCCGTCGATTTTACCAATTCATTCGGCATGCGGCCCGGCACGTTGGGCGGATTCACCGGGCTGACGATTTGCGGTTGGCTCAACTCTGGCCATACGAACATCGGCTCCGGCGGTAATCGCATTGTCTCCGCGTTGCTGACGGCGGGTGGCTCTGGTTTCGAACTCGTGCATCTGAACGATGGCAGTTTGCAATTTGGTGTGAACCAATACCCGAACAACACGCCGACCAGTCTGCCGGGTATGATCACTTCGGACGAGAACGGCAGCAATGAAAACTGGGTGTTCTTTGCTGTCACCTACGACAGCACGCTGGAAACCGAACCGGTGAAGTTCTATTTCGGTAAGCCGGATCAGAAGGTCACGTTCAGTTCGGCAATTACTTACAGCACCAGCCGCGGGGTCATTGATCCGTCCGGAGTGCTGACGCTCGGAAACTTCGGTTCGGTGGTGGCGGCCCGCACCGCAACGGGCACCGGCAACAGTGGCAGTCGCTGTTTCCGCGGTCTGATGGATGAAATTCAGATCTTCAACCGTGTGTTGACGCTGGAGGAAATTGAAGCGGTGCAAGTTGCTCCGGCGTTGCCTACGGCTCTCCAGATTACTCATCAGGGCGACGAAGTGTCGTTGTCCTGGGAGTCAACGCAGTCGCTGCAACTTCAGTCCCGGACCAGTTTGACTACTGGAGATTGGAGTGATGTAACGGTTACGCCGGAAGTTTCAGGTAATGTCCGCACGGTGACCTTGCCTGCGACTCAGCAAGCCGAATTCTTCCGTTTGAGTCCGTAACAAAGACGGTCTGACGGTTCGCCAGGAACATGCCGTGGGGAGTCCCACTCCAGACGATGAGTCTGGAGTGGGACAATGTTCCGGGCGGGTTAAAGCAGTTTAACAATAAATCAAGGAGTCCGTTTTAAAGACGCGACGGAAAGATCGACAGCTATTTACATGTTTAAAAATCAGCATCGACCACGACCTGTTATTTCACCGATGAGATTGAGTCTCATGGCACGGGTTTGCGGTGCGACCTTGTTTGCGTGGCTGTTGACCTGGAATGTTTTTGCGAAGAACTTCGTGACTGGCAGTGCCGTCGCACCGCATCGCGGAGTGTGGGAAGTTCAGCTCACCGACGCCGCGAGTGAAGGTAATCCGTTTTTCGATGCTGAGTTGAAGTTCATCTTTACGCTGCCGGATGGAACGGAAGTTAAGGCCGACGGATTTTATCGCGGAGATAACAAGTGGGCCGGGCGGGCGTATTGTGCGCAGGTTGGCGCTTGGAAATGGCGCACTGAAGCGAATCGTCCCGCGCTCCATGGCAAACAAGGAACATTCGAAGTGCGCGCTTCCGCTTTGCCCGGGAAACTTCGCCTGCATCCGCAAGATCGGCGGCAATTCACTTACGACAATGGTCAGTGGTATTTGCATCTTGGCGACACGGGATATCGGTATGTCACCGACACCGAACCGATGTGGCAGCAATACATTGATGAAGCGGCGGAGGTGGGGTTCAATAAGATTCGAGTGTGGTTTTGTCGCGGCCGAAGCGACATTCAGGCGGTCTTTGCAGCGGACCGACAGGGATTGGATTTAGCTTATTGGGATGAAATGGAGCGGCGATTGATTTACGCGTTGGAGCATTATCCGCACGTCCAATTTCAATTGATTGTTTACGGGGAGGATGTGGAAGAACTGCGGCGTTACGGCGCCGGCGACCGTGCTGCGGCTCTCGTGGCGCGTTATGCGCAGGCGAGATTTTCATCTTTTCCGAACGTTCATTGGTGCATTTCCAACGACTGCATCATTTCTTCCGGGACAGGGAAACGAAATGTTGCCGCGGAAATCATTGAAAAGATTGGCCGCGATATGCGGCAACGCGAGCCATGGGGCACGTTGCTTGCGAATCATCAGGCCCGGTATACCGGTTACTTATTTGTGAATGCGCCGTGGTCCGACATGATCGTACTGGAAGATCGCGATCAGGTAGCTGGCGCGCTGCTTTTGCAATACCGCGCGATGGGAGATCATCCGGTGATTCTGGATGAGGATCGTTACGCCCATTACCTGTCTCCGAAGCATGATCGCTATTTTTTCCGTCGGTTGATGTGGGCCAGTTTACTGAGTGGCGGGCACGCAACTTATGGCGGGCTCAAGACCTATGAGGCATTCGCCGGCACGAATGAGGTGAAAGGCATGCAGGGATATTTGACGGCGGTGCGGGATGGTCGCCTCGAAGACGGAGCGGCGGATTTTCGCCACATCCATACTTTCTTCCGTGAAGCGGAACTGACACTTGTCGGCTTGCAGCCGATCGACGCCATGGCGGGGAATGATGGACACAGCGTCAAAGTTATTGCCGGGGACAAGGTCATCATTGCTTATCTGCAGAATGCTGATTCACCGACTCCGGAGGGTGCGAATGTTGCGGAGACGTCAGCGGCTTGTCGGCTGCATTTGCCAGTAGGAGCTTGGAGCATTCGTTGGTTCGATCCGCGCACCGGACAATGGCACACGAATCCCGAGCGCAATCAAATCGGCGGTGGCGGCACTCGGGATTTTAAAGCGCCCTTCGCTGGTGATGCCGTGTTGCTTCTCAAACTCCCATGAGCGTATTAGCTGAACAATTTTCGGAAGGAGTAAGATGAGGGAACTTCGTTTTGCCATTTTGGGAACGGGGTTCTGGGCGCGTTATCAGCTGTCTGGTTGGAACGAATTGCCGGGCGTTCGCTGTGTGGCGGTCTGGAATCGCACGCGGGCGAAAGCTCAGGAATTCGCGACCCGCTTCAACATTCCATCGGTTTACGATACGCCCGAAGAATTGTTGACGCGGGAGAAGTTGGATTTTGTGGACGTCATCACTGATGTCGATACGCATCGTCAGTTTGTAGAACTCGCGGCGCGGCATCGGTTGCCGGTCGTTTGTCAAAAACCGATGGCGCCGAATGTGGCCGATGCGCAGGGCATGGTGGAAACCTGTCGTCAGGCCGGCGTGTCTTTGTTGATCAATGAGAACTGGCGCTGGCAATTGCCGTTGCGAGAACTGCAGCGGGTGATTGCCTCGGGACAGATCGGGCGCGTATTTCGTGCACGACTCGATTACTGCAACAGTTTTCCGGTTTTCGACAATCAGCCGTTCCTCAAAACGGTGGAGAATTTCATCCTCGCGGACATGGGTAGCCACATTCTGGATGTCGCGCGGTTCCTGTTTGGCGAAGCGAAGGCGCTGAGCTGCCAAACCAATCGCGTTCGCGAAGACATTCGAGGCGAAGACATGGCGACGGTCATGATGCGAATGCGCAGCGGCGCGATCGTGACCTGCAATCTCAGTTACTCCAGCCGGGTGGAACACGATCGTTTCCCGGAAACGTTTGTATTCGTCGAAGGTTCGGAGGGTTCGGTGGAACTCGGCCCGGACTTCTGGATTCGCACCACCACGCGCGCCGGAACGATGGCGCGTCGTTGTCCGCCTCCGGTTTACGCTTGGGCTGATCCACGATATGCCGTGGTGCATTCGAGCATCGTGGATTGTCAGCGCAATCTGCTGCGCCAGCTTTCGGGAGAAGGTCCGGCGGAAACAACCGGTGAAGACAACCTGAAAACGGTGCGCCTCGTTTCGGCGGCTTATGAAAGCGCCGGGTCCGGGCAAACCATCCATTTTCCTGAATGAACGTTCTAAGCCATGGCGTTCGTTCGGGCGAAACACATCCAGCGAAAGTTTTTCGCTGAAGCACGGAAAATTTTATGCAAGAAAAAATTACACTCGCCCTCTTAGGGGCCGGCGGCAAAATGGGCTGCCGCATTACCGATCATGTGATTAACAATCCGGCGTACTCGGTGCTTTACGTCGAGACCGGCGAGGCCGGGCTCGCGAATCTGGCGAAGCGCGGACTCAAAGCGACTCCACGCGACGAAGCGCTCGCGCAAGCGAATGTTGTAATCCTCGCGCTTCCGGATCGTATCCTCGGCCAGGTCGCTCGCGAAGTTGTGCCGAAACTCAAACCGGGAACACTGCTCATCACGCTTGATCCGGCGGCTGCGCATGCGGGAGAAATTCCGACTCGAGAAGACACCGGTTGCTTCGTCAGTCATCCGTGTCATCCGAGTGTTTTCGATCATTTCGAGACAGATGATGAGATCAATGACTTCTTCGGTGGGACCCACGCGCGTCAGGCGATTGTCTGCGCGTTGATGCATGGAACCGAGGAGCATTATCAATTGGGTGAACGCGTCGCTAAAGACATTTACGCGCCGGTGACGCGGTCGCATCGCATCACCGTCGAGCAAATGGCCATTCTGGAGCCGGCGATGGCGGAGACGGTTGGTATTTGTCTGTTCATGGCATTGCGTGAGGCGTTGGATGAAGCAGTGCGACGAGGAGTTCCGCGCGAGGCGGCAGAAGATTTCATGTATGGCCACGTGAAGGTTGAACTTGGTATTGCGTTCAACCGGGTGAATTTCCCGTTCAGTGACGGCGCCAAATTGATTGCCGGATATGGGGCGCGCCAACTGCTTAAGCCTGATTGGAAGCAGTTGTTTGAACCGGGCAGCGTGCGCGAACAGGTACGCGCCATTGTTTCCGGTAACATCGCCAACGGCGTCCCTCATTAATATGCAGTTAGGCATTGGTTCGTATGCGTACGCCTGGGCCATCGGCGTGCCGGGACACCCGCCCGCGCAGCCGATGACCGCGTTTGATCTGCTGGATGAAGCCGTGCGTCTTGGCGTGCGGCTGGTGCAGATTTGTGACAACCTGCCGCTTACGAAATTGACTCCGGCGGAACTGGATCGTTTTCAAGCGTTGGCGGCGGAGCGGAAGATTCAAGTGGAGGTGGGCACGATGGGCCTGAATCCCGAGAATCTCCACGCTTATTTGCAATTGGCCCGGCGCTTTAACAGTCCATTCGTGCGGCTGGTGGTCGATTCGCCCGGTGACGAACCGACGCCCGAAGCGATTGTGGCCCGCCTTCGTCCGATTGTTGATCAATACGCCGCTGCAGGGGTACGATTGGCGATTGAAAATCATGATCGCCTGCGGAGTGAAACTCTGGCGTGGATCGTTGAACAACTCGGAGTGCAACACGTCGGAATCTGTCTGGACACTGTGAATTCCTTCGGCTCGTTGGAAGGTCCGGCGGTGGTCGTGAAAAATCTGGGGCGCTATACGCTTTGTCTGCACGCGAAGGATTTCACGATTCGCCGCGTGAGTCATCGGATGGGTTTTGTGTTGGATGGTTGTCCAGCGGGAGCCGGACAGTTGGACGTGCCGTGGTTGCTCGGGCAGCTCACCAGCAGTCGGCATCCGTTTAATGTCGTGCTCGAAACGTGGGTTGCGCCGAGCGAAACGCTCGCGGATACGATTGCGCGGGAACGGGCGTGGACTGAACAAGGCGTCAAATATTTGCGCGGACTGATTGCGAATTAAGTTTAGCGAAAGTGAAGATTAAAAGTTTATGAAGTCGCTCTTCCATTTCCTCCGCCGCTTCATCCCGGCCGTCATTTTGCCGGGATTATTGCTGGCGGGCTGCGGCAAAAGTGATTCTCCGGCCGGAGCGGGGAGCGAGAAGCAACTGACCGTTGGTGTCGCTTTTGAAACGTTGCAAACCGAATACTGGGTGGCCGGTTTCGAAGCGCTTAAGGCGGAGTTGCGCAAACGCAATATCAAGATTGTAGAAGCGATTGCTGATGGTGATGCGAATCGTCAGTTGCAACAGATCCGCACGTTCGCTACGCGCAAGGTGGATGGCATTATTCTCGTGCCCAAGGATGCGAAAACCTGTATTCCGGCAATCAAAGCTGCGAACGAAGCGGGCATTCCGATTGTGACCTTCAATCGTCCGGCGGCAGACTCGCCGGACATCAAGGTGGTCAACGTCGTGGCCGACAATCGCAAGCTGACGCGTGAGACGGTTGATTTCATGATTGAGCAAGCGCGTAAGACCGGAAAAAAACATAAGGCGATGCTCATTGTGGGAGATCTCGGTGACATTAATGCCGTCGGCCGTAAGGATGGATTTTACGATGCGGTGAAAGGTCAGGAATCCGTCGTAGAAGTTGTGGCGGAAGTTCCGTCGGAATGGAATCAGGAGAAAGCCCGCGCGGGAGTGGTCAACGCATTGCAGGCGCATCCGGATATTTCGTTTATCTTTTCGTCGTCGGATTTTCTCTTTCCTTCCGTAATCGCAGCGCTGAAGTCCGCGAACAAATATCATAAAGTGGGCGAGCCCGGTCACGTCATCCTCGGCGGATTTGACGGCGATGCGACGGCGTATCAGATGTTGGTGGATAATTACCTCGATGCTACCGGAGTGCAGGATGTGTACTTCGAAGCCGAACAATCCGTGCAGGCGCTGTTGGATCAATTGGCGAAGAAAGATGTGCCAACCATGATTCTCGATCCGGGGTTTGTCATTCATCAAGGCAATCTTCAGGAGAAAAAAGTCCGCATGTGGGGTGCGAACGTGAGCAAGTAGTGAAATGCTTTCTGCCGCATCAACCACTTCAACTCCTGCGCCACGGCGGATAAATGTCGTCAAACGCCTGTTCCTTTCCGAGTATCTCGTATTGGGATTGTGCGTGGTTTATTTTGCGGTATTCACACCGTTCACACCGGGCTTCGCTTCGTGGTCTAATCTGCAAACGATTCTCGCCTACTGCTTGCCGATTCTCGTCGTGTCAGTCGGATTGACGCTGGTGTTGATTGTTGGCGGTATTGATTTGTCGGTGACTTCCATCATCGCACTGGCGAGTGTGGTGGGCGGTAAAATTATGAGCGCCGATGAAGGTTGGCTTGCTGGCAGTGCGTGGGCCATTCCGGTCGGGCTGTTCGCGATGATGGCGATCAGTGCGGTAGTTGGAGCTGTAAACGGAGCCGCGATTACAATCGGCCGCATCCCTGCGTTCATTGCCACGCTCACGACGATGATGTTCGTCAGCGGTCTCGCCATCTGGTTCACGCTTTCCCGGAAGATTGGCGGATTGCCGTCCGGTTTCGTGATGCTCGGGCAAAATCTTTGGATTGTCGCGGCGATTTCGGGTGCGGCGATTTTGTTGGCTCATGTTGCATTGAGCAAAACTTTGTACGGCAAATGGCTTTACGCCATCGGCCACAATCCTCGTGCCGCTATCGTTTCCGGCGTGCCGGTGGGGCGCGTGACTTTTTTTACTTACGTCTTCAGCGGATTATTTGCGGGAATCGCCGCCATTCTGTTTACTGCCGG
>Ga0065721_10051824_pt1 | contig 13460 bp, 9 predicted proteins | sample Mesricmetagenome_FD_59108 | JGI IMG/M metagenome (GOLD analysis project Ga0065721, IMG submission 59108) | Mesophilic microbial community from rice straw/compost enrichment Sample: eDNA_1 v2 (version 2) | ecosystem: Engineered > Solid waste > Grass > Composting > Bioreactor | place: USA: Davis... | reverse complement strand
GTTTGCCTTCGGTACCGACTTCACGCGCCACGCGCGTCACTTCCGCCGCAAAGGCATTCAACTGATCCACCATCGTGTTGATGGTGTTCTTCAGTTCGAGAATTTCGCCCTTCACGTCCACGGTGATCTTACGCGACAAATCGCCGCGCGCGACGGCGGTTGTGACTTCCGCGATGTTGCGAACTTGCGCCGTGAGATTGGACCCCATCGCGTTGACGGAGTCGGTTAAATCCTTCCACGTACCGGCGACGCCAGGCACGACCGCCTGTACGCCGAGACGTCCTTCCGTGCCGACTTCGACCGCAACCCGCGTCACTTCCGACGCGAACGAGCGAAGCTGCTCGACCATCGTGTTAATGGTTTCCTTGAGCTGCAGAATTTCACCGCGCACATCCACGGTGATCTTGCGGGACAAATCGCCGTTCGCGACGGCAATCGTCACTTCCGCAATATTTCGCACCTGCCCCGTGAGATTGGATGCCATCGAATTGACGTTATCGGTCAGATCTTTCCACGTGCCCGCCACACCTGAAACCGTCGCCTGACCGCCAAGCTTGCCTTCCGTGCCGACTTCACGCGCCACGCGACTCACTTCCGACGCAAACGCATTCAACTGATCCACCATCGTGTTGATGGTATTTTTCAGTTCGAGAATTTCGCCCTTCACGTCCACCGTGATCTTGCGCGATAAATCACCGCGCGCGACGGCGGTTGTGACTTCCGCGATATTCCGCACCTGACCGGTAAGATTGGACGCCATCGAATTGACGTTGTCGGTCAAATCTTTCCAGGTACCGGCGACTCCGGGCACGGTCGCCTGCCCACCGAGTTTACCTTCCGTGCCGACTTCGCGTGCTACGCGACTGACTTCCGAAGCGAACGCGTTCAACTGGTCCACCATCACGTTGATGGTGTTCTTCAATTCGAGAATTTCCCCTCGCACGTCCACGGTGATCTTGCGCGATAAATCACCTTTCGCCACCGCAGTCGTCACGTCGGCAATGTTGCGCACCTGACCGGTAAGATTGGACGCCATCGAATTGACGTTGTCCGTCAAATCCTTCCACGTGCCGGCGACACCAGGCACTTCGGCCTGACCGCCGAGTTTGCCTTCCGTTCCGACTTCGCGCGCCACGCGGGTGACTTCAGATGCAAAACCGTTCAACTGATCCACCATCGTGTTGATGGTGTTCTTCAGTTCGAGAATTTCGCCCTTCACGTCCACCGTGATCTTGCGCGACAAATCGCCACGCGCGACCGCCGTCGCCACTTCCGCGATATTCCGCACTTGCGCGGTGAGATTCGATGCCATCGAATTGACGTTGTCGGTCAAATCCTTCCACGTGCCCGCCACACCGCGCACCTGCGCCTGACCACCGAGATTGCCTTCCGTCCCGACTTCACGCGCGACACGAGTGACTTCCGACGCAAACGCATTCAACTGATCCACCATCGTGTTGATGGTGTCTTTCAGTTCGCGGATTTCGCCTTTCACATCCACCGTGATTTTCCGCGACAAGTCGCCACGCGCGACCGCAGTTGTTACCTCCGCAATGTTGCGCACCTGCGCCGTGAGATTCGTCGCCATGGCGTTGACCGAATCCGTGAGATCTTTCCACGTACCCGCCACGCCCGGCACTTCGGCCTGACCACCGAGAATTCCTTCCGTACCGACTTCGCGCGCCACGCGCGTCACTTCCGCAGCAAATCCGTTCAATTGATCCACCATCGTGTTAATGGTGTTTTTCAATTCGAGAATTTCCCCCCGCACATCCACGGTGATCTTGCGCGACAAATCGCCTTTTGCGACCGCAGTCGTCACGTCGGCAATGTTGCGCACCTGCGACGTCAGATTATTCGCCATCAGATTCACGTTATCCGTGAGATCCTTCCATGTTCCCGCCACACCGGGCACCATGGCCTGACCGCCGAGTTTGCCTTCCGTTCCGACTTCGCGCGCGACCCGCGTTACTTCGGAGGCAAACGCGTTCAATTGGTCCACCATGACATTGATCGTGTCCTTGAGTTCGAGAATTTCGCCCTTCACATCCACGGTGATCTTGCGCGACAAATCACCACGCGCTACAGCGGTAGTCACTTGCGCGATGTTGCGCACTTGCGCCGTGAGATTCGACGCCATGGAATTGACGTTGTCCGTGAGATCTTTCCACGTTCCCGCCACGCCCGGCACGGCGGCCTGACCGCCAAGTTTGCCTTCCGTTCCAACTTCCCGCGCGACCCGCGTCACTTCAGAAGCGAACGAACGCAACTGATCCACCATGACGTTAATCGCCTCCTTGAGCTGCAGAATTTCCCCGCGCACATCCACGGTGATTTTTTTGGATAAGTCGCCGTTCGCCACCGCAATAGTCACTTCCGCGATATTGCGCACCTGCGCCGTGAGATTGCCCGCCATCTGATTGACGGATTCGGTGAGTTCGCGCCACACGCCAGACACGCGTTTCACCTGCGCCTGACCGCCGAGTTTGCCTTCCGTGCCGACTTCGCGCGCGACGCGAATCACTTCCACGGAAAAATCCGCCAACTGCTCGACCATGCCGTTAACGAGTTTCGCCGTGCGCAAATACTCGCCTTGCAACGGTCGTCCCTCGACTTCGAGCGGAACAGATTGAGTTAAATCTCCTTTCGCGACCGCACCGATAACGCGCCCCATTTCAACCGTCGGACGTGAAAGTTCATCCACGATCGCATTAACCGCTTCGATACGATCCGCCCACGCGCCCGTGGCATCGCCGAGCACGAGGCGTTCGCCGATTTTACCTTTGCGCGCCACCTCACTGCGCAATCCCGAAAGACTCTGGTCAAAGCGCTCCATCCGACCGGCGACCTCGTTGAACGTATCTGCCAGTTTGCCATCGAGGCCGAGGGCGTCGGAGGGAAGTCGCGCGCTGAAATTGCCTTCCTTCAGTTTGATGAGTGCGGCGAGTAACTGGCGTTTGAAAGGTTCATCCATGTGGGTGTGCCCATTGCGAATGGTGCGCACGATAGCCGCTTTTTTCATAATGTTTGATCAGCTTGGCCGACTGAGGAACTGATTTCTGGTCACGCAGTTCAGCGCGAAACTCACCGGCCCATCGCCGCCCTCGGACGCAAAAATCGGGAGAGTTTAATTATCTAATGATGAATTTAACTATCGTGGATTCCCCGAGATCGAACTCAGGTTTTTTATGAGGCCCTCTCAGCAAGATGCCGAATGCCGCCCGGGCTGCGGGTCGCGGTCAAACGTTCCGTAAAACTTTGATTTGGCTAATGGCGACGGGTTGATGTTATGTTTTGGCAACAACGCCGGGCAGCAGTGAGCCGTTCACATTTGGGGAAATGAAAAAACCCAACAACAAACCAGTTTCGGACTTCGTAGTTTTAATTCGGGTATTGGTCTTAACCGGCTGGCTGGCCACCGGTCCCGCCATCAATGCCGCAACCTGCAGCGTCCATGCGGAACCGATCGCCGAGGCAACCTCTTCGCTCTTCTACTTTCAAACAGAAGCACGATCCGTTTTGCACGACAGCAATCTCCTCTTCGCCGGCGGCATTGGACTGTTAGCCGTCGTGGGATTGCTCGCCGCCGTCTCCATCCGAACGGATACGCGTCCGGCGGCCGAAGTAGAACGCGACCTGCAAAAAAGCCGCGTTCTGCTCGATTCGATTCTGGACCATGCGCCGGCATTGATGTGGTTGAGTGACGCGGAAGGACGATTTTTGTTTGTGAACCGGCGATTTGAACAGGTGACCGGTCGCACCCGTTCTGAGGTGGAAGGGAAAACCTACGCCGAAGTTTGGCCCGGGGAATTCGCCACCTTGATGCATTCTCATCAACGTCAGGCGTTGGAGTCGCCCTCCTCTTCCGAAGTGGAAATACAGATACCGGTCGCCTCAGGAAATCAGACGCACTGGTGCGTGAGTTTTCCGGTGCGCGATGAACAGGGTAAAATTTACGCGACTGCGACCATTGCCACGGACATTTCCGAAAGAAAAAAAGCCGAAGAGGAACGCGACCGTTTTTTTACCTTGTCGCTCGACCTGCTATGCGTCGCGCATGCGGACGGCACGATGAAATGGATGAACAGCGCCATAACCAAAATGCTCGGTTGGCAACCGGAAGAAGTAGTGGCGAAACCGTTCCTTCAACTGGTGCATCCGGATGATCATGCCGCCGTAATGGAAGGCGTCGAACAGCAAGTCCGACACGGTCAACCGGTGGTGCATTTCGAAGTGCGTTTCCGACATAAAGATGGTTCGTGGCGGGTGCTGTCGTGGAACTCGATGCCGTATGGCGATTTAATGTACGCCGTCGGTCGCGACGTCACTGAACAAAAGCAGGACAACGAACGCATCGCGCAACTTCATGTCGCCTTGCAACGACGCGCTGCATTGCTCGAAGCGTCCAACAAAGAGCTGGAAGCGTTCTCCTATTCTGTGTCGCACGATTTGCGCGCCCCGCTGCGACACATTGATGGATTCGTGGATTTATTGCGCAAGACCAACGAAGCGCGCCTCGACGATCAAGGGCGTCGGTATTTGAAGATCATCGCGGATTCAGCCAAACGCATGGGCGTTTTGATTGATGACCTGTTGGTGTTCTCGCGGATGGGCCGGGCAGATTTGCGATACCAGCCCGTGGACACCGCGGCGTTAGTTCAGGAAACCATCCGTTTGCAACAACAGGAAGCAGCCAACCGCCAGATTTCATGGCAAATCGGGACGCTGCCGCAAGTCGTCGCCGATCTCGGCATGCTGAAGCAGGTGTGGGCAAACCTGATTGGCAACGCCGTAAAATTTACGCGCCCGCGTACCCCGGCTCTCATTGAAATCGGCTGCGATTCGTCGCGGGCCGATGAGCATAAATTTTTCGTGCGCGATAATGGCGTCGGGTTTGACATGACGTATGTGGAAAAATTATTCGGCGTATTTCAGCGCCTGCATCGCGTCGAGGAATTCGAAGGCACCGGCATCGGTCTGGCCAATGTGCGGCGGATTATTCTCCGGCACGGCGGACGAACCTGGGCTGAGGGCAAAGTTGACGGTGGCGCCACATTCTATTTTACTCTGCCCAAGGCGCACGCCGTTTAAAGTATGGCATCCCACAAACGCATCCTGCTCGCGGAAGACAACGACCATGACGTGGAATTAACCCTGGCCGCCCTGGCTGAACACAATCTCGCCGACGACGTAGTCGTCGCGCGCGATGGGGCCGAGGCATTGGATTATTTATATCAACGCGGTCGCTTCGCCGGGCACACCAACGGCCTCCCGGCAGTCGTGATGCTGGACTTGAAAATGCCCAAGGTAGATGGCCTCGAAGTTTTGCGATGCATCCGCAATGATCCCGCGTTGCGTTCGCTTCCGGCCGTAATGGTCACATCCTCGCGCGAGGAACAGGACTTGATCCGGAGTTATGAACTGGGCGTCAACGCGTACGTCGTGAAGCCGGTCGATTTCGAAAAGTTTGTAACCTCGATCAAAAACATTGGTCTCTTCTGGGCAACGATCAATGAGCCGCCGCCAGGTATTATGAAACGATGAGTTATCAGTCTGTACAGCCCAAGCGAATGATCCGGGTACTGCACCTGGAAGACACCGAAGCGGATCATTTTCTGATGCGGGAGATGTTAACGGCGGAAGGGTTTGAAGGAGAGTTCCGTCTGGCGCGCAATCAACGCGAATTTGAAAGCGCCATGAAGCAAGAGCGCTTTGACCTGATCATCTCGGATTTTTCACTTCCCTCCTACGACGGTCTTCGCGCGCTGTCTCTGGCCGAACAACTTCAGAAAGGCGTTCCGTTTATTTTTTTCTCCGCCACCATCGGCGAGGAAACCGCCGTTGAAAGTCTTAAAACGGGCGCAACCGATTACGTTCTCAAACAACGTCCCCGCCGCCTCGTGGCCGCCGTGCGCCGGGCTTTGCGGGAAGCGCACGAACGCCAACGCCGCGAACAGGCGGAACAGAAAATCCGCGAACAGGCCGCGCTGTTGGATCAAGCACACGACGCCATCATCGTTTGCGATCTTGAAGATCGCGTGACGTTCTGGAATCGCAGCGCGACGCGCATTTACGGATGGAATGCCGAGGAAGCATTGGGGCGGCGCGTCAGTGAATTATTGTCCGAACAATTAACTCTCACCTTCGAAGAAGCGCGGCACGCCGTGATGACGGTTGGTGAGTGGAGCGGTGAATTGGCGCAACAAACCCGCGAGGGTCGCCCCCTGACGGTGCGCAGCAGTTGGACGCTCTTGCGCAACGCCGCCGGCCAACCCACCGCCAGGCTCATTATCAGCACCGACATCACCGAGCAGAAAACGCTGGAAGAAAAATTTCTCCGCGCGCAACGCCTCGAAAGCCTTGGCATTCTCGTCGGCGGAATTGCGCACGATTTGAACAACGCCTTGGCGCCGATTCTGATGGGGGCCGGCCTGTTGGAAACATCGCCCTTACCGCCGCGATACGCCAGTGTCGTGGAAACCATCCGGAACAGCGCATTGCGCGGTTCGGAAATGGTGCAACAGATTCTGACGTTTGCCCGCGGCAGCGGCGGTCAACGCACCACCATTCAGGTGCAACAGCTTGTGCGGGAAATGGGCAAAATTATCGCCGACACTTTTCCTAAATCCATCGTGTGTCGCGTGCAAACGGACTTCGACTGCAAACCGGTAGCCGGTTATCCGATTCAACTGCATCAGGTCATCATGAACCTGTGCATCAATGCGCGCGACGCCATGCCCAAAGGCGGCATGCTGGTTCTTGGCACCAAGAATGTAACCGTGGATGCCGCCACCGCGGCGGCGCATCCGGGTGTAACGCCGGGAAATTTTGTCTGCCTCAGCGTACGCGACACCGGCACAGGCATTCCGCCGGAACAGCTGTCCCAGATTTTCCAACCGTTCTTCACCACCAAAGCGCCGGGACACGGCACGGGACTCGGTTTATCCACGTCTCAAACGATCGTTCGGAACCACGGCGGATTCATCAAGGTCGAGAGTACCGTGGGCCGCGGCACGGAATTCAAAGTGTTTCTTCCCGCCGTCGCCACCGCTGAACCCGAAGCCAAACCCGCCGCACCCGCGCCGTGGCCCAGCGGCCATGGCGAACACATTCTGGTGGTGGACGACGAAGCCGCAATTCTCGCACTCGCGCAATCAACTTTGGAAACCTACGGCTACAAAGTTTTCACGGCGGCGAGTGGACCTTCTGCAATTCTGACGTTCTCGCGCGAACAGGAGCGGATTCAACTCGTGATCATGGACAAATCCATGCCGTTCATGGACGGCGCGGCGACCATCAACGCCCTGCGCAAAATTAAACCCGACATCAAAGTCGTCACCAGCAGCGGTCACGATCTGCACAAACGCACGGAGACGGACGTTTACATCAAAGCAGTGGGACTTCTGGAGAAGCCGTTCACCGTGGAAAAACTCCTGACCACGGTTCACGAAGCACTGACCCAACAAGCCTGACGGCGAAATCCTCGGCAGCGGAAGGATTCAATCCGCAAGCGCTGTCACTCCGCGCGGAACAAGTTTCGTTCCCAGCCAGCGCTCTACCGGTTTGATCAGCTCATGCATCCACACTGATATCGCGAGATGATTTGCCGGCGAAACTTGTAGAAATTCAGTCTCACCGCCAGCGACGGATCGCAACGCCGCAATGTCCTCCGGCGGGCAAATCTCATCCTTCTCTCCGCTGATCAACAAGACCGGCACGCGCACCTTTCGCATCGCGGCCTCGCCCGACCACCCGGTCCAATCCAGTTCCAATCGTTCCGCAGCCAGCGCGACTGCTTTCCTTGCGGCGGACGCAGAAATCGGAAGTTTCAGTAATCGCACCAGTCGTTCAAACGTTTCGTCCGGTCGATTGTACGGAGCGATCGCGACGACCGTACGCACGCGTGAATCATCCGCCGCCCAGTGCAACGCCAGGGTTGCGCCATAGGAAAATCCCATCACGCCAATCGCTTCATCGCATTCGCCGTAGGCTTGCAAATAATCGAGCACCTGTTTCAAATCCGCGACTTCCTGTTTGCCAAATGTAATTTGAGCTCCGCCGGATTTACCGTGACCACGCAAGTCCACCAGCACGACCCGATAACCCGACTGCGCGAGTTGCAGCGCCCACGGCAACATAAATTCTTTGGTCAACATGTAACCGTGCAACAATACAATCGTCGCGCGATGAATCTGCGGCAGCGGTTGCACCACATAATTTGTCTTCGGCTGAACCGTCAGAGTTAAATGCCCTTTGCCGTGCTCGTTGGTTTCCAGGACCGAAGCCACCTCGCAACCGTAATCCTGCGGCGGAAACGAAAGTATCTCCAATTCCACAGCGGGATCGCCTACCGACACATGCGCTTTGACCAAAGGCGACTCAATTCGCGGCGGCGTGAGGATGGCTTCATATTGTCCCCACACATTCTGGAGATCGTTTAACATTACCGCCGTCGCTTGCCGGTTGGGCGCCGTGATAATGCGATGCGCTACAAATCGACTGGGCACGCACCCCATAAGCAACACCGCGAACAACAAAACGATTAAACCGCGATTCGCCGAACAGCTTAAACGCCGGAGATTTTGAACTGTGCGGCAAGTGGTCATTGATTGCGCCGCATTGCAACACAGCAAATCGCCAACAGCAAGCGCACAACGAATGACAACTGCGCGTCGCAGTCGGAATGGGGATACAACTGATGGAGTAATTTGACGCAGCGATTAATACGCGCGCCAAAAGGTCAGGGCGTAATCGTCCCGAGAATGTTCTGACGTCGAACAGCGCCGTAGCAGCGGCTGTCAGCGCTGTTGTAGCGATTGTCTCCCAGAACGAAGTATTGATCGACGCCGCAAATCCAGAATTGCGCTTTATAGCGGCCTTCGGGATAGGTACGAGTTTCCAGCGCAAGATAGGGCTCGTTCAGCAACGTGCCGTTGACGAAAACTTTTCCGTCTTGAACCAGGACGCTATCGCCCGGTTTAGCCACAACACGCTTTACGGCGTAACCGTTCGTTTCAGGATCACGCAACACGACAATCTCCTCGGGCTTGGGTTTGCGAAACAACAACGCCGCGCGATTCAGCAAATACAGCTTCTTGTCCGGCAACGTAGGCAACATGCTCCGGCCTTCGATCTGGACCGTTTGCATCAGATTATTTCGCACAAATTCCGAAAATCCGTAAATCAACGCGCCGAGCACCGCGAAGACCACGATCTGCTTCAACAACAAAGCCCCGAACGACACCAAAAAATTTTGCGCGCGACTTTCCGTGGCGAAGCTGACGGTAGGACATTCGACTTGTTGCATTTTCATAACGCCGGTTTCAAACGCTGCGATCCGTCATAAATTCTCCATTTTCAGGCACGGGCCGACAATCGTGGTGAACTCCGGAACGTCGCCCCGGGAGAACTACGCAGGCAGCGGGAGGGGCGTCATTGATTCCGGCAATGGATGAGAACATTTATCAATTAACACCATTAGAATGGCACTGCTACCGTCGCCCCCATGAACGCGATGGTGCTGCAGTTAAACCTGATCCTGGCGTGGCTGTGGATCGTGCTCGGATTTCTCTCCGGCATGGTGATGGGCATGTTTTTTCACGATGAAAAATGGCTCGGCGGTTATGCCAGTCATTGCCGCCGCATGTATCGCCTGGGACACATTTCCTTCTTCGGTCTCGGCGTCACCAACCTGCTCTTTTATTTCACAGTTCGCGCCACGGCTTTGGCGAATCCGTTGTTGCCCGTGGCGGCCTGGGCTTTCATCATCGGGGCAATCACGATGCCGATCTGTTGCGCGGTGATGGCGCACGCTCGCAAGGCGTACTTCATTTTTTCCGTGCCGGTCGTCAGCTTGATTCTTGGCGGTGGGCTGACGTTTTGGAGTTTGCTGTTCATCAACCCTCAACCGCTATCGCTCTAATGAAACGTATTGGATTCATCGCCATGAGCGGCGTGCGAGCGCACAACGCCGAACTCACGGAACTCGGACTGACGCTCCCTGGCTTCGTCGAGCGCAACAAACAAATCGCCTCGCTCCCCAGTCTCGGCCTGCTCACGCTCGCCGGACTCACACCTTCCGATCGATTCGAAGTGGAGTATCACGAAATCGCTGACCTGCGCGCGTTGCCGGAAATGCCCACCGATTTCGACCTCGTCGCCATCAGCACGTTCACCGCGCAATTTTACGAAGCGTGTGATGTCGCGGATTATTACCGCAACCGCGGCGTGCCGGTCGTGATGGGTGGCATCACCGTTTCAGCTCTCGTGGAGCAATCGCTTGAACATTGCACCAGCGTGGTCATCGGCGAAGGCGAACCGCTCTGGCCACAAGTTCTCGCTGATTTGGAACGCGGCCATCTGCAACGCGTTTATCGCAACACACGCATCGGGAAATTTGATTTAGCCGCCGCACCGATGCCGCGATTCGATTTGCTCGATCCTGAGAAATACAATCGCATCACAGTGCAGACCAGTCGCGGTTGTCCGCATCGCTGCGAATTTTGCGCGAGTTCCATTTTGCTCACGCCGCATTACAAGGTGAAACCGGTGGCAAAAGTTCTCGCTGAAATTCGCGCCATCAAAGCGATCTGGCCCAAGCCGTTCATCGAATTCGCCGACGACAACAGCTTTGTTCATCGCGATCACTATAAACATCTATTACGCAAACTCGCTGCCGAAGATGTGCGCTGGTTTACCGAAACCGATATTCGCGTGGCGGACGATGATGAGTTACTCGGTTTGATGCGCGATGCCAGGTGTCAGCAAATTCTGATTGGTCTGGAAAGTCCCCAGCGCCACAGTCTCGAGGGCATCGAATTGAAAAATAATTGGAAGGCACGGCAGCAGGATCGTTACAAAGCGGCCATCGAAAAAATTCAATCCTACGGCATCACGGTGAATGGCTGCTTCATTCTCGGGCTGGACCAACACACGCCGGAGATCTTCGATGACGTGCTGCAATTTATGCGCGAGTCTGGTCTTTACGAGGTACAGGTTACTTTTCCCACTGCATTTCCTGGCACGCCATTCTATGAACGATTGAAAGCTGAAGGTCGCATTCTCCGCGACAAGGCCTGGGAGCTTTGCACGCTTTTTGACATTAATATCAAACCGACGAATATGAGCGTTGCGGAGTTGCAATCCGGTTTTCTCCACCTCGTCAAACAGCTCTACTCCGAGTCCGATACACAAACGCGGCGACGACGCTTCCGACGTATGTTGCGGACCTCGCCAAACTTCACTCGGAAATCGCAATCCAACGAAGCCTTACTCGCAGCATGAACGCTTCCTTGCAAAACTGTTATCACGGTGGCGCATTTTTCGATGCCATCGGCACGGAGTTCAACCAACTCGAACGCCGAAACGAAATCATCAACGCCGACGTCCTCGACGCATGGTTTCCGCCGTCGCCGAAAGTCATTGCCGCGCTCACCGACGAACTTCCGTGGTTATTGCGCACGTCGCCACCGACGCAATGCGAAGGTTTGATTCGAGTGATTGCGCGTCAACGCGGCATTTCGGAAGACAATATTCTGCCCGGCGCAGGTTCGTCGGACCTCATTTTTCTCGCGTTGCGGGAATGGCTCGACTGCGATTCACGTGTCCTGATTCTCGATCCGATGTACGGCGAATACGCTCACGTCCTCGAGTCGGTGATCGAATGTCACGTGGATCGGTTTCAGTTACAACGCGTGGACAATTTCCGTATCAACCTTGAGCAACTGGCTAAAGTCGCGAGAAAGCATTTCGACCTGATTATCCTCGTCAATCCGAACAGTCCGACCGGTCAGCACATTTCACGAGAAAATCTCGAAGCGTTATTGCAGCAGATTCCTGCGACGACTCGTGTCTGGGTGGACGAAACGTACGTGGAATACGCGGGACTGGATCAATCGCTCGAAACCTTCGCGGCGCAGAGCCGAAATGTGGTGGTGTGCAAATCCATGTCGAAGCTCTACGCGTTGAGCGGAGCGCGCGCAGCGTATTTGTGCGGGCCGGTTGAAATCATTTCTGCATTACGACCACTGACGCCGCCATGGGCGGTGAGTCTGGTGGCACAAGTGGCAGCCGTCGCAGCGCTACAAGATCAGGAATATTACGTCACCCGCTGGCGCGAGACGCATCAACTTCGCGCGCAGCTTTCCGATGCGTTGCGTCAGCTTGACGGTTGGGACGTGCTGCCCGGCGTCGCCAATTTCCTGCTCTGCTTTTTACCTGAACACGGACCGACCGCCGCCGACTTTGTGCAAGATTGCCGCGCGCATGGGCTTTTTCTGCGTGACGTCGGAAGTATGGGCCGCAATCTCGGTCGCCGCGCCTTGCGCATCGCCGTAAAAGACGCTCCCACCACTGAGCGCATGCTCAACATTATCCAGCAGGTCAATCGCGCTGCGAAATCATCACGAACATCTACGGCGACGACGCTTTCGGCTTCTGACTCACAAAAGAACGCAGCAATTCGATCTGGCAATCTTGCCAAAGTCGAACGGACGACAATTGGATGAACGCCTTACACGTTCGCATTTCACGCAAACGCACAAACTGATCCTCAGGTCCGGGACCTCCTCAGTGCGCAAAAGCAAAACTCCGTTCTTGTATTTTCACCCACTGCACCTGAGGTTGGACGCAACCACTGATTCACTATGAAAGCCACTCGAATGCCGCTTCTTGGCCTGACTCTCGCATTGCTCACCGGTTGCGTGGTGACGTCCATTTATCCGTTCTACACGACGAAAGATGTCAGCTTTGATGCCACGTTGCTCGGAAAGTGGGGTGACGTGGATCAGCCTGAAAAAACGGACATTCTGTGGACCTTCGAACGCGCTGGCGGTCAGACATATCAACTGACCATTCCCGATGGCAGTACCACGAATTCGTTCGATGCTCATCTGTTTACACTCGATGGACAGAAGTTTCTCGATTGTTTCACGCGTGACCGCATTCCCTACTCCGCGCCGACGCACCTGTTGTTTCGCATCAATCGGATGACGCCGCAACTCGAGCTGCAACTTCTCAGTTACAAGTGGCTCGGCGAACTGCTGGAAAAAGACCCGAAAGCTATCCGTCACATAATTGCTCCCGCAGCGGGCGATTCGGAAGAAAAAGGATTGCTGGTGCTGACCGCGGACACAGCCGAGCTACAGACGTTCATCCGAAAACATCTCAAAAATACGAACGCGTGGGACGATCCCATGGTGCTGCAAAAGCGGTGAAATTTTCGCCACAGCCATATCGAATTTGTTCCGCCCGTTCTCAGGAATCCATTGACCCGATTTCGGCGGCTACCTAGATTCTGCGCGCCGGAGTCGGGTCATCCACATGTCATCTTTAGCTGCCGTCAAAGTCTGGATCTGGTTGTCTGTGTTCGCCACGGGCGCGGGCTGGCTCCTCTCGTTCTTCGGAATCCTCAATTGGATTGGTTACATCGTTCTCGGCGTCGTCACGTTGATTACCTGCTC
>Ga0065721_10051823_pt1 | contig 13460 bp, 11 predicted proteins | sample Mesricmetagenome_FD_59108 | JGI IMG/M metagenome (GOLD analysis project Ga0065721, IMG submission 59108) | Mesophilic microbial community from rice straw/compost enrichment Sample: eDNA_1 v2 (version 2) | ecosystem: Engineered > Solid waste > Grass > Composting > Bioreactor | place: USA: Davis... | reverse complement strand
CCCGACGTTCCTCGAGTGGATCGGCAAGCTGGGCGAGGTCGCCGGCAAGCCGATCGACAGCTACGACGCGCTGCTGGCCGCGCTGGAATCGCGCATCCGCTTTTTCCACGAAACCGGCTGCAAAGTGTCCGACCATGCCTTCGACTACGTGCCTTACGCGGCGGCGACGAAGGAAGAGGCGGCGGCTATATTCGCCAAAGCGCTGGGCGGCGGAAGCGTAACGCTTGAGGAAGAAAATCAATACAAAACGTATACGTTCCTGTTCATGGGACGGCTGTACGCCGAGCTCGGCTGGGCGATGCAGCTTCACATTAACGCGTCGCGCAACAACAACTCGCGCATGTTCGGCAAGCTGGGCCCGGATACCGGATTCGACTCCATCAACGACAGTCCGGTCGCCCAGCCGCTGACGCGGCTGCTGGACGCGCTGGACCGGGACGACGCGCTGCCGAAGACGATTTTGTATTCGCTGAACGCGCGCGATAACGACGTGCTGGCGGCGCTGATGGGCAGCTTCCAGGGCGGCGGCGTGCCGGGCAAGATGCAGCTCGGCTCCGCCTGGTGGTTCAACGATACAAAGTCCGGGATGCTGGACCAGATGCAATCGCTCGCCAACCTCGGCCTGCTGAGCCGCTTCGTCGGCATGCTGACCGATTCGCGCAGCTTCCTGTCGTACACGCGCCACGAATATTTCCGGCGTCTGCTCTGCAACTTGCTGGGCGAGTGGGTCGAAAGCGGCGAAGCGCCGAACGACCTCGAGCTGTTGGGCGGCCTCGTGCAGAACGTATCGTACCGCAACGCGAAGGCTTATTTCGGGTTTTGACCGGGCACAATGGGTCCGGTCGCCATGGCTTCATCTTGGCAATTAGCCCGCCGCAGCCGGCCAGACGTCTTCTGCCCAGCTTTTACGGAAATGATAATACCGCTGAGATTCGTTACATATTCAAACCCGTGATTTCGGCGCCATTAGCGATCGTCAGGTTCGTTGGAGGGAAGGCGGGGAACGTAACGAATGTCAGCGGGCTTATTCGGCCACAAAAGGCCGGGTTAGAATTCTAACGAACGTCATCGAGCTTAATTGCCCCAATTTGGCTGAATCTAGTCCGGAATCAGAGTGATAGCGCCGCAGAGATTCGTTACAAAATCAAACCCGCGATTTCGGTGCGATTAGCGATCGTCAGGTTCGTTACAATTGCAGCGAGAAATGTAACGAACGTCAGCGTGCTTACGGGTTCCGTTTAATCGATTTTATAACGATTTCGTCAAATAATTGCCGCTGGTTTCCGTTGCGACCATCAGCCGGCACCGACAACAAAGGCTCCCGGGAGACATCTGCCTCTCGGGAGCCTTTGTTGATACATATGAAGTTCTATTTCAATCAGACGCGAAAGGAAGCCGTCAAATATTTCAGCATTTGAGGGCCGGCAATATTGGCGGCAACGCAAAACCATTCCGCTTGAACGATTAACTTGCCAAGCAAATAAAAAGCAGCGCCGCCGATAAGCTCGAAGGCGATAAATTCCTTCCACTGCCAAGAGGGGATGACGTAAACGATAAACGCATCGCCATCCGTTTTATTTTTGCCGTATCTCAATAGCATCGCTTCGCCCGTCCTCCTGCATGTTCGCCGATTCATCCCCCCTAATGTATGTGCGCCTGCTTATCCGACATGCGTAAATTTATGGAAAAGCGGGAGGGTGCCGGCCGATTCGCAGTCAACCTATCAGGCTTCGTTACGCAGCCCCGTTTCGTCCATCGCTTCCGCCAATACGGCAAGCATCCGGTCGGTATGTTCCCGTGCGACGATGAGCGGCGGCATGAGGCGGATGACGGAGTCGCTCGGCGCGTTCAGCAGCACGCCCTTCGCCATGCAGCGGGAAACGAGCGCCGGAGCGCTTCCTTCGGGGACGTCGAACGCGACAAGCAGCCCTTTGCCGCGCACGTTGCGGATCGGGAGCCGCTTCGACAGCCGAGCCAATCCTTCCTTCAAATATTGCCCCTGACGTTCCGCATTGCCGGTCAAATCCCGATCCAGCAGCTCCTGCAGCACGGCAAGTCCCGCGGCCATGGCCAGCGGCTGCCCGGTATACGTGCCGCCCTGGTCGCCCGGCTCGAACAGGTCGAACCGCTCGGTCGTCAGCATGGCCGACAGCGGAAATCCGCCGCCGATTCCTTTGCCCAGCGTCAAGACGTCCGGCTTAATGCCGTAATGCTCGAACGCGAACAGCTTGCCGGTCCTGCCGAAGCCCGTTTGCACCTCGTCGAAGATGAGCAGGATGCCGTACATGTCGCAAATTTTGCGCAGGCCGTACAAATAGGCTTCATCGGCCGCATGTACGCCGCCCTCGCCTTGCACTAACTCCAGCATGATGGCGCAGGTGTTGTTCGTAACGGCGGCAAAACAGGCGTCCAGGTCGTTGATCGTCACATGGCGGAAGCCTTCCACTTTAGGAGAGAACAGCGGCTTCCACCGCTCCTTGCCCGTGGCCGACATCGTCGCCAAGGTGCGCCCATGAAAGCCGTTCGCGAGCGTAATGATCTCATATGCGCCGTTCAAGTTGACCTGGCCGTGCTTGCGCGCCAATTTAATGGCGCTTTCGTTCGCCTCGGCCCCGCTGCTCGCAAAAAAAGCTTTGTCCATGCCGCTGACCGCCGTCAGCTTGGCCGCCAGCTCCAATTGCGGCTTGTTGTAAAACGCCGGGCTCGCATGAACGAGCTCTCCGGCTTGCCGCGCCAGCGCCTGCTGCAGGGCGGCAGGGGAATGGCCGAGGCAGTTGACGGCCCAGCCTCCGTTATAATCCAAATATTCGCGGCCCTCCGTATCGTACAGGCACATCCCTTGCCCGCGTTCCATGACGATTTCCGGGCGGTTGGCCGTAAACAACAGATGCCGTCCAAGCGGCGAAGCTTCCGCAGAAGCGATCTTGGCGGCAGGCTTGCCGGTTTTTTGTTTGTCTTTTGTCTGGAGCACGATGGATTCCCCCATTCCGATTCATTCTTTATACCGTATAAATATACAGTATAAAGAATAAATATTCAACCGACAACCGCCAATATTTTGTTTCAGCTCATATAACGTTTGCGGAATTTGGAGGGAGCCTGACCGATCAGCTGCGTGAAGCAGCTCGTAAAATAAGGCGCATTGTCGAAGCCGACCTCGCGCGCAATGTCGGCGACCGGCCATTCCGTCTTGAGCAGCAGCAGCTTGGCCTGTTCCATACGAACCTTCGCGAGATAGTCCATCGGCGTCAGGCCGTACACCTGCTTCATGCAGCGGGTAATGTAGTTGTAGTGAAAATTGAGCGCCTTCGCCAGCCGCGCTCCGGTCAGCGGGCTTCGGTAGTTTGATTTGATGTACGCTTCCGCCGCTTCCGCCAGGGCGACGACGGGGCCGGCCTGGCCATCGTTCTGCCGCAAATCCATCATGCGGAGCAGCTCCTCGAACAGCTGCTGCTGCATCCAGAACGCGCTCGACTGCCGCTTGCCGCCGGCTTCGTTCATTTTGCGCAGCAGCTCGTACGCGCGCTCGGGATAAGGCAGCGTCCAGGCTTGCTTCAAGTGGAGCGCGTAAGGCAAGGCGGCGAAGCGGCCGGCATGCTCCTGCGCGTCCAGCTGCGGATGCTCCTGTTCGGTCAGCGTCCATTGTCCCGCCGTCTGAAAGTGAATCCAATAGAAGGAAGCTTCCGTTTCCGACGGCTTCACGGCAAAGTGCCGCCGGTCGGGCAGCAGCACGACGCATTGCCCCGGCGTCAGGCTCCACAGACGGTCCTCCTCGCCGATATGGAGGTCGCCGGATTCCACGACGATCAGGTCGAAGACGCCGATGCCGGTCCGGTTCGGATGCTGGTCGCCCGGCCGGTGCACCGTCCTGCCGCTTTCGAGATAATAGGGCAGCGGAGGCGCCGCCATAAACAGATTCAGGGAGTGGTCCATCGCCGGTTCACGTCCTTTTACGGCGAATTACGCCTTGTGTGATATTTTGAAAGTTATTGGTTGTTATTATAACTGTTTTTGCGCTGCGGCAGAAGCTACAATAAGGTCGAAGGTTTCATATTTTGAAAAAAATGATCTGGGAGGCCGCTGCGAATGAAGCAAACGGGAGCTAGCAATCCAAATTCGAATACGATCAAGCCGCAAAATGTGGTCGAAGCCGTCAAATCGCGCATCGACGACAGCTTCTGGAATTATTACGCCGCCCTGGTGCGGGACGTCGTCGTTCCGTATCAATGGGAGGCGCTGAACGACCGCGTCGAAGGAGCGGAGCCGAGCCGCGCGGTGCGCAATTTCAAGATTGCGGCCGGCGAGGCAGAAGGGGAGTTTCACGGTTTTGTGTTTCAGGACAGCGACGTGGCCAAATGGCTGGAGGCGGTTGCCTATTTGCTGGAGGAGAAGCGGGATCCCGAGCTGGAGGCCGTCGCGGACGAGATGATTGCGCTGATCGGGCGGGCTCAGCAGCCTGACGGTTATTTGAATACGTATTACACGATCAAGGAGCCGGGCAACCGCTGGACGAACCTGACGGAATGCCACGAGCTGTACGTGGCGGGCCATATGATCGAGGCGGGAGTGGCGTATTACGAGGCGACCGGCAAGCGCAACCTGCTCGATATCGTCTGCCGCATCGCCGACAATATTGCCGATACGTTCGGCGACGGTCCGGGGCAGATCGCCGGCTATGACGGCCATCAGGAAATCGAGCTGGCGCTCGTGAAGCTGTACCGGGCAACCGGCGAAACCAAATATTTGGACTTGAGCAAATATTTTGTCGATAAGCGGGGGACCCTTCCAAGCTTCTTCGAAGCGGAGGCGGACAAGCGGGGGCGGACGACCCATTGGCATAAAGGGGAAATCCGGATCGACCATGCCTATTTCCAGGCGCACAAGCCGGTGCGGGAGCAGGACAAGGCCGTCGGCCACGCCGTCCGCGTCGTCTATATGCTGTCGGGCATGGCGGACGTCGCGCTCGAGACGGGCGACGAGTCGCTGGCGGAAGCGTGCCGCAAGCTGTGGGACAATATTACGAACCGGCAAATGTACGTGACGGGCGGCATCGGCTCGATGGTGCACGGCGAGGCGTTTTCCGTCGATTACGACTTGCCGAACGATACGGTCTATTCGGAAACGTGCGCGTCCATCGGCTTGATCTTTACGGCGCAGCGGATGCTGCGGATGAATCCGGACGCCAAGTACGCCGATGCGATGGAACGGGCGCTGTACAATACGGTGCTGGCCGGCATGGCGCGGGACGGCCGCAGCTTCTTTTACGTGAACCCGCTGGAGGTCGATCCCGCCGTATGCGAGGGGCGCAACCACAACTACAATCACGTGAAGCCGGTGCGCCAGGAATGGTTCGGCTGCGCTTGCTGCCCGCCGAACGTTGCGCGCCTGCTCGCCAGCCTGAACTCGTACGTCTACGGCGTGAACGGCGATACAATTTATTCGCATCTGTTTATCGGCAGCGAAGCGGAATTTGAATGGGACGGATCCCGTGTAGTTCTCAGCCAGCAATCCGGCGTGCCGCGGGAAGGAAACGTCTCTTACCGCGTGAAGACGGACCGTCCGGCGACGTTCGGCCTGGCGATCCGCATTCCGCGCTGGTCGGCGGGTTCGTTGCTGACCGTGAACGGAAAAGCGGTCGACGTCAAAGCGGCGATGGAGCAGGGATACGCGGTCATCCGGCGGGAATGGAGCGACGGCGACAAGGTGGAGCTGACGCTCGGAATGCCGGTTATGCGGGTTAGAAGCCATCCGCTGGTCAAGCCGAATGCGGGCAAAGTCGCGCTGCAGCGCGGCCCGCTCGTCTATTGCCTGGAGGAAGCGGACAACGGCCCGCTGCTCGGCAGGCTCATGCTGCCGCGCGATGCGGAGCTGCTGGTCACCCGGAAGGAAGATTTGGCGGGCGGCGTGGTCGCTATCGAGGCGATGGCGCTTCGCCTGGAAACCGAAAGCTGGGGCGACGAGCTGTACGGCTCCGACCGCGACATCCGCATGACGGAGAAAGCCGTCACGTTTATTCCGTATTTCGCTTGGGCCAACCGCGGCAAGGGCGAAATGGCGGTGTGGGTGAAGGAGTATTTGAGCTGACAGTCGGTCGGGACTAGAAGCTTGGGCAGACGAGGCTGCCAGTTTCGGGACCAGTGAAGGGCATCGCGGAAATATAATGTGAATAATGCGCGGGCAGGAGGGCAGAACGTTTCGAACGTTCGTGCCTTCCTGCTTTTTTTGAATGGTATTGACATCTGAAGGTAGAGGCGGACATCGCAATGAAGCTATAACGACCGCCGGAATCTCGTCGTCACTATATTTTTAATGCTCGGACTCCGCATTTTTCGGGATAATCTGTACGTTCCAATTCGTTTCTCGCCAATTTACGGTTCTCAAAATTTCCGTAACTCTTTAAGGTGCAGCCAATTGCAAACGAAACGAATAATTTTTCCCGACGGCAGGAGGGTTCTTTTTAAGTTTGAAAATGTGTGATATGATTAAAAACGTACGAAAACAAACCATCGGCGCCGACGCGCGCCGGTCAGTGACGATGAGGAGGAACTGCGAATGCAAGTGCGCCACACAACGAATCCAACGGATGTCAAAGGTTACGATACAACCAGACTGCGCCAGGAGTTTCTGATTGAAACGATGTTTGCGAAAGACAAAATCGAAATGGTATATACCCATTACGACCGGATGGTGGTCGGCGGAGCGCTGCCGGTAAACGAGACGCTGACGCTGGAAGCGGGCGATACGCTGAAAACCGAGTATTTCCTGGAGCGCCGCGAAATCGGCTTCCTGAACATCGGCGGTCCCGCAGTTATTACGGCAGACGGCGAGTCGTACGAGCTGGACAAGCTGGACGTGCTGTACATCGGCAAGGGCAAACGCGAGGTGAAGCTGGCCAGCAAAGATTCCGCCAATCCGGCCAAGCTTTATTTCTGCTCTGCGCTGGCGCATGCGGAATATCCGACCCGCAAAATGACGCGCGAGGAAGCGAATCCGACCCATCTGGGCGCTCAGGAAACGTCGAACGAGCGCGTGCTGTACAAATATATCCACGCCGACGGCATCCAAAGCTGCCAGCTGATGCTCGGCGTTACCAGCCTGCAGAAGGGCAGCGTCTGGAACACGATGCCGTCCCACGTGCATGACCGCCGCATGGAAGCTTACCTGTACTTCGACATGGCGGACGACGCCCGCGTCTTCCATATGATGGGCGAGCCGTCGGAAACCCGCCATCTTGTCGTCGCGAACGAACAGGCGATCATTTCGCCGCCGTGGTCGATTCATTCCGGCGTCGGCACAAGCAACTATACGTTCTGCTGGTCGATGGCCGGGGAAAACTACACGTTCACGGATATGGACGCCGTGCCCGCCAGCCAGCTGAAATAATCGGCTCCGGTTGGAAGGGGGAGCGTTATGCTTGCGGCAGAGCGCCATCGCAAAATTATCGAAAAGCTGGAGAGCAGCGGAGCGGTTAAAGTATCCGAGCTGAGCGAATCGTTCCAGGTAACCGAGAAGACAATCCGCGAGGACTTGGAGAAGCTGGAGGAAAAGGGGCTGCTCAAGCGGACGCATGGCGGCGCCGTGCTGGATCAAGCGAGCGAGGACAGCCTGCTGCCGCTGCAAGTGCCGAACGGCAAGCACCGGAGCGAGAAGGCCGCCATCGCCGCCAAAGCGCTCTCCTGCATCGAACCGAACGACATCATTGCGCTGGATGCGGGCAGCACGACGCTGGAGCTGGCCAAGGCCATGCCCAATATGCCGATTACGGTGCTGACGAACGATCTGCTCATTATCCGGGAGCTGACGGCCAAGGAGCAGGTGCGGCTCGTCGTTCCCGGCGGTTACCGTCACCGCAACCTGCTGATCGGGGCGGAGTCGCAGGAATGGATCGCCAAGCTGAACGTGCACAAGCTGTTTTTGTCCACGACCGGCGTTCATCCCGAATACGGCCTGACGATTTTTACGGAAGAATTGACGAAGCTGAAACGATTGTATCTGGACAATGCCAAAACGGTTTATTGCTTGGCCGATCACAACAAATTCGACAAAGGCGCGCTTATTACGTTCGCCTCGCTGCAGGATATTGACTGCCTCATAACGGACGAAGGCATTTCGGACGAGACGGCTGCCCGTTATGAAGCAAACGGTCTGCGCATCCTGCGGGCGGAAATGCCGAAGGATGGAAAACGGCCAAAAGGAAGGGGATAACCATGGGTTACTTTGATCTGACAGGCAAAACGGCTATCGTGACCGGTGCGGGCAGAGGACTTGGCGAAGCGGTCGCCAGAGGACTGGCGCAAGCCGGAGCCGATGTGGCGCTCGTCACGAACCGCACGCCGGCGGAGGACGTAGCCGCGGCGATTCGGGCGATGGGCAGAAGGGCGATCACGATTCAGGCGGACGTATCGGATCGTTCGCAGCTTGCCGCCATTATCGACCGCACGATCGCGGAGCTCGGTGGCATCGACGTTCTCGTCAACAACGCCGGCATTATCCGCCGCACGCCGGCGGCCGATCACCGGTACGAGGATTGGCAGGAAGTGTTGGAGGTCAATTTGAACTCCGTGTTTACGCTCAGCCAATTGGCGGGCCGTCATATGATCGAGCGCGGCTCGGGCAAAATCATTAATATCGCCTCGATGTTGTCCTTCCAGGGAGGCATCAACGTACCCGGCTATACGTCGAGCAAGCATGCCGTAGCCGGTTTGACGAAGGCGCTCGCCAACGAATGGGCGTTGAAGGGCGTTCAGGTCAACGCGATCGCTCCCGGCTACATGAGCACGGACAATACGGAAGCGCTGCGGGAAGATCCTGTCCGGAGCAAGCAAATATTGGAGCGTATTCCGGCAGGACGCTGGGGCACGGGCGAGGATCTGGCCGGAGCGGCGGTTTTCCTGGCGTCTTCCGCGTCGGACTACGTGAACGGACATATATTGGCCGTGGACGGCGGCTGGCTGGTTCGCTAAGCCAGGCCTTTATAAACGGAAAAAAGCGGAACGGAGCATTATGCTCCGTTCCGCTTTTTTCGTTTGGGCTGACAAGTTGTCCCGAGGACATAGGCGCCGGCCTCTTACGGCTTCGCTTCGTCGACGCCCTCCAGTTCGGGAAGCCCTGCTTTTCGCCGTTGATCGATAATGTATTGCACATACCACTCCGGATTTTCCGTTCCTTTTCGAATCGATCGGATCGTGCCCAGCCACCGTTCATTCCAGGTCATGCCATTGGAGTTCACGTGGCCACGCTTCTCCATCTCAATAGTGCGGTCGTAAGAATCAGCGGCAAATTCCCGCATACGCGGAGTATCTAGCAGCACGATGTTCCCGTGCTTGTCGCGCCGGGAGTCGATATCCTTCTCGGCAATCCTGAAGAAGTACCCAGCCGCGGCTAACAGAACGATCGCGGCGGCCGCCATCAAGAACCAGATCCATCCGTTCAAAGGAATGCCTCCCATTATGCGACAATTGGAATTTACAGATCTAAAAGGAACAGAGTGATGAAGCTGAGGGGGAGAGGCGTACAAAATAAAAAAAACCAATCGCGGTTGAAAACCAACCAGATTCGTTTTCATGATGACATAATATGAAGAAATATAAAAATGACAGTTTTGAACTAAATGTAGATGTCCTCGCCATCTATAATAGTATTATAACCGCTCCGATAATATAAGTCTATACTTTTTTTGGTATTTCGGATATATTTTTTTTCTGCCTACTAAAACAATTTTATAGAGACGATCGGAGGTTGGAAACGGATGGGCAATATTATTCGGCTGAACGGCATCAGCAAGTCGTTTAAGGTCGCGCAGCGGACGGCGGGGCTGAAGCAGGCGGTCAAGGCGCTGTTCGTGCGCGAGCACAAAATCGTCGAGGCGCTCAAAGACATTTCCTTTGACATCGAGGAAGGCGAAATTGTCGGGTATATCGGACCGAACGGCGCGGGCAAATCGACGACGATTAAAGTAATGAGCGGCGTTCTCGTGCCGGACGAAGGGACCTGCTCCATTATGGGGTTCACGCCATGGAAGGAGCGGACCGGCTATGTCGGCCGCATCGGAGTCGTCTTCGGTCAGCGCTCGCAGCTGTGGTGGGACGTTCCGGTCATCGATTCGTTTGAGCTGCTGCGCGACATCTACCGGATTCCGCCGGCGGAGTATCGCGCGAACCTGTCGCTGCTGACGGAAATGCTGGCGCTCGAAGACATCCTCGGAACGCCGGTCAGGCAGCTGAGCCTCGGCCAGCGCATGCGATGCGAAATTGCGGCTTCGCTGCTGCACAGCCCCAAGCTGCTGTTTCTCGACGAGCCGACGATCGGGCTGGATGCGGTCAGCAAGCTGGCGGTACGCAAATTTATTAAGGATATTAACCGGGAACGCGGCGTGACGGTCATTCTGACGACGCACGATATGAGCGATATCGAGGCGCTGGCGGACCGGATTCTCATGATCGGCAAAGGGACGCTGCTGTATGACGGATCCTTGCACGATCTGAAGGGCCGGTTCGGCGCGCAGCGGACGGTGACGGCCGATTTCCGCGAAACCCGCGACCCGGTCGAAATTTCAGGCGCGACGCTGCTGCAATGGTCGCCGTTGAGGGCGGTGTACAGCTTCGATATGGAGCAAATCGTGCTGGCCGACGTCATTTCCCGGCTGTCCGCATCGGTGGAGCTGGTCGATGTGACGGTGGAAGCGAAGGGCATCGACGAAATCATCGTGCAGCTGTACGAGGAGCACGGCATATGAACGCCTACGTTTCGATTTGGAGGCTCCGGTTCATCAACGGCATGCAATACCGGGCGGCCGCGGCGGCGGGCATTGCGACGCAGCTGTTTTTCGGCTTTATTTTCATCATGATCTTCGCCGCCTTTTACCGCTTCAGCGATTCCGCCGCGCCGATGTCGCTGCATGAAGTCGTCACATACGTTTGGCTGCAGCAAATCTTTTTGTCGTTCATTATGTTATGGTTTCGCGACAACGAGATATTTGCGCTGATAACAGGCGGAGGAATCGCGTACGAGCTGTGCCGGCCGGCGGAGCTGTATCCGTTCTGGTACTCGAAGCTGCTGGCGCAGCGGGTGTCGAGCGCCGTGCTTCGCTGCTTCCCGATCTTGGCGGTCGTCTTCGTGCTGCCCGAGCCGTATCGGATGGGAATCCCGCCTTCGTTCGGCGCGCTGCTGCTGTTTATCGCGTCGCTGCTGCTCGGCTTGCTTGTCATTGTGGCGATTTCGATGCTTATCTACATTTCCGTCTTTTGGACGATGTCGCCGACCGGCTCGCTCCTGATGGTATCGGTGGCCGGCGAATTTTTGGCGGGGGCGGTAGTGCCCGTGCCGCTTATGCCCGAATGGATGCAGCGGATTACCTATGCGCTTCCGTTTCGGTGGACGACCGATTTTCCGTTTCGGGTTTATTCGGGACATATTCCGCAGCATGAAGCGCTGTGGGGCATTCTGATCCAGCTGCTGTGGCTGGCGGCATTGATCGTTATCGGGCGGCTGCTGATGAAGCGTGCGCTTCGCAACGTTGTCGTACAGGGAGGTTGAATTCGCTATGGGTCTCTATTTTAAATATTTGTCGATTCATTTCCGGTCTCAGCTGCAATACCGGGCGTCGTTTCTGCTGCTTAGCGCCGGGCAGTTTTTTATTCCGTTTGCGGTGTTCGGCGGGTTGTATTTCATGTTCGAGCGGTTCGGCGGCTTGCCGGGCTGGAACTTCTACGAGGCGGCGCTTTGCTTCGCGGTCATTCATATGTCGTTTTCGTTAAGCGAATGCTTTGCCCGCGGGTTCGACGCGTTCAGCAGTCTGGTGGCCGGCGGCGATTTCGACCGTCTGCTCGTCCGGCCGCGAAGCACGGTCGTGCAGGTGCTCGGCTCCAAATTCGAATTTACGAGGGTCGGAAGGCTTCTGCAAAGCCTGATCGTGCTGGTGTGGGCGCTAATGAATTTGCCGCAAGTGTGGACCTTGCCCAAAATGTCGCTGCTGCTGCTTATGGTCGTCAACGGCGTCCTTATTTTTACGGGCATCTTCATGCTCGCCGCCACGTTTTGCTTCTGGACGATCCAGGCGATCGAGGTCGCGAACATTTTTACGGACGGCGGGCGCGAGATGGCGCAATATCCGCTGAACATATACGAGAAATGGGTGACGCGCTTCTTTACGTTCATTATCCCGTTCGGATGCGTGAGCTACTTGCCGCTCATGTATTTATTGGACAAAAAGGAAGGGAGTCCGCTGCTCTGGCTGACGCCGATGGCGGGCGCGCTGTTCGTGCTTCCGTGCCTGCTCGTCTGGAGCTTCGGCGTAAGGCATTACCGCTCTACGGGCTCCTGATGGAGCGTAAAAAGGCGGACATCAGCTTTTTGTAATAGGGCTATAAATAGTTCTTATAAACGATTTCCATGAAGTGGGTTGTATAAATATTATATAAGTTGTATAGTTATTCATGTCGCAGACGCCGCCGGGCGATGCGGCGACAACCGAATACGTGGAAGCAGGTGCTCTTGCCGATCGGCTTGAGCTTAAAAGGGAAGTCCGGTGCAAAGCCGGCGCGGTCCCGCCACTGTAACAGAGTAGCCGCAGCAACGCGCATTGGCACGAACGCCAATCAGCCACTGGCCGTTAACGCCGGGAAGGCATGCTGACGACGATGATCCTGGAGCCAGGAGACCTGCCTGCTTGAACGACACTGCTTTTACCTACGGGAGATAGGGAGGTGTTAAAGAATCGATCCGCGATTTTGTGCTGTCGCCGGGCGTCTTTACCATGGCTTCTTAACGGTAGGGACGCCCTTTTTGCACATATGCGCTTGACTGTAAGGCTGTAACGATTATGGAGATTACGGGAGGAATACGAAGCATGGAAACATTGGTTAGCAGCACGCTCGGATATCCGCGCATCGGGAAAAACCGGGAATGGAAAAAAGCGTTGGAAAGCTATTGGAAAGGCGGCTTGACGGAAGAGCAATTCGAGGCGGCGCTTGAGGAAATCCGGCTCGGGAATTTGAAGGCGCAGCTGGGCAAAGGGATCGAACATATTCCGGTGAACGATTTTACGTTGTACGACAGCATGCTGGATACGGCGACGATGTTCGGCGTTGTGCCGAAACGGTTCGATTACGAGGGCGGGCCGGTGCCGACGGCGACGTATTATGCGATGGCTCGGGGTACGCAAGGCGCCCAGGCTTGCGAGATGACCAAATGGTTTAATACGAATTATCATTACATCGTACCGGAGCTGCAGGACGCAAAGCCGGCATTGACGCAAAACCGTCCTCTCGTGGCTTATGTGGAAGCGAAAGAAAAGCTGGGCATCGAGACGAAGCCGGTCATCATCGGGCCGCTTACGTTTCTGAAGCTGTCCAAAGGTTATGCCGCCGCCGATCTGCCGAAGCTGGCGGAGCAGTTCGTTCCGCTGTATGCGCAGGTGCTGGCGGAGCTGCAGGAAGCGGGCGCAGCCTGGGGGCAGATCG
>Ga0065721_10051819_pt1 | contig 13461 bp, 8 predicted proteins | sample Mesricmetagenome_FD_59108 | JGI IMG/M metagenome (GOLD analysis project Ga0065721, IMG submission 59108) | Mesophilic microbial community from rice straw/compost enrichment Sample: eDNA_1 v2 (version 2) | ecosystem: Engineered > Solid waste > Grass > Composting > Bioreactor | place: USA: Davis... | reverse complement strand
CCAAGGGGTTCGGACGCCTTTGTCCGGGGTGGTTCGCCGTCGAACCGGCCGCGACGTCGTTGCCGCGGCCCTGATTTCCCCCACCATCTGGCAAGAGGCGTGCCAATGCCGGCACCAAGGTATGAACGGGTATGAGAAACCGGCTAGGACGGCTGGTTTTTCGGCGTCAAAGCCCGAAACCAGCGCAAGCGTTGCGGCACCTAAGTCTCATGCGAGGCGGCGTGTCGGCCGCGGTGACGATCAATTGTGCGGCACAGCGCGATTGAAAAAGAGGCAGCTTTGTCCCCCGCGGCTCATGGAACGGACTCCTGCGGGGCCGGGATGCGGGCATTCCGCGCCACGCTGCGCTCATTGCCGGAGAGAACCGGGCGAGGCGCAACGGTCTCGGCGGGCTTCACGCGGAACCAGATGGCGTAGAGGGCCGGCAGGAAGACCAGGATCAGCACCGTGCCGACGGCGGTCCCGCCGATCAGCGTGTAGGCCATCGGCCCCCAGAACACCGAGTGGGTGAGCGGAATGAAGGCCAGCACCGCGGCAAGCGCCGTCAGGATCACGGGGCGTGCGCGCTGGACGGTGGCTTCCACGGCCGCGCGGTAGGGATCGAGGCCCATTTCCTGGTTCGTGTGGATCTGCCCGATCAGGATCAGCGTGTTGCGCATCAGGATGCCGGCCAGACCGATCAGGCCCAGGATGGCGTTGAAGCCGAACGGCTGGTGGAACAGCAATAGCGTCGGGACCGCGCCGGCCAGCCCGAGGGGGGCCGTCAGGACCACCATAAAGAGCGCGGGGAAGGACCGCACCTGCAGCATGACGGCCAAGAACATCAGGACGAGCATGACCGGAAAGACCTTCACGAGCGCCGCGTTGGCCTTGCCGGCCTCCTCGATCGGGCCGGCGATCTCGATGCGGTAGCCGGCGGGCAGCTTGGCGACGATCGGCTGCAAGGCCCGCCAGACCTCGACGGAGACGTCCGGGGGCTGCCGGGCCTCGTCGATGTCGCTGCGCACGGTTATGGTCGGCGTGCGGTCGCGCCGCTTGAGAATGGGATCCTCCATGCGCACCTCGGCGTGGCCGATCTGATCCAGCGGGATCGTGCGGCCATCCTGGGTCAGCAGCGTGAAGTCGCCCAGCCGCGCCGGGTCGAGCCGTTCGGCCCCCAGGCTGCGGGCGACGAGCGCCACCGTCCGGATGTCCTCGCGCACCTGGGTGACGGTCACGCCGGTCAGCAGGAACTGGAGCTGCTGGGCGACCTCGCCGGACGACAGCCCGATCTGCCGCAGCCGCTCCTGATCGAGCACGAAGCGCACGGTGGGAGACCGTTCGCCCCAGTCCTGGTTGACTTGGCGCGTGCTCTGGTTGGCGCGCATGACGTCCCGGACCTGATCGGCGATGCCGCGCACCTCAACCGGGTCCGGACCCATGACGCGGAAGGCCACGGGGAAGGGCGAGTACGGCCCGAAGACGAGCTGGCTGACGCGCACCCGCGCCTCGGGCGCCAAGCCCTCGGCGATGCGGGCGCGCAGGCGTTCCTTCAACGCGTCGCGCGCCTCCGCGTCCGGCGTGAGCACGATGACCTTGGCGAAGGACGGGTCCGGTAGCTCCGGGTTGTAGGCCAGGAAGAAGCGCGGCGCGCCCTGGCCCACATAGGCCGTGACGACGGCCGCCTCGGGCTGCTGCTTCAGCCAATCCTCAACCTTGACGGTGGCGGCCTGGGTCGCCTCGATGCTGGTGCCTTCGGGCATCTGCACCTCGACCAGCAGTTCGGGGCGATCGGAGGTCGGGAAGAACTGCTTCTTGACCGAGCCCATCCCGGCGCCCGCGGCCAGGAAAAGGGCCAGCACCGCGCCGGCGACCAGCCACTTGTGCCGGATGGCCCAGACGACGACGCTGCGGAAGCGCCGGTAGTTCGGCGTGTCGTAGATCGCCTCGTGCCCGCCAGCCACCGGCTTGATCGCCGGCAGCAGCTTCACGCCGAGATAGGGTGTGAAGGACACGGCCACGATCCAGGATGCGATCAGGGCGAAGCCGACGATCCAGAAGATGTTGCCCGCGTATTCGCCGGCGCTGGACTGGGCGAAGCCGACGGGCATCAGGCCGATCACCGTGACCAGCGTGCCCGACAGCATGGGGGCGGCCGTGTGGCTCCAGCTGTAGGCGGCGGCCTGGATGCGGTCCAGCCCCTCCTCCATCTTCACGACCATGGCCTCGATGGCGATGATCGCGTCGTCGACCAGCAGGCCGAGCGACAGGATCAGCGCGCCCAGGGTGATCCGGTCGAACGCGCGCCCGGTTTCCAGCATGATCAGAAAGACCATGCCGAGCGTCAGCGGCACCGCCGCAGCCACCACGATGCCGACGCGCCAGCCAAGGCTGATCAGGCTGACCAGCAGCACCACGCCCAGCGCCATGAAGAACTTGATCATGAATTCGCCGACCGCCTGCGTGATGTTGACCGCCTGGTCGGTGATCTTGATCAGCGACATGCCCAGCGGCAGGCCGTTTGCGATGGCCGCCGTCTCGGCCTCCAGCGCCTTGCCGAGGTCGAGCCCGTTCCAACCCTCCTGCATGATCACGCCCAGCACGAGGGCGGGTTCGCCCTGGTGGCGGATCAGGAAGGTGGCGGGGTCTTCGTAGCCGCGGCGGATCTCGGCCACGTCGGACAGCTTCAGGGTCCGGCCGCCCGCCGCGATGGGCGTGTCGGCAATCGCCTGGAGGTCGTCGTAGGCGCCGTCGAGCCGGATGAAGACCTGCGGCCCCTTCGCGTCGATGGAGCCGGCCGGGGTGACCGTGTTCTGCCGCTGGAGCGCCGTGAAGATGTCCTGGGCGCGCACCCCCAGCGTGGCGAGGCGCGGGTAGGAGAACTCGACGAAAATCCGCTCCGGGCGTTCGCCCAGGATGTTGACCTTCTTGACGCCGGGGACGTGCAGCAGGCGCTGGCGGATTGTCTCGGCCTGCCGGGCGAGCAGGCGGGGCGCCATGCCCGGCGCCTTCAGGGCGTACAGGGCGAAGGTGACGTCGGAATATTCGTCGTTGACGAAGGGGCCGAGCGCGCCGATGGGCAGGTTGCGCGCCTCGTCGCCGAGCTTCTTGCGCGCCTGATAGAACTGCTCCGGCACCTCGGCCGGCGGCGTGTTGCCGAGCAGAGTCAGCGTCAGAAAGGCGAAACCCGGCCGGGTGATCGTCTCGACCCGGTCGTACCAGCGCAGTTCCTGAAGGCGCTTTTCCAGTGGCTCCGCGACGAGGTTCTGCATCTCCTCCGCGGTGGCGCCGGGCCATGCCGCCGAGACGGTCAGCACCTTGACGGTGAAGGACGGGTCCTCGGCGCGGCCGAGCTTCAGGAAGGAATAAGTCCCGGCCAGCGCCACGGCCAGGATCAGGAACAGGGTCACGGCGCGCTCGCGCACCGCCAGGGCGGACAGGTTCGGCAGGGTCATTGGGCGACCATCCTCGGCTCGGCGCTGCGAACGCGTTCCCCCTGGTGCAGAAGGTGGGCGCCGAGCGCCACGACCTGCTCGCCGGCGCTCACGCCGGTGACGAGGGCGGTCTCCTCGGCGACGCGGCGGATGGCCACGGGCCGGAAGGAAACCGAGGAGGACTGGGAGTCGAACACCCACACGCCGCTGGACCGGCCGTCGTCATGGACCGCACCGATCGGGACCGACGCCAGATCGTCGCCTCCGCCGCCCCTGATCGAGAGGGAGACCGTCACCCCAAGCGGCGCGCGCGCCGCGTCGCCCTCAAGGACATAGCGGGCCTCATAGGTCCGGCTCAGGGGATCGGCGGAATCGGACAACTGGCGCAGGTGCGCGGGCGACGGGGCGGCCGCTCCGCCATACACTCCGCTGTAGATACGGGCCTGCGCCAGCGATCCAAGCGCCGGCCGCAGCGTTTCGGGAAGGGAGACCGTGGCCTCGCGCGGTCCGGCGTGCGCGAGCCTGACCACGGTCTGGCCGGGCGCGACCACCTGCCCCGGCTCGGCCAGGGTTTCGACGACGGTGCCGTCGGCGTCGGCGAGCAGCGCGGAGTAGAGGGCCTCGTTGCGCGCCACCTTCGCCTGGGCCTCGGCGGTGGCCAGCTGGGCCTTGGCACTGTCGAGGCTGGCCTTGACCTGATCGTATTTCTGCCGGGCGGCCCAGCCCTCGGCAACGAGCTGGCGGTAGCGGACTTCATCCGCCGCGGCCTGGACTGCCAGGGCGCGCGCCGCGGTCACCGCGCTCTCCTTGGCGGCGAGCGCCAGATCGAGATCCTTCTGGTCGAGGCGCATCAGCGGTTGGCCGGCGCGCACGCTCTGCCCGACGTCGACAAGCCGCTCCACCACTTTTCCCGGAACACGAAAGCCCAAGTTGCTCTGGACGCGCGCCGAGATGACGCCGGTGAAGACACGCTCCGACGGAGCGGCCGGCTGCACCGCGGCGATCTGCACGAGGGGAGGAGCCTGCCGGGGATCGGCCTTTTCGGCCGCCGCCGGCTGGGCATGGTTCAGCACCGCGAAGCCGACGCCGGCCACCACCGCCAGCGTGCCTCCGGTGAGAAGCAGCGTCTTGGTTCTGTTCATCGTTGGCCTCGCTCCTTGCGGCATCGTCTGGACGGGCGCGCAAAACTCTGGTGACACGGGGAAAATTCGGTTCTGGGCTGGTTCGGGGGCGCCGTGGCGGAGGTGACGCGCGCCACCTCCGCCCGGCATCGCGGTGCCGTTACTGGATGGCCGCCGGACGGCCCGCCTGCTGCGTGGCGGGCTCCACGGGCACGAGGCGCAGGCCCAGCTTGCCGCGCACGAAATTCAGGTACGACACGGCCCGCGCCCGTTCACCCTTGGCCCAGTGCCATTCCGCCGTGGCCAGGTTGGTGTTGATCGTGCCGACTTCGGTGGGCGCGGGCGTCTTGGACCGCGCCTCGGCGACCAGGGACGGAAAGAGCGTCGCCAGTTCGCTTGCGGCAACCGCCTGGGGGGCGGCGGTTTGGGGGGTGGTCTGAGCGATGGCCGGCAGGGACAGGGCGGAGGAGGCGAGGGCGGCGCCGACGAAGGCGAGGCGAAGCAGGGTGTTCATGGTCACTCTCTGTGTGTGGGCTGTGTGTGAGGGGGGAAATGGCCGGGCATCGGCTTGGCGTTCTTGGGGGCGATGACGCGCCCGATGCCCGTTTCCGTCGCCGTTGGCGCGAGGGAAATCGTCGAACGTGCGTGTTCTGTCGGCGGTCACTCCGCCATCTCGGGGGCCAGTTTGGGGGCCGGAACCGGAGTGCGGTCCAGCGACGTGAGCGCCAGTCCGATGCCGAGCAGTCCCAGGACCGCGCCGGCAGCGCCGACCCAGATGACGCCGGCCTCGGCAATGACCAGCCCGCCGATGGCGGCGCCGAGGCCCTGGCCGACGAAGACCATGGAACTGTTGAGCGCCAGCGCGACGGCACGGGCCTCCGGCACGGCGGCGACCAGGCTCGCCTGGATGATCGGGGCGCGGGCGAACACCGCGACGGCGCCCGCCATGATGGTCAGCGCCAGCAGGCCGGTGGCCGCCATCTGGCCGAGGGATGCGTGTTCCGGCGTCTGGGCTGCCAGCAGCGCGCTGTAGCCGCCCATGGCCGCCACCGTGACGAAGAAGCTGCCCACCAGCAGGCGCGGTGCACCGGCGCGGTCGGCGGCGATCCCGCCCAGTGCGAGGCCGGCGATGCTGCCGATTCCGATCAGCGCCTGCATCGCCCCCACGCCCGATCCTTCGAGGCCGCTGATGCGGTTCACGACGGGACCGATGTAGGAGATGACGCAGAAGGTGGCGGCAAGCCCCACCATGGTCAGCAGGAGCGGCAGTGCCACCCGACGCTCGCGGGCGATCAGCAGTGTCTTGAGCCCGGCGCGTTCCCCGCCGGGCACGCGGGGCAGGACGATGCCGGTTGCCGCCGCGGCCAGGAAGGCGAGGATGCCGGAAAACACGAAGGTCGCCCGCCAGTCGAACAGGTCGCCGACGACGCTGCCGAGCGGCACGCCGAGGACAAAGGCCAGAGTCAGGCCGGCCAGCACGACCGCCAGCGCCTTGCCGCGCTTTTCCGGGGGCGCCAGAACCGCCGCCGCCGCAGGAGCCGCCGGGCCGACGAGGCCGGCCGCGATTCCGCAGAGGATGCGGATGACGATGAGCGGCGTGAAGCTCGGCACCGCAGCGGCGGCGATGTTGAGCACGCCGAGCAGAAGCAGGCCGACGATGAGAACGGTCTTGCGGTCGAATCTTGCGCAGAAGCTGGCGATCACCGGGGCGCTGACGGCGTAGGTCAGGGCGAAGGCGGTGGCGAGCTGGCCTGCCACCGCGACCGTCACGCCGAGTTCGGTGGCGAGTGCGGCGAGGTGGCCGGCAAAGACGTGGGTCTCGGTGCCCATGGCGAAGGACGCGAGGGCCAGCACGAGAATCCGAGGGGGCATGGGGCATCCTCATTGATATCAACGTATAAAGCGCGGCGTTACGGAAGCTTGATATCAACATATTTTCGGTTGAAAAAAGTCGACGTCTTCAGGAGCCCAGGCGGCCCAGGGCCGACCGGAACACGGTCAGTTCGTCCGGGGCCAGTTCCTTTTCGACCGAGGCGTTGACCACCTCCCACCGCTCCATCGCCTCGGCCAGCAGCGAGCGGCCGGCGTCCGTCAGGGCGACGCGCCGGGTTCGCGCGTCCTTCTCGTCGCGCCGGATTTCCAGAAGGCCGCGACGCTCCAGTGGTTTCAGGTTGGCGGTGATCGTCGTCCGGTCGGTCGCCAGGGATTCGGCAAGCGTGCCGATGGAGGGCGGCTCCGGGCGATGGAGCGCCATCAGAAGCGAAAATTGCCAGTTGTTGAGCCCAAGCGGCCGAAAGGCCTCGTCAAAGCGGCGGCCGATGATGCGGCTTGCCCGCTGAACGCTCAGGCACAAACAACGGCTGCCAACCATTCTGGCCGTCCCGGTGGGAAGGGGATTCTGTTCGTCCATGGGCTGCGATATTAGTTGATATCAACTATATTGTCAACAGGCTTTCTGATGGCCGCTTTCCGATGGGCGGCGCGACGGCCGAAACCGGACCGTTGGTGCCGTCATAGACGTCGCGCGTGATCGAAGAAATAAAATAATAAAAAATCATGACGTCGGGTGATGGCGCGAACATGCTGTGACGATCGGATCGGCTTTAATCCTTGTCGTAGGGTGCATCCTACGAATTCAAGGAGGAAAACATGCGAATTGTTCCGAATGCGACCGAAGGTGCCGATATTCTTCAGGGAACGTCTGTTGACGATACCTTTAATGGACTTGGCGGTGGCGATCAGATCTTTGGCGGCGCCGGGGCCGACACCATCAACGGCAACGAAGGCAACGACGCAATTTACGCCGATGCCTATGCCGGCCAAACGGACCCTGCCTTGGGAACCGACGTTGAGGGCACGTGGAACCGGCTGTTCGGCAACACCGGGGATGACCTTCTGGTCAGCGGGGCCGGGTTCGATGACCTGTGGGGCGGTTCCGGCAACGACACGCTGACCGGCGGGGCTGGTTGGGACTGGTTCGTGTTCGAGCCGGGCAGCGGTGTCGACACGATCACCGACTTCACGCCGGGCACCGACAACATCATCGTGATGGCGAACATGAACGGGGCCGGCGAGCCGGTGGTCAGCCAGAACGCCGACGGCACGGTGGTGGATTTCGGCGGCGGCAACGCGGTGCTGCTGCAGGGCGTGGCGCTGTCCGAACTGCCGGCCGACGCCATCGTCACCGCTCCCTACAGCGATGAGGCCTCTTTCTACAGCACCGCGGTGAACGCCCTTCTGGGCTGATCGCTGCGTTCCTTTTCAGGATCCTTGGTGGGAAACTCGGGCCCCGTGCACGCCGCACGGGGCTCATTTTCTGTTGCTTTGTTGGTTGTTCATCCAAATAAAACAACCAACCAAGAAATATTCTTTCATTGTATTGGCCCTGTTAGTGAGTGTTGCGACAGGGATCGTGCCTGCAATGTGATGGAATGATCGGGTCCAGGGCAGTCGCCCGGATGTCTTTCCACTCCACAAAAGGCAGGAGTTGCCCAATGTCCCAAGTCGAAGTGTCCGATCAGGCCCAATATCCCTGGCAGAGTATCGTCTTCATCACCTCGACCTATGCCAATGGCGAAGTGCACACCGGGTCCGGCGTGATGGTCGGCCCCAACGATGTCCTGACCGCGTCCCACGTCGTTTATGACTCGACCACAGGCGAGAGCCCCGTCGAGGTCACCGTCACGCCGGCCTTCGACCCGTCGCCCTTCGAAGCGCCGTTCGGAAGCGTGAACGCGGTATCCTGGCATTACAGCAGCGACTTCGATCCGAACGGCGACGGCCTGATCGTGTCCGGCAACGGCGGCGCCGGCCTGGAAGGGGTTGAACTCGACGCAGCCCTGCTCGATCTCGGCGTGCCGCTCGGCAACCAGACGGGGTGGATGGAACTCGATCCCACCTTCGTGTCGGGAACCATCAACCTGACCGGGTTTCCCGACTTCTACGGCAACAACATGATGAACGACAGTGGCTGGGTGGAGGACAACGCGTTCGACTCCTTCATCAACATCAGCGGCCTGGAGGTCCATCCCGGAAACTCCGGCGGGCCGCTCTGGTACGAGGAGAATGGTGTCGGCTATGTCGTCGGTCTGGTCTCCACGGGCATGGCCGCCCACGACATCGCGGCGAGCTATGGCTCGCTGCTTGAGTGGATGGACGGAAACGACCGCCTGTTGATGGTTGCTTGAGGCGTCCAGGCTCCTCCCGGTGCCGTCCTCGCAGGACCGGCACCGGGAGGGACACCGTTGATTCCATCCCGCGTCACCCGCATCCGGGCAGCGCGGCCACATGGAAGCGCAGCGGCGTTCCCGGCGCTGGGCCGGCTTCGCCACCGCTGAGACCGATGTAGGGGGAGGGCAGAGGGGCGGCGGGGTCGAGCGGCAGACCGCCACCATTGCCGACGATCAGGCTGCTGCTCGCGCGTCCGCCCCGGCCGGCGCAGCTGTCGCGCAATAGGTCTCGCGTGTTCAGGAAATTCTCGGGAAGTTTGACGAGGCTGCTGGCGATGGTGTTGTCCGGCGCCGGCGTGGAAATCGTGCCGGATACGCTTTCGGCCGAGGATGCCTCGATCAGGGTGTTCGGGGTTGTCAGCAACTGGTCGGCCCGAACGGTGATGTTGCCGCCGTTACCCTTTTGCGCGTTGGCCTGGATGCGGCTGCTCTCCAGAACGACGAAAGGCGGGTCGATCACAATGTTGCCGCCGCTGCCCGTTCCGCCGGCCACCGAGGTGGTGACCTCGCTGTTGCGCATGTCGAGCAGCCGTCCGACTTGGACGGTGATGTCGCCGCCGTCGGCGGTCGTCGTCCGGGTCCGGACCGCCGCCCCGTCCAACACCAGCGTATCCGTTGCCGTGATCCGGATCGCTCCACCCACACCAGTGCCGAGATTCTCCGTGGCGACCAGCCCGTCGCGGTTCAACCGAATGGTGCGGGCCTGCATGGTCACAGCACCGCCGTCGCCGGTCGCATCCGGTGCGGCGCTGCTGAAAATCCCGGTGAAGAAGGGGGAGCCGTTGCCGCTGATCGACAGGGTATCGGCCTGAACGATCACCGATCCGGCATCGCCCACGCTGAAGGTGTTGGTGCCGATCTGGCCGGCGCTGGCGAGGGTCAGCGCCCCCGTCGACGTCACCTTCACCGTGCCGGCGTGGCCCTCGGAATTCCCCACTGCGTTGCTGGAAATGCCCGTGAAGTCCGTATCGGAACTTCCCACCACGGCAAGGCTGCCGGCTCCGACCGTCACCGCCCCGGCGTTTCCCCGGTTATAAGTGTCGCTGCTGATGAAACCGCCCGGGTTGAGGGTCAAGGCGCCGGCGGTCGTGACGCCGACCTTGCCGGCGTTGCCGCTGCCGTAGGTGTCGCTGCTGATCTGGCTGCGGTTCGTCAGGGACAGGGCGCCGGTGGTCGCCACGTCGATGGTTCCGGCCGGCCCGCCGCCATAGGTGTTGGTGAAGATGCCGGTGAAGGACTGGTCCGGATCACCGGTGACCGTCAACGTTCCGGCGCGCACCGTCACGGCCCCGCCCAGGCCAGTCCGGTAGGTTTCGCTGCTGATCCAGGTGCCGCCGCCGATCCGCAGGTCGCCGTTGGTTTGCACCTTCACCGTCCCGGCGTCGCCGGTGCCATAGGAATCGGACAGGATCGCGGTGGGGAGGTTGGTCCCAATGCCTTCCTCCAGCGCCAGGGAGCCGGCCGTGACGGCCACCGACCCAGCATCGCCCGAACCTGCGGAGAAGCTGCTGATCTGACCGCCCCGGCTGAGCCGCAGCGGACCGGTCGTGTCGACCGTGACCGTCCCGGCGTGCCCGTCCGACCCGCGCAGGGCGTTGCTGGAAATGCCGGTGAAGCCCTCGCTGCCGGTGCCCGCGACCGACACGGAACCGGCGGTGACGTTCACGGACCCGGCCCTTCCCAGGTTGTAGGTGTCGCTGCTGATCTGGCCGCGGTTCGCCAGGGACAGGGCGCCGGGCGTCGCCACGTCGATGGTTCCGGCCGGCCCGCTGCCGTAGGTGTTGGTGAAGATGCCGGTGAAGGACTCCTGCGGGCGTCCCTCGACGTTGAGGGAGCCGGCGTGCACGGCGATGGATCCGCCGTTGCCGCTCCGGTACGTTTCGCTGCTGATCCAGGCCCCCGTGCCGATCCGCAGGGCGCCGTCGGTCCGCACGCGGATGGTCCCGGCGTTCCCGACATCGTAGGCGTCCGACAGGATGCCGGTCGGCCGGGCGGCGTCGCCGCGTTCCATCGAAAGCGACCCGGCCGAGACGCTCACGGCCCCCGCGTTGCCCTTGTCGTCGGAGATGCTGCGGATCTGACCGCCCCCGACCAGGGCGATGGGGCCGGTGGTGGTGACGGACACCGTGCCGGCGTTGCCGCGACCGCCTTGCTCCACGTCGCTCGAAATGCCGGTGAAGCTGTCCGCGCTCACGCCGTCCACGGTCAGGGAGCCTGCCGCAACCGTGACCGACCCGGCGTTGCCGCCGCCGAAGGTGTCGCTGCTGATGAAACCCCCGCTGTTCACGGCCAGGGGACCGGTTGCGGCGACCGACACTGTGCCCGCGTTGCCCTCGGCGTCGGTCCGCGCGTTGCTGGAAATGCCGGTGAGGTTCTTCCCGATGTTGCCGGTGATGGCCAGCGATCCGGCGGTCACCGACACCGCGCCGGCGTTGCCTTTGGTGTGCGTGTCCGTGGTGATCAGGCCCCCCTGGCTGAGGTCGAGGTGTCCGTCCACGGAGACGTTCACCCTGCCGGCGGAGCCCTGCGAGAATTGTTCCGCGCTGCTGCCGATGCCCGTACGCAGCGTGGTCCCCTCGGCACCGGCGACGGTCAGCGATCCGGCCCGGACGACCACGTCGCCGGCGTTCCCGGTGCCGAAGGTGTTGCTGCCGATCTCGGCCGCGCGGAGCAGGGTGAGCGGGCCGGTGGTGACGACCGTGACCGTGCCGGCGTGGCCGGAGGAGCCGAACTCCGCGTTGCTCGTGATGCCGGTAAAGCCTTGTCCGTTCGTGCCGGTGACCGACAGGCTGTCGGCCTGCACCGACACGGAACCGGCGGTCCCTCCCGAAAAGGTGACGCTGCTGAGCTGGGCGAGCGGGCCGGACAGGGCGATGCTGCGGGCCCGGACGTCCACCAGCCCGGCGTTGGCGGTGGAGCCGAACGACGTCTGGCTGAAGATGCCGGTCAGGGCGTCGCGGGTCGCTGCGGCCACGGTCAGGCTGTCTGCGCGGACGGTCACCGGACCGGCGTCGCTTTGCCCCAGCAGCAGGCTGCCGATCTGCCCCTCGTCGGTCAACCGCAGGGCGCCCGCGGCGGTGACGCTGACAGCACCGGTGCTGCCGGCGGATCCGAACTGGGTTTCGCTGACGATGCGGGAGCGCACGAACCGCGCCCCATCACCGGTCACGCTGATGTCGCCGGCCGCGACGGTCAGGTCGGCGGCCCTGGCCAGTCCGCCGGTCACGCTTCGGATGGCGGCGCCGTCGCGGATGTCCAGCCGGTCCGCGGTGACGGTGACCGGGTCGGGCCGGCCGGTCGCGCCGAACGGCAGGGAGCTTTCGATCATCGTGGAGTAGGTCGCCCCGGTCCCGACCATGGACAGGTCGCCCGCATTGACCGTGATGGCGCCGGCCCCGCCCAGGCCTTGGGTGGTGCTGGCCACGCGCGTTCCGTCGCGCAATCGCAGGGTCCCGGCGCGCAGGCGGATCGGCGCACCTTTGCCCGATCCGACGGTGCCGCTCACCAACGTGCTGCCGGCGATGTCCGCCGCCCCGGCGGCAACGTCGATGCCACCCGCGCCGTCGGTGGCGCCGGTGTTGGTCGTGCCGATGGTCGCATTCTCAACCACCAGCGTGCCCCCGCGGATGCGGATGCTGCCCCCGCCGTCGCCGTTGGTGCCGACGCGCGCACGGTCGTGCAGCCGCACCGTTCCCTGCCGTGCCGCCGTGACGGTCCCGTCGGCGAGGCGCACCTGCCCGGAGCCGGCGACCGAAGCCACCGTCACCGTTCCCGCCGGCGCGCCCACGATTCCCTCCGCCCCGCCGCTCACCGCGACGTCGCCGCCGAACAGGGACAGGGCGCGGCCGGGCTTCACCGACAGACGGCTTCGGTCCACGCGCAACGCTCCGCTGGGCCGGTCGAGGAAGCCGAACGCCTCCGGCGGCGCGGTGGTGAAACTGCTGCCGCTCTTGTCCAGGGCAGAGAAACGTGCCCCGTCCGCGAAGCGCACCTCGTGCGCCGTGCCGACGTGCAGGCTGGCCGGCACGTCCACGACGGCATTGGGGCCGAAGGTCACGCCGGCCGGGTTGATGAGATAGACGTCGGCCTGACCCACGGTGGAGCGCAGCGTGCCGTCGATGGTCGAGGATCGGCCGCCGGTGACGCGCCCGACCACGTTGCGCACGGTGTCCGGCCCGGTGAAGGTTACCGTCTGGCCGTGGTTGACGTTGAAGGTATCGAAGCTGTGGAACAGGTTGCCACCGGCCCTGGTGCCGAGACCGGCGCCGACCTCGATCCGCCCGCCCGACAGGCTCACCCGCGGTCCGGTCGTGCCGTCCGTGGCAATCTGCGCGAGGGCGGTCGCCGACGGCAGCACGGCGATCATGGAGGCGAGCAGGAGTTTTCCCGGCATGCCAAGCCCTCCACGTTCCGAAGAGCGGTCAGCATAAACCCGGAGCCCGCCCGCATGGCACGGCGCAGAGGCGGGTGGCCCCGGCCCTTTGCGGCTGCGGAAAAGAAGAGGCCCCGCGCGAAACGCGCGAGGCCCGAGTTTCCCACCAAGATTCCGGGAAGAGGCTGCCGCGATCAGCCCAACAGCGCCTCCACCGCCGTGGTGTAGAAGGACGAAACGTCGCTGTAGGGGGCGGTGACGATGGCGTCGGCCGGCAGTTCGGACAGCGCCACGCCCTGCAGCAGCACCGCGTTGCCGCCGCCGAA
>Ga0065721_10051821_pt1 | contig 13462 bp, 14 predicted proteins | sample Mesricmetagenome_FD_59108 | JGI IMG/M metagenome (GOLD analysis project Ga0065721, IMG submission 59108) | Mesophilic microbial community from rice straw/compost enrichment Sample: eDNA_1 v2 (version 2) | ecosystem: Engineered > Solid waste > Grass > Composting > Bioreactor | place: USA: Davis... | reverse complement strand
CCGCGTCGAGCCGATGAGCCGGGGGCACCAGGAACGGCTCGCCCCGCTGGCGGCCGAAGTGATGCAGGAGGCCGGCCTTCGGTTCGACCAGCTCGACCGCGTCGGCGTCACGGTCGGGCCGGGGTCGTTCACCGGCCTCCGCGTGGGGCTGGCCTTCGCCAAGGGGTTGTCCAGCGCATTGTCGATCCCGGCGGTCGGCGTCGGAACTCTCGAGGCCCTGGCGCACCCGCTCGCAGGCCGCGTCATCGCCGCCCTCGACGCCAAGCGGGGCCAAGTCTACCTGCAAGCCTTCGCCGACGGCGCGGCGGTCAGCGCGCCGGACGTGCTCCCGATCGAAACCGCTGCGGCGCGCGTGGCCGAGCTTGGCCCCGACGTGCTGGTCGGCACGGGCGCGGCGCTGCTGGCGGAAACCCGGCCGAGCGCCCGGGTCGTGGAGGCCGACCGGACGGATCCCGCCGCGGTGGCCGCGATCGCCGCGGTTCGCCGGCCAGGTCCTCCGCGGCCGCTCTATCTCCGCGCTCCGGACGCCAAGCTTCCCGCCGGCCGCGATCCATGATCTTGAGGCCGGCTGCAGCCGAGGACGCGCCGATGCTGGCGCGGACGCACGCCCTGGCCTTCGAGCATCCTTGGGCCGCGGCCGACATCGCCGAACTGGCGGCCTCGCCCGGCGGCTTCGCCTTGGTCGCCGAGGACGAAGCGCCGCTCGGCTTCATCCTGTGCCGTGCGATCGCCGGGGAGGCGGAGATCCTGACCCTCGCCGTCGATCCCGCCGTCAGGAGGCGCGGGCTCGCCAAGGCGTTGGTCGAGGCGGCGAAGGGCCTCGCCCAGGCTCAGGGCGCGGATGTCATGTTTCTGGAAGTCGCGGTCGATAACCTGCCGGCGATCGGCCTCTATGAAGGCGCCGGTTTCCTTCGCGCAGGGCTGCGCCGCGGCTATTACGACCGGGGGGCCTCCGGCGCCGTCGACGCCCTGGTCATGCGGCTCGAACTTGGCCGCGCGTCCTAGTCGCCCTATCCTAGGGAAAGCTTGCATACCAAGGAGACTGTTCGTGGATCGCATCGAGAGCCTTTGTATCGAAAAGGGCATGCGTATGACCGAGCAGCGCCGTGTCATCGCGCGGGTGCTTTCCGCCGCCCACGACCACCCGGACGTGGAGGAGCTCTATCGCCGGGCCCACGACGTCGATCCCCACATCTCCATCGCCACGGTCTACCGGACGGTCCGCCTCTTCGAAGAGGCCGGAATCATCGCCCGCCACGACTTCCGCGACGGCCGCTCTCGCTATGAAGAGGCGACCGACGTCCACCACGACCACCTCATCGACATGAAGACCGGCAAGGTCGTCGAGTTCGTGGACGAGGAGATCGAGGCTTTGCAGGAAGCCATCGCCCGCAAGCTCGGCTACAAGCTGGTGGACCACCGGCTCGAGCTCTACGGCGTGCCGCTGGAGGAGTAAGGGCGGCTATCGGGCGCGCTTGCGCCGAGCTATCCACAGCCCCATAACGCGCCCATGACCGCACCTGCGCCCACCAAGCGCCTCTTCATCAAGACCTACGGCTGTCAGATGAACGTCTATGACAGCGAGCGCATGGCCGATGTCCTTGCGCCGCTGGGCTATGGCGTGACGCAGACGCCCGAAGACGCCGACTTGGTCGTCCTCAACACCTGCCATATCCGCGAGAAGGCCACCGAGAAGGTCTATTCCGAGCTCGGCCAGATCAAGCTGATGAAACAGGCGCGGGCCGAAACCGGCGCCCAGATGACCATCGCTGTCGCCGGCTGCGTCGCCCAGGCGGAGGGCGAGCAGATCATGCAGCGCCAGCCGGCCGTGGATCTCGTGGTGGGACCGCAGGCCTATCACCAGCTGCCGGAACTCATCGCCCGAGCCCACCGCGCTCGGGGCGAGCGGCTGGCCGCCGACTTTGCGGCGGATGAGAAGTTCGACGCCCTCCCGGTCGAACGCAATCCGACGGGCGTCACCGCTTTCCTCACGGTGCAGGAAGGCTGCGACAAGTTCTGCACCTTCTGCGTGGTGCCCTATACGCGCGGGGGCGAGTGGTCGCGGCCGGTGGAGACGATCCTCGCCGAAGCACGAGATCTCGCCGCCAAGGGCGTGCGGGAGGTCACCCTCCTCGGCCAAAACGTCAACGCCTATGCAGGCGAGGGCGGTCTCGCCGGTCTTGCGCGCAAGCTCGCCAAGATCGAAGGCCTGGACCGCATCCGCTATACGACCAGCCACCCGGCTGACATGGACGAAGCGCTGATCGAGGCCCATGCGGAGCTGCCCCAGCTCATGCCGTACCTGCACCTGCCGGTGCAGTCGGGATCGAACAAGATCCTGAAAGCGATGAACCGGGCCCACACCGCCGACAGCTATCTGCGCCTGGTGGAGAAGATCCGCGCGGCGCGGCCGGACATCGCCATGTCCGGCGACTTCATCGTCGGCTTCCCGGGCGAGCGGGAGGCCGATTTCGAAGCGACGCTCCAGCTCGTCCGTGAGATCGGCTATGCGGCGGCCTTCACCTTCAAGTATTCGCGTCGGCCAGGCACGCCCGCGGCGGCTCTCCCCGGCCAGGTGGACGAGGAGGTCAAGGACGAGCGGCTCGCCCGCCTCAACGCCCTGCTGGATGAGCAGCAGCGGGCCTTCAACGCCTCGCAGGTCGGCAAGGTGTTGCCGATCCTATTCGAAAAGCCTGGCCGGCACGCCGGACAGCTTTCCGGCCGCAGCCCCTATCTGCAAGCCGTGCACGTCGAAGGGCCGGATCGTTTGATCGGTCAAATCGTTCCGGTGCGGATCGAAGTGGCGAACAAGATGAGCCTGGCGGGCGTGCTGGAGATGGAGACCGCGTGAGCCGGCCTGAATTCGTACCGTTGTCCGACGCCGCCTTGCGTGCGGTCGCGGGCGCGGCCAGCCGACATGCGGCCCTGATCGAAGACGCGTTCAACGTCCTGATCGAAACGCCCGGCGGCGGCGTCTCCATCGACGGCGACGCCAAGTCCCGCAATGCGGCCAAGCAGGCGGTCACGGCCATCGCCGACCAGGCCGACGCCGGCCGTGAGGTGAGCGAGGCCGATGTCCGGGTGGCGATCGGGTCTGCGCGCTCGGGCAGCGGCAAGTCGCCGGCCGGTTTGCCTGCGGGGCGCCGCGGGCAGGTTTCGCCGCGCACCGCGGGTCAGGCGCGCTATCTGCAATGCCTGGCGACCTGCGAGCTGGTCTTCGGCCTAGGTCCTGCCGGCACCGGCAAGACGTTCCTGGCGGTGGCGCACGGCGCTGGCTTGCTCCTGCGCGGAGAGGTGGACCGGCTCATCGTCTCCCGTCCCGCGGTCGAGGCGGGCGAGCGGCTGGGCTTCCTGCCCGGTGACCTGACCGAGAAGGTCGATCCCTACATGGCTCCGGTTTGGGAAGCCCTGACCGACATACTCGGCGCCGAGCAGTTCCGCCGCCGTCGGGAGAAGGGCGAGATCGAGGTCGCGCCCATCGCCTTCCTGCGCGGACGCACGCTCAGCCACGCCTTCGTCATCGTCGACGAAGCGCAGAACACCACTCGCCTGCAGATGAAGATGGTGCTGACCCGCATCGGTGAAGGCTCGCGGATGGCGGTTACGGGCGATCCGACCCAGATCGACCTGGTGAACCCCGCCGACTCGGGCCTCGCCCATGCCGTGGGCCTGCTGGAGGGGCTGCAGGGCGTCGGGGTCAGCCGCTTCTCGGTCGAGGATGTGGTGCGCCATCCGATGGTGGAGCGTATCGTACGCGCCTACGACGCCGATGCGGCCAAGAGCGGACGCGCGATTTGATCGACATAGAGATCGAGGACGAGGCCTGGATCGCCGCCGCGCCCGATGTCGAGGACCTGGTGGAGACGGTGGGGCTCGCCGCGCTCGCCGAGGCGGACTTCGAGGGCGGCGGCGTGACCGTGCTCCTGACAGACGACGAGGCGGTGCGCGATCTCAATGCGCGGTTCCGCAGCAAGGACTACGCCACCAACGTCCTTTCCTTTCCCGCTCCGCAGAACCCTGAGGGGCATCTGGGCGATATCGCGCTGGCCTTTGGCGTCTGCGCGCGCGAGGCCACCGAGCAAGGCAAGCCTCTCGCCCACCACTTGCAGCACCTTGTGGCGCACGGCGTGCTGCATCTTGTAGGATACGATCACGAGACGGACGCCGAGGCCGAACAGATGGAAGGCCTTGAGCGCGTCATCCTGGCCGGGTTGGGGGTCCCTGATCCCTACTCGGCCGAGCAAGGGGACCATGACTAGCTCTTCGGATGGGATATCCAGTCCGCCCGAACCTCCCAGGCGCAGCCGGGGGCTTCGGGCGTTCCTTCGCAGGCTCCGCCGCTCGGGCGGAGAAGCCGCGGCGCAGCAGACCGCGCCAGAGGCCAACGATCTCGTCGAACAGGCGGCCGCCTTCCAGTCCATGCGGGTGGCGGACGTCATGACTCCGCGCGTCGACATCGTGGCGGTCGAGCTTTCGACCCCCTTCGCCGAGGTCGTCGAGCGGTTCGCCGAATCCGAGCACAGCCGCATGCCGATCTATCGCGAGACGCTGGACGATCCCGTGGGGGTCATCCACGTGAAGGACATCTTCCGTCTGTTGGCGGGGCGGGGCCGCCGGCCCGGCCCCGACGACCTGATCCTTCAGAAGCTCCGGCGGGACGTGCTCTATGTTCCCGGCTCGATGCGCGCGGCCGATCTGCTGCTGCGCATGCAGACCGAACGCAATCACATGGCGATGGTCATTGATGAATTCGGCGGCACGGACGGCCTGGTCACGATCGAGGACCTAGTCGAGGCCGTGGTCGGCGAGATCGACGACGAGCACGATGAAGCCACGGTCGCACCTGTCGTGGCTCGCGCCGGCGGCGTCTATGACGTCGATGCGCGCGCGCCGCTCGAGAAGCTGGAGGCCGTGATCGGCCAGGATCTCGCCCCGAGCGAACTGGACGAGGAAATCGACACGGTCGGAGGGCTGGTTTCGGCCCTGGCTGGCCGGGTGCCGCAGCGAGGCGAAGTGATCCCCCATCCCGCCGGTTACGAAATCCAGGTGCTGGACTCGGACGCGCGCCGCGTGAAGCGCGTGCGTTTCTCGCCTGCGCCGGAGATCGAGCAGGCGCAGGAGGCGTGACCTGAAACTGGCCTCACCCTGGACCTGGCGTTTGCTCGCCGCCTTGGGCGGGCTCCTGGCGGGCTTGGCGCATCCGCCCTTCGGGGTGCTTCCAGGCCTTCTCGGCTACGGCGTTTTGATGATCGCGGCCGAAACCGCGGGGCCTAGGCCGCTTCGTTCGGCCTTCTTCCGGGGCTGGCTGGGCGGGCTTGGCTATTTCGTGATCAGCGTATGGTGGATCACCGAGGCCTTCCTCGTGGACGCCGCTGCGCACGGCTGGATGGCGCCTTTCGCGCTGATCCTGATGGCTGGCGGCCTGGCCCTCTTCTGGGGCGGAGCCGTCTGGCTCTATCGGCTCGCTGACGTGCGCGGGCCGCTACGGCCCCTGGTTTTCGCCGGCTGCCTCTGCCTGCTCGAATGGGTGCGTAGCCATATCTTCACCGGCTTTCCCTGGAACCTGCCAGGCGAGACCTGGCGCGCCGGGGGCGCTGTCTCGCAAGTGGCGGCGCTGGTGGGACCCTATGCTCTCAGCTGGCTGACGGTGGCGATCAGCGCCACCTTCGCGCTCGTCCTCGATCGCGGCTCCTGGCGGGTCCGCGCCCTGCCGCCGGTGCTGGCGGCCGCGCTGCTGGCCGGCCTGGCGGGTTTTGGGGTGGCGCGGCTCTCAGACGCGCCGGTGGGGGAGGGGACCGGGCCGCTGGTGCGGATCGTCCAGGCCAATATCGACCAGAAGGAAAAGTGGCGGCCCGAGAACCTCGACGCCATCGTCGAGAGCTATCTCGCCCTATCTCGATCCAAGCCTGACGGGCCGCAGCCTCGGATCATCGTCTGGCCCGAAGGCGCGCTTCCGGCAGTCATCGACGACCTGCTGGCGCCTGGCAGCCCCTATGCCGAGCGCATCTCGGCGGCCGTTTCGCCCGGCCAGACGCTGCTTCTGGGCGCCAACAGGGCCGACTACGGCGAAGGCGGGGGGATTGACTACTTCAATAGCCTCATCGCCCTTCGAGGCGGCGCGGGCGGCCTGCAGGTCACCGGCGTCTACGACAAGCACCGTCTGGTGCCCTTTGGCGAATTCCTGCCGTTCGGCGATCTCGCCACGCGTCTTGGCGTGCGCAGTCTCGTGCACATGCCGGAGGACTTCACCGCCGGTCCGCCGCCCCAGCCGCTGCGCGCGCGCGGGATGCCGCCGGTCCAGCCCCTCATCTGCTACGAGGCGCTTTTCCCGAGGTTCGCGGAGAAGGCCGCCACCCGCGCAGGCTTGCGCCCACGATGGTTGCTGAATGTCTCGAACGACGCGTGGTTCGGCGCCACGAGCGGGCCTTGGCAGCATCTCAACCTCGCCAGCTATCGCGCGATCGAAAACGGCCTTCCCATGGTCCGTTCAACTCCTACAGGCGTTTCCGCGATCATCGACGCCTACGGCCGCTCGTCTCCAGGCAGTCGCCTGGGGCTTGGAGAGGCCGGGATCATCGACGCCCGTTTGCCGCCGTCGATCTCAGCGACTCCGTACAATTTCATCGGCGAAACGGCCTTCGCCATGATGTTGCTCCTTTCGCTGATTATTGTCGGATTTCGACATTTGAACCGGCGAAATAGAGCGCAATTGACGAATTAGTCAGGTTTTTGACGCGTCAGTCGAGGCTCGGCAAGGGTGAGCCCCAATGGTCAAAGACCCCGATACCACACCGAATCCTATCGATGTGCACGTCGGCCTGAGAATTCGTCTCAGGCGGAAAGAACTCGGCGTCAGCCAGGAAAGGCTCGCGGAGGCGATCGGCCTCACCTTTCAGCAGGTCCAGAAGTACGAGCGGGCCGCAAACCGGGTCTCCGCTTCCAAGCTCTACGAAATGGCCCGGGCGCTGGACACCTCCACCGCCTATTTCTTCGAAGGCTTGGCCGACACCACGACCAGCGCACCGAGCGAACCCGCCGGCGGTCAGGCGCACATGCAGGCCTTTCTCCTGACGCCCGAGGGGGTGGAGCTCGCCACGGCCTTTCCCAAGATCGCTCCGGCCCGAGTGCGCCGCCGGATCCTCGATCTCGTGCGGGCCATGGTCGACGACGAGGCGAACGGAGAAGCTTAGGGCCAAGCTCGCCGACGCAAGCTCGACTCCGCTTGCGGGATATAAAGATTTCTTTATAGGTTCCGCCCGACGTCCAATATGGGGCCGCCAGGCGCTGCGGCCTGCCCGATCACCGGAGCTACCACTTGAGCCGTTCCTCCTACATCTTCACCAGCGAAAGCGTGTCCGAAGGCCACCCCGACAAGGTCGCAGACCGCATCTCCGACACGGTCGTGGACGCGTTCCTCGCGGCGGAGCCAGAGGCGCGGGTCGCGTGCGAGACCCTGGTGACCACGAATCGCATCGTCCTCGCGGGCGAAGTGCGCGCCGCCAAGCCGGGCGCCTCGAAGGCTGAGAACAAGGCTCTCACCAAGGAAATCCTGGCCGGCCTGGAGCCCAAGGTGCGGGCGGCGGTCAAGGACATCGGCTACGCCCAAAAGGGCTTCCATTGGGAAAAGGCGAAGTTCTCCAACTTCCTGCACGCCCAGTCGGCGGATATCGCCGTCGGCGTCGACTCGACCGAGAAGAAGGACGAGGGGGCCGGGGACCAGGGCATCATGTTCGGCTATGCGTGCGACGAGACCCCGTCGCTGATGCCGGCCACCCTGCAGTTCTCGCACGACATCCTGCGCAAGCTGGCCGAGGTCCGCCATTCCGGTGAATGCGAGGCGCTGGAGCCCGACGCCAAGAGCCAGGTGACCGTGCTCTATCAGGACGGGCGTCCGGTCGAGATCCTGAAGATCGTGGTCTCCACCCAGCACAAGAAGAAGATCGGCGACCAGAGCGCCAATTCCAAGCGCATCGCCGCGCTCATCCGGCCCTATGTCGAGAGCGTCATCCCCGATGGCCTGATCACCAAGAAGACCAAGTGGCACGTCAATCCGACCGGCCGCTTCCTGATCGGCGGTCCGGACGGCGACGCTGGCATCACCGGCCGTAAGATCATCGTGGACACCTACGGCGGCGCGGCCCCGCACGGCGGCGGCGCCTTCTCGGGCAAGGACCCGACCAAGGTGGACCGCTCGGCGGCCTATGCCTGCCGCTACCTGGCGAAGAACGTCGTCGCCTCCGGCCTCGCCCGCAAGTGCACCATCCAGATCAGCTACGCCATCGGCGTTTCGGATCCGCTGTCGTTCTATGTGGACCTGCACGGCACCGGCCAGGTCGATCCGGCGAAGCTGGAGCTCGCCCTGCCTCAGATGATCGGCGGCGCGACGCCCCGGGCCATCCGCGAGCACCTGGGGCTCAACCGCCCGATCTATGCGCGAACCGCCGCTTACGGTCACTTCGGCCGTACGCCTGATAACGAGGGCGGCTTCTCCTGGGAAAAGACCGATCTGGTCGACCAGCTGAAGAGCCTCGCCTAACCCTTAATTCTCCATTCGAGACGTCGGAGGCCGTCGCGTGCTCGCGCGACGGCCTTCTCCGTTGTAGACGCCGGCCATGGAAGAGACCTCCCACCCCCTCCTGCGGTCCTATGGCCGCATCAAGTCGCGGCCGATCAAGCCGCGCCAGGCGGCGCTTCTGGACAGTCTGCTGCCGCAGATCAGGCCGCCGGAGGGCGCGTTCGACCCGCGCGCCCTGAGGCCGGGCGCGTCCGAAGCGTGGTTGGAGATCGGCTTTGGCGGCGGCGAGCACATGGCGAGCCAGGCCGCCCGACGACCCGACGTCCTCATTCTTGGTTGCGAGCCGTTTCTCAATGGCGTGGCCAGCGCCCTCCGTCACGTGGACGAGCAGCGTCTTGAGAATGTCAGAATCCACGACGGCGACGCCCGCGAGCTGATGGGCCGCATGCCCGACGCCAGCCTGACGCGGGTCTTCATCCTCTTCCCGGATCCTTGGCCGAAGGCGCGACACCACAAGCGGCGCATCGTGCAGCCGGAAATCGTCGCCGAACTTACGCGCCTGTTGGTCCCGGGAGGACGCCTGCGTTTCGCGACCGACGTCTCGAACTACGCCGACTGGGCGCTCGAGCGCTTTCTCGCCTCGCCCGAGCTGGAATGGACGGCGCAGCGGGCGGACGACTGGCGTCGCCCGCCAGCCGACCACATCACGACACGCTACGAGGAAAAGCGCCTCGGCGACTGCGAGCCGGTCTTCCTCGACTTCGTGCGGCTCTAGTCCTTCTGCCCCTTGCCGGCGGCCTTGGCGCGTTCGATGCCTTGGCGGATCAGCTCGCCAGTCTCTTCCGGGTCGGCCCAGCGGACGATCTCGACCGACTTGCCCTTTTCCAGGTCCTTGTAGTGCTTGAAGAAGTGGGCGATCTGCTCGGTCAGGATCGCCGGCAGGCTGCGCCAGGATTCCACGCCGGTGTAGAACGGATGCAGCTTGTCGACCGGAACGGCCAGGACCTTCTCGTCGCCGCCAGCTTCGTCGACCATCATCAGGGTGCCGATCGGACGCACGCGGATCACCGCGCCTGGCACGACCGGCGTCGGGCCGACGACCAGCACGTCCATCGGATCGCCATCGTCCGAGAGGGTATGCGGGATGAAGCCGTAATTGCCCGGATAGTACATGGCCGTGTGCAGGAAGCGGTCGACCATGATCGCGCCGCTTTCCTTGTCGAGCTCGTACTTCACCGGCTCGCCGCCTTGCGGGATCTCGATGATGGCGTTGATGTCGTAGGGCGGGTTCGCGCCGACGGGGATCTTGGAGATGTCCATAGGGAGGAAGGACCTTGAAGACACAGAAGTTGGGTGGCGCGTCTGTGGACCATTCGAGAGCCGGCGAAAAGAGGCGGCGCGCAAAAACGCCGCGATGGGGCCCGAACGCCTCGGGGGCTGACAAATCCGCAGGCGCGCGCTATATAGGCCTCACATCGTCCGTTAGCGCTGGATAGCGCCTACGAGCGGCAGGCTTCGGCCCAGCCGCTTTTTTGTTGCCGGAGAGCAGCCAAGCTTATGCGTGGCAAGACCGCTGAAGACCATCGGCTCCTGGAGCTCCTCGACTCGGTCGCGGAGGCTGCGGGCTACGAGATCGTTCGCCTGCGCCTGATGGGGGGCGAAAGCGCCCGGCGCCTGCAGATCATGGCCGAGACGCCCGAAGGCGAGATGGTCGTCGAGGATTGCGCCCGCCTGTCGCGCGCGATCTCCGAAGTCATGGACGCCGCCGACCCGATCGCCGGCGAATACACCCTCGAGGTCTCCTCGCCCGGCGTCGACCGACCGCTCACCCGCCTGAAGGACTTCGCCAACTACGAAGGCCACGAGGCCCGCATCGAACTGGACCGGGTCGCAGAGGGGCGCAAGCGCTTCCGTGGCGTTCTGGCCGGAGTCGAAGGCGATGACGTGGGCATCGACCTTGAAGGCGAGGACTCCACAGCCATGATCCCCTTCGCCTGGATCGTGGACGCCAAACTCATCCTGACCGACGCGCTGATGAAGCGCGGCGCCGAAGAGCGCGCCGCCCGCTTGAGCGCCGAGGCCGACCAAGACACACCCGAGTAAAAGGACGCAAACCGATGAGCCTGACCGGCATTTCCGCCAACCGGCTTGAGCTGTTGCAGATCGCCGAGGCCGTGGCCCGGGAAAAGTCGATCGATAAGGAGATCGTCATCGAGGCGATCGAAGAGGCGATCCAGAAGGGCGCCCGCGCCCGCTACGGCGCCGAGCACGACATCCGCGTGCGGATCGATCCGAAGACCGGCGAAATGACCGTCAAGCGCGTGGTCACCGTCATCGACGACGACGCGAACTTCGAAAACGAGGACGGCATCGTCGAGGAACCGGCCGGCGTCCGTCGTCTGTCCGACGCCCTGCGCGACGACAAGGACGCCTTCGTCGGCAAGGTCTACGAAGAGATCCTGCCGCCGTTCGAGTTCGGCCGGGTCCAGACCCAGATGGCTCGCCAGGTGGTGACCGGCAAGGTCCGGGAAGCCGAGCGGGAGCGGCAGTACGAAGAGTTCAAGGATCGGGTCGGTGAGATCGTCAACGGCGTGGTCAAGCGCGTCGAATACGGCAACACCGTCGTCGATCTGGGCCGTGGCGAAGGCATCATGCGCCGCGATCAGTCGATCCCGCGCGAGAACTTCAACATCGGCGACCGCATCCGCTGCTACATCTACGACGTCCGCCGCGAGACCAAGGGGCCGCAGATCCTGCTCAGCCGCGCCCACGGCGGCTTCATGGCCAAGCTGTTCGCCCAGGAAGTGCCGGAGGTCTATGACGGCGTGATCGAGATCCGCGCGGTGGCTCGGGACCCGGGCTCGCGCGCCAAGATGGCGGTGGTGTCGAACGACTCCTCCATCGACCCGGTCGGCGCCTGCGTCGGCATGCGCGGCTCGCGCGTCCAGGCCGTCGTGGCCGAATTGCAAGGCGAAAAGATCGACATCATCCAGTGGAGCCCGGACGAGGCGACCTTCATCGTCAACGGCCTGGCGCCGGCCGAGGTCTCCAAGGTCGTGATGGACGAGGAGGACGAGCGGGTCGAGGTCGTGGTGCCGGACGAGCAGCTTTCGCTGGCCATCGGCCGCCGCGGCCAGAACGTCCGCCTCGCCTCCCAGCTGACCGGCTGGCAGATCGACATCATGACCGAGAGCCAGGAGAGCGAGCGTCGCCAGCGTGAGTTCACTGAGCGCACGGCCCTCTTCCAGGAGGCCCTGGACGTGGACGAGGTCATCGCCCAGCTGCTGGTCACCGAAGGCTTCGCCTCGGTCGAGGACGTCGCCTATGTGGACGCCTCGGAGATCGCGGCGATCGAAGGCTTCGACGAGGAGACCGCCGAAGAAATCCAGACGCGCGCCCGCGAATATCTTGAGAAAGAGGCGGCGGAGTACGACGCCAAGCGCAAGGCCCTCGGCGTCGAGGACGGGCTGCTGGAGATCGAGGGCGTGACGCTGCCGATGGCGGTGGCGCTCGGCGAGGGCGATGTGAAGAGCGTCGAAGATCTCGCCGGCCTCATCCCCGACGACCTGCGTGGCTGGTTCGAAAACCGGGACGGCGAGCGGGTGCGCGAGCCAGGCATCCTGGAAAGCTTCAATCTGGACGCCGCGGAGGCCGAGGCGCTGATCATGCGCGCTCGTATCGCCATGGGCTGGGTCGAGGCGCCGGAGCCGGAGCCGGAGGCTGAGTACGAAGGCGAGTACGAGGAAGCCGCCGAAGAGACGCCGGAGGCCTAGAACTGGTGAGCGCCCCTTCCATTGTCCCAGCTGATCGGGGCCCCTCCCCGAAGACCCTTGCCCAGGCGGCGCGGGAACGGCGGGACATCGTCTCCGGTCAGGTGATGGAGGAGGGCGCCCTGGTCCGTTTCGTCGCAGGGCCGGGCGGCGTCGTGACGCCCGATCTCGCCGCGAAGCTACCGGGCCGCGGTATGTGGGTGGCTGCCGATCGCGCCTCTGTCGAGGCCGCGGCGAAGAAGGGCCTCTTCTCCCGATCCGCCAAGGCGAAGCTTACGGCGCAGCCGGATCTCGCCGATCTGGTCGAAACCCTGCTGCGCCGGCGGCTTCTGGACGGTCTTGGCCTTGCCAAACGGGCCGGGGAGCTTATCTCTGGTTACGAAAAGGTCGTAGCGGCCCTGACCGCCGGAAAGGCCGCTTGGCTGGTCGAAGCCGCCGATGGCGCGGCGGACGGCCGCCGCAAGATCCTGAATGTGGCCCGCAAGTCACCCAATCCTCCCCAGGTCTTCGGACTCTTCCCGGCGGAGGAATTGGGTTTGGCCTTGGGGGCCGAGAATGTGATACACACCGCCTTCCTTGCGGGGCGCGGCGCCGAAAACTGGACGGCAGATGTCCGGAGATTGGCTGGCTTTAGCCCGCTCCTTCCCGAGAGTTGGCGCGAGGAGAGGCCTTCTGAGGCGGGCGGAACCTGATGCGGGTTTCGCGCGCCTAGAGCTATTGGAATGTCCGTGATCGGGGCCGCCCGATCGATATGTAAAGCGAGCGCATGAGCGACGAGAACGACAACGGCCGGACCCCTGGAGGGCGAGCTCCCCTGACCCTGAAGCCTCGTGGGGCTGGATCGGTCAGCGCGGGGACCGTGAAGCAGAGCTTCAGTCACGGCCGCTCCAAGACGGTGGTCGTGGAGACCAAGCGCCAGCGCACGCACGCCGCGCCGGCGGGCAATCTCGCTGCGCCGTCTTCAGCGGAAAAGCGCGCCTATTCGACGCCTTCCGCGCCGCGGTCCGGCCAAGGATCGGGCGGTGACGGCTCGGGCCTGTCGGCCGAAGAGCAACGCGCCCGCGCCCGCGCCATCGAACTGGCCCGCGAACAGCAAGCGCGTCAGGCCGCCGAGCAGCGCGCCCGCGAGGAACGCGCTCGCGCCGAGGCGGAAGCGGCCCGTGCGGAAGCGGCCAAG
>Ga0065721_10006737_pt1 | contig 13462 bp, 14 predicted proteins | sample Mesricmetagenome_FD_59108 | JGI IMG/M metagenome (GOLD analysis project Ga0065721, IMG submission 59108) | Mesophilic microbial community from rice straw/compost enrichment Sample: eDNA_1 v2 (version 2) | ecosystem: Engineered > Solid waste > Grass > Composting > Bioreactor | place: USA: Davis... | reverse complement strand
GCTCGTCTCCTGCTTGCAAAAAAGTTGAAGCAGGAAGATGCATCAGCCTGGGAAGAGCACGCGCATAAAACTTCGCTCTATTTTCATAACCCGGTCTGGTTTGATTATGTTCTTAACAACACGATCATACAGGAAAATAAGATAACAGAGCAGGAAATTAAACCTGTCTATCCCCCGCAGGTGCAGGAAACTCCGGTGACTCATGAGGATGTGGTTGAACAAAATACTGAAACAATTGAAGAGGCGCCTGCTGTTGAATCTCCGGTCGATATAGAAAACAATGATGAAGATGAAATTCTGCCGGAAGAAAATACAGCGGATGAAATGCCCATCAAATTGCCGGAATTCAAGTTTGAACCAGTCGACCCGGAGAAAGCCGAATTAAGTTTCGAACCCTATCATACGGTTGATTATTTTGCTTCGCAGGGTATAAACGTGAAAGAGGATGAAAAACCGAAAAGCCAGTTTGACCGCCAGTTAAAGAGTTTTACCGAGTGGTTAAAAGTGTTAAAGAAAGTTCCGGCGACAGAAATCGCCTCCACCGTAAGCACTCAGGATGAGAGTAATGTGGAGAAAATGGCGGCCATCTCGATTGACGACCGCGAGGTAGTTACCGAAACTATGGCCGAAGTGTGGGAAAAGCAGGGAAATACCAAAAAAGCTACTGAAGTGTATCATAAATTAAGTTTGCTTAATCCCTCCAAAAGCTCTTATTTTGCAGCCAAAATCGAACAATTAAAGCGTTTGTGATATGACCATTTTATTTGTGATCCTGGTGTTGCTGGCTTCTATTATACTGGGTCTGATCGTCCTCATACAAAACCCCAAGGGGGGTGGCCTTACAGGCAGCATTGCCGGGTTCAGCAATCAGTTTATGGGTGTAAAGCAAACTACTGACGTACTCGAAAAAGGAACCTGGATTTTCGCAGCGATCGTAGGTGTTCTTTGCATGTTCTCGAGCTTCTTTATTTCCAGCACTTCTACAAGTAGTGGCCCAAGCAAAGCCAGTGGCGCACAGTTACCTGCAACAACGCCGGTGCTTCCACAACAACAGCCCGCCGACAACAACACCATTGCGCTTCCTGATAGCAATAAATAATGAATTAACAGATAATATTCTGGAAACCCTGTCGTAAAGACGGGGTTTTTTATTTAATTTGTTTCTTACTGAATCCTTTATGATCTGAAAAACTCGCAGAATGAAAAAAAAGATTCTTTTTATAATCCTGGCTGTGATTCTTTTGTCGGGAGCTTATGCTGCGTGGAAATTCCTTGGGCCTTCCGTGAAAGCTCCGGAGAATAAATATTTCTACATCAGAACCGGGGAGAGTTTTGCTTCTGTAAGAAATAACCTGGGTGAACAGGGCATCGTGCCCGGACTGAAATGGTTTGACTGGACCTCACGCCTGATTGGCTTCAAACAGGTTAAACCCGGTCGTTATGAAATCAGGAATGGCATGAGCCTGCTCGATCTCGTGCGTATGCTGAGAAATGGAAAGCATTCCCCGGTAGATTTTGTTATCACCAAGATCAGAACAAAGGAGACGCTCGCCTCTCGTATTGGCCGCGCTTTTGAATGCGATTCCACCCGGATGATCGAGTTTCTGAACAACCCCGATTCATTGCGTGCCTATAATCTTGACACCAATACTGTGATGGCAGCTGCCATGCCCTATACTTACACGATTCGCTGGAATTCTGATGCAGGAAAAATATTTGAACAATTTTATAGGGCTTACAAACTCTTCTGGACGGATGAACGAAAAGAAAAAGCCAAAAGCCTTGGCCTGACCCCGGAGCAGGTTTCAACCCTGGCTTCCATCATTGATGAAGAAACCAATGCTGAATCCGATAAACCCAATGTGGCAAGTGTTTATTTAAACCGCATGGCGAAAGGCATGCCCTTACAGGCCGACCCCACTGTTAAGTTTGCCATGAAGAATTTCGGATTGAAAAGGATTTTGAAGGCACATCTTGAAACAGATTCACCTTACAATACCTATCGCAATAGAGGCCTTCCGCCGGGCCCTATTTGCACCCCCGATCTCAAGACAATTGACGCGGTACTTAATTCACCAAAAACAGACTATATCTATTTTGTGGCGAGCAGCGCATTTGACGGAACACATATTTTCACAAGCAACTACAACGACCATCTCAAATACGCCCGCATTTATCAACAGGAACTGAATAAACGGAATATCCGATGATCGATACGCACCTGCTTACCCGGCTCAAGCGCAAGCTGCTGGTGTCAAAGCCGGTTAGCTTTTCTATCCGCAAAAGCAAACAAATATTGCTACCGGGCTTCCAGGGCATACCGTTGTTTGACGTGGTGCGATTTTTCTTTTTACAGGCACAAAAGACCGGCTTTACAGAAAGGGCTTCAGCTATTGCATTTAATTTTACGATGACGATTCCTCCCGCGGTCATCTTTCTCTTTACGCTGATCCCTTACATGCCAATCTCACAGGCTTTCACCGGTCAGATGTTTTCCTTGATCAGAGATGTGATGCCGGGTGAAGAGACGAGTGGAGGATTGATCACCTTCTTATCTGATATTTTAAATAAACCCAGGACAGGATTACTGTCAACAGGTTTCGTATTGGCCATGTTTTTCTCTTCCAATGCCGTCATGGGCATCATGCGGTCATTCAACAGGAACTATATTGGTTTCACCAGGCGAAATGATTTTCATGAAAGACTGGTGGCCATTCGGTTGACGCTTGTACTTTTTGTATTGATCCTGGTATCGGTACTTGCACTGGTCATGCAATCCTCAGTATTGCGATGGCTCGGTGTTACAAATTCAATCCTTATAGCGATCATCCATAACCTTCGCTGGATCGTGATCATACTCCTGTTTTTTTTCGCGATATCACTGATCTATCGCTATGCACCATCAGTACATAAGCGCTGGAAACTGATCAACCCCGGATCCATTCTTGCAACATTCCTGATGATCTTGTTCACGGCCGGGTTTTCATACTGGGTCAGTAATTTCTCAAATTATAATGAGCTCTATGGTTCTATCAGTACGGTGCTGATCCTGATGCTGCTGATCTATTTTAATTCGCTGGTGTTACTGATCGGGTTTGAACTCAATGTGAGTATAAATTCGCTCAAGCATGAAGTGGATGAAAGGAATAATAAGCTTTCCGGCGGCGGGCCGCACGCATGATTTTTGTGTAATTTGGTATTAGCTCCCACTGCAACTTAAACCTAAATTGTATCAAAGATGAAAAAGCTTTTTTCAATCTTACCCCTGGCCGCAATGGCGGCAGTCATGTTTACAACCAACGATCCTTTACCAATCGGCGCTTCACTCCCCTCCCCGGATAAAAAAATGAAGGATGTGTCCGGCAAGGAAGTCTCCTTCAACGACCGGATGAAGAAAAACGGGCTGCTGGTTATGTTTAGCTGCAATACCTGTCCCGTGGTTGGAAAATACCAGTCACGCACACTCGAAACGGTGAAATTCGCCTCAGACAATGAAGTAGGGGTCATACTGCTTAATTCCAATGAAGCCACCCGCGATAATGGCGAGTCAATGGATGATATGAAGGCTTATGCAGCAGACCAGGGATACGACTTCAGCTATGTGCTGGATGAAAATTCTGCCATGGCAGATGCCTTTGGCGCTACCCGCACTCCCGAGATCTTCCTGTTTGACCGCACCGGTAAACTGGTTTATCATGGAGCCATCGACGATAATGCAAACGGACCGGATGAAGTAACCCGTAAACATGCCCGTATTGCAATCGAAGAAATGGTAAACGGTAAAACTGTCTCCACCACCAAAACACGCTTCGTGGGCTGCTCAATCAAGAGACTTTGATCAAGAGACTATCCCTTAATCAAATACCAAACCCTGGAATTTTTTTTCCGGGGTTTTGATTTTTTATGGAAATTTAATGTTGCGGCATCCCAGTGTTACACACCCTTATTTACACACCAAAAACCGCGCTTATGCTCTCATCCGTTTGGCTTGGCCGGGGCATTGTACTGGCCTTTATGGTACTGATTGGATATTCAATCGCTAAAAGCATTAATGCGGGTAGTCCCCTGGGACTAATCCTCGCCGTTGTCAGCCTTTGTGCTTCGCTTTATTGCTTTCACCTGTTCAGAAAAGCGCAGGAAGAGCAGGTCTAATCATTTGTTTTGTCGCCGGCACCGTTCATTACAGACTGAATCTCGGATTCCAGCATTTCCCGGGTTAGAGATTGCTCGGTGAATTTCCTGTAGCCTGTACCATTATTGACAAATAATGTAGCCGGAATGGCACCCGACCAGGATTCATCTATTTTAGGACAGAAATAATCCGCGTTGGTTTCATCAAGCCAGGCGGATGGCGAATTCATTTTAAGCTTCCTGATGAAGGAATTAATCTTAGCGGGATAGGCGTCCTTCATGTCAAGGCTGACAAATATGATTTCCAATCCCTGCTGTTCATACTTTGTTGCCAGCTCCTGGAAATGAGGAATCTCTTCCATGCAGGGTTTGCAGAAAGTAGCCCAGAAATTTACAATCAAAGGACCTTCGCTTTTTGCGATCATCGTTTCCAGTTCTGTGATCTTTACCTTCTTTAAATCCTGCGCAAACAGAATTGCAGAAAACAATATGGCACATAATATGAGCAGGGTTTTCTTCATATTTTAATCGCCTTTACGGGTTGACATTTTTATTCAATGTCCATGTATGCATCAGGCCTTCATATTTTTCTTCACTTAACTTCCTTTGGTCGTAATGCCCGGCCGCCTGTTTTTGTCTGTATGCCTCATAAAGTGTCACGGCACAGGCTACGCTGATATTCAGTGAACGAATGATGCCAACCTGCGGAATAATAAAATTCCCATCGGCCATTCCCCGGATCTCCTCGCTTACACCACTGTGTTCGTTGCCGAATACCAGTGCAATGCTTTTTGTAAGATCCAGCTCATACAAACCTACTGCTTCACTGCTCAAATGGGTAGTTAATATTGATGAATACCTTTTACGTAGTGATGAGAAGCAGGCTTCGGCATCTTCAAATTGATGTATGGTCAGCCATTTACTGGCGCTCGATGAACTTTTAGCGCCCCATTTCTTGTGACGGGGGATCCTGGTATTGAGAATATAAATCTCTTGAACCCCCACTGCATCACAGGTTCGCATCACGGCAGAAATATTATGCGGGTCAAAAACATTTTCCAGCACGATGGTGATATCATCCTGCCTTTTGTTTAGTACGGTCGTTAATTTTTCCAGTCTTTCGGGAGTCATAGCAAATCTTTCATTGGATCAAATCCTGTCAAATTAAGTATATTTAACAGAACACGATCCAGGTCAAAAATACCAAAGCATTTATGAAATATCCCGAAGTCCGGAACTTTATCGGTGGCCAGTTTGTACAACCGAAAACCTCCCGCTATCTCGATGTAGTCTCTCCCATTGATGGAACGTCTTTATCTAAAGTGCCCATGTCAACAGCTGACGATCTCAATGAGGCAGTCAAATCCGCAAAGCAGGCTTTTCCGGTATGGAGTAAGATGACCATAAAGGAAAGGGTACAGGTATTTTTCCGTTATAAATATCTCCTGGAAAAACACATGGACGAATTGTCACTGCTGGTGCAGGAAGAAAACGGGAAAACCTTTGGCGAAGCAAAAGCAGAAATTGAAAAAAGTATTGAGCTGACTGAATTCGCCGTTTCGCTACCACAGTTGGTCACCGGTGAAATACTGGAAGTAAGCCGTGGCGTGGAATGCCGTACCGAACATGTACCGCTTGGCGTGGTGGCATCCATCGTACCATTTAATTTTCCATCGATGGTTCCTAATTGGACAATACCGAACGCTATTGCTTTGGGAAATTGCATGATCATAAAACCTTCCGAGAAAGTGCCTTTGAGTTGCGGCCGGATTGCTGAACTATTGAAAGCTGCAGGTTTACCCGACGGCGTTTTCAATGTAGTGAATGGTGACAGCGAAATTGTAAATGCCATCTGCGACCATCCCGGCATCGAAGCCGTTTCATTTGTTGGTTCAACAAAAGTGGCCAGGCATGTTTATCAGAGAGCCACATCAAACTTCAAACGTTGTCTGGCGTTGGGAGGTGCCAAAAATCACCTGATGGTTTTGCCGGACGCCATACCCGGTATGACGGCTCAAAATGTTGCCGCCAGCATGAGTGGCTGCGCCGGTCAGCGCTGCATGGCCGCTTCAGCCATGGTAGGCGTGGGAGAAATCGATCATATCATTGATAAAATATGCGAGGAGGCTAAAAAAATTGTTCCGGGTGAAAATCTCGGTGCTGTGATCAGTCGCGAAGCAAAAGAGCGTATCGAAAACTATATCACCGATGCCGAAAGGGATGGCGCCAAAATACTGGTTGACGGACGCAATGCCGTTGTGAAAGGAAAAGAGAATGGAACATACGTTGGACCTACTGTCATTGATTATGTAAAACCAGAAATGAGTGTAGCCCGTGAAGAGATCTTCGGCCCGGTGATCAGCATCATGCGCACCCGTACTGTGGATGAAGCCCTGGCAATTGAAAACGCCAATCCATATGGAAATGCAGCTTCTGTGTTTACTCAAAATGGTGGCATGGCCAGGTATATCATTGACAGGGCCAGCGCCGGTATGATTGGAGTAAACGTGGGTGTACCTGTACCCCGAGAGCCTTTTTCTTTTGGAGGCTGGAACGAAAGTAAATTCGGCGTGGGAGATATAACCGGGAAAAGTTCCATTGAGTTCTGGACCAAGCTGAAGAAAAGCACCACCAAGTGGAATCCTGAAGCAGGCATCAACTGGATGAGTTAGGTTTTTTTTAGTTATAACATGAACCAGGAAATAGCAGATATACTTCACAACAACCAGGAGCACACGCTTTTTTCCTGGAGCAGGCAAAAAGATACCAATCCCATTGCGGTAAAATCGGCTAGTGGTGTCTACCTCTACGACTATGAAGGGAAACGATATTTAGATTTTTCTTCGGGTCTGATGAATGTAAACATTGGCCATGGAGACCAGCGTATCACCAATGCAGTGATGAAGCAAATGCAGGAAGTCTCCTACGTCACACCATCCTGCATTACCAAAGCACGGGGTGAGTTGGGGAAAAAACTGGCTGAACTATGTCCCGGCAATCTCAACAAAGCTTTCTTCACACTGTGTGGGGCCAGTTCCATTGACAATGCAATAAAACTTGCACGCATTTATACGGGCCGGCATAAAATTTTAAGCAGGTACCAGTCGTATCATGGCGCCTCCATAGGAGCCATCAGTGCCAGCGGCGATCCAAGACGAATACCGGCAGATGCACAACAGGCTCCAAATTTTATTCATTTCGATCTTCCCTATTTATATCGTTGGGAATATGGAAAGGAAAACCTGCTGAAAGAATCAGTTGCTTCTCTCGAAAGAATGATTGCTTTCGAAGGACCTCAAAACATTGCAGCCATCTTACTCGAAGGTGAGTCAGGATCATCAGGGTGTTTGCATTACCCGGACGGGTTTCTGAAAACAGTAAGGGAAATATGTAACATGCATGGCATACTTCTCATCATTGATGAAGTCATGAGTGGTTTTGGAAGGACCGGTAAATGGTTTGGCTTCCAGCATCACGATATAGTTCCGGACATGATCTGTATGGCCAAAGGGCTCACATCCGGTTACCTGCCGATGGGTTGCCTGATGGTTACTGATGAAATTGCTTCAAAATTTGACCAGGCTGTATTGCCACTGGGTCTCACTTACTCAGCCCACCCGGTGTGTTGTGCCGCTGCAGTTGAAACGGTAAAGATTTACGAAGATGATAAGCTGATTGAAAATGCCGCATCCATGGGACAATACCTCGACAACCGGGTTGACTCACTTCGGAAAAAACATCCATCAATCGGCGACTGGCGCAATAAAGGATTGCTGGGATGTCTTGAGATGGTAAAGAATCAATCCACCAAAGAGCCCATGGCGCCTTTCAATGCCGGTCCGAAGGATATGACCGTCATGAATGCCGTGGCAGCAAAACTGCGAGAACTGGGCATGTACATTTTTGTCCGCTGGAGTTATATTTTTATCGCCCCTCCCCTCATGATCACTACCGATCAAATTGATGAAGGTCTGTCCATTATTGATCAGGCGTTATCTATCACTGACCAGGCAATGACCTAATTTGAAAAATAGAAACTTAAACTGAGATGCAGGGATCTCGTCCCACTTTCTGCAAGTCACTGAACTATCATCTGCGTAATATAGGACACGGATTGAACGAAGAAATGGATAGACACGGTCTATAAGACTTTTCATAAGTCACAGAAGTACTACCTGCGTAAGGTNGGACACNGATAAAANAGATTGAACGGATGAAACACGGTTTAAAAGATTATTCATAGTTACAGTGGCATCACCTGCGTAAGGTGGGACACGGATAAAATAGATTGAGCGGATGAAACACGGTTTAAAAGATTATTCATAGTTACAGTGGTACCACCTGCGTAAGGTGGAACACGGATAAAATAGATTGGACGGATGGAACACAGTTTAAAAGATTATTCATAGTTACAGTGGTACCACCTGCGTAAGGTGGGACACAGATAAAATAGATTGAATGGATGGAACACGGTTTAAAAGATTATTCATAGTTACAGTGGTANCACCTGCGTAAGGTGGGACACGGATAAAATAGATTGGACGGATGGAACACAGTTTAAAAGATTATTCATAGTTACAGTGGTACCACCTGCGTAAGGTGGGACACAGATAAAATAGATTGAATGGATGGAACACGGTTTAAAAGATTATTCATAGTTACAGTGATATCACCTGCGTAAGATTGGACACGGATAAAATAGATCGGACGGATTGACACGGTTTTATATAGACTCCTCCCTGGTCAATCCATTTTCCATGTTGTTCTAAATCCGTGTACATCCTTTCAATCCATTCTATCCGTGTCCAACTAAATCCGTGTACATCCTTTCAATCCATTCATCCGTGTCCAACTAAATCCGTGTACATCCTTTTAATCAATTCATCCGTGTCCAACTAAATCTGTGTACATCCTTTCAATCCATTCTATCCGTGTCCAACCAAATCCGTGTACAGCCTTTCAATCCATTCTATCCGTGTCCCACTAAATCCGTGTCCCACTAAATTCGTGTACATCCTTTCAATCCATTCTATCCGTGTCCCACTAAATCCGTGTATATCCTTTCAATCTATTTTATCCGTGTCCCACTAAATCCGTGTACATCCTTTCAATCCATTCTTTCCGTGTCCCACTAAATCCGTGTCCCACTAAATTCGTGTACATCCTTTCAATCCATTCTATCCGTGTCCCACTAAATCCGTGTCCCACTAATACGCCGAAAAATCTTGAGAATTTCCCCATTTATAATGTTTCTTTTCCTCTTGTACAAAACCCTTCCATCCCTATCATGCATTTCAAAAAGGAATCGTCATGAAACATCAGGAAATTACGGAACAAATCATCCAGGCATTTTATACCGTTTACAACAACCTGGGCTATGGTTTTCTTGAAAAAGTGTATGAAAAAGCCATGTTTCACGAACTAAAAGATGCTGGTCTCAAAGTCTCGACCCAACAAAAAACAACTGTTTATTACAAGGATTACGTTGTAGGTGAATACGTGGCTGACATGATCGTCAACGATGTCGTATTATGTGAGCTTAAGAGCTACGAAGCCCTTTCACCTATAAATGAATACCAGTTATTGAACTACTTACGCGCGACATCCCTCGAAGTTGGCCTGCTTTTAAATTTTGGAAAGAAGCCCCAGGTAAAACGAAAGATTTTTGACAACGAATACAAACAATGGAATCAGAACTAAAGCCATTACCATATGTAATAAGGAAGAATACCTGAAAAATCCCGCATTTGCACCAATTTACAATCCTTTGATAATGTATAAGTTTCATATCTGTAAGTCATTTTTTATCTTTCGGCGTTAAATTTGCCAATTCAACAAAAAAGCAATCCAACAGACTATGAATAAAGTTGCAAAAAAGGTTCTCAAGATAACCGGTATTGTAATCGTCGTACTCCTGGCAGCCGCATTTATCATACCGCTTGTTTTCAAAAAACAAATAACAGAACTGGTCAAATCAGAGATCAACAAAAGCATCGAAGCCAAAGTTGATTTCACCGATGTTGGATTGTCGCTCTTCCGTCACTTTCCCAAAGTGTCCATAAGTATCAACGACCTGACGGTTGTGGGTTCCGGTGAGTTTGAACGCGACACACTGATCTCCACCAAATCCCTGGACGCATCAGTAAACCTGATGAGTGTGATCAGGGGGAATAATATTAAGGTCTCCGGGGTCTTCCTTGAGTCACCACGGATACATGCTTTGGTCAACAAGGATGGCAAAGCGAACTGGGATATCGCCAAAGCTGACACCAGCGCAAGCACCGACAGCTCAGCCCCTTCCGCATTTCACATGACCTTACAGAAATACCGCATCAGCAATGGATATATCTATTACAAAGATATTCCCGGCAACATGAGCGCTGAAATTGTTGGACTCGATCACGAAGGCAATGGGGATTTCACACAGGATGTGTTTACTCTTTCCACTTCAACAAAAGCGGAAGCCGCAAATTTCATATATGAAGCCGTGCCCTATCTCGCTAACACAAAAACAAAAATCGGAGCTGATATAAAAATCGACAACCAGACCAATACGTATTCCTTCCACACAGACGACATTGAATTGAACAATCTCAAACTGTCTGCTGACGGATCATTTCAACTGGTAAACGACAGCACATACGGGATGGATATTAAATTCAAAACTCCATCAAACGATTTTCGTGATATCCTTTCCCTGGTGCCTGCCATTTATAAAAACGATTTTGATAAGATCAAAACCAGCGGATCTGCTTTATTCAATGGCTGGGTAAAGGGTACATACAGTCCTCAGCAGTTGCCCGCTTATGATGTAAACCTTGAGATAAAAGACGGATTTTTTCAATACCCCGATCTTCCAAAGCCTGTAAAAAACATCCAGGTAGCCATGAAGCTCAACAACCCGGATGGACAAATGGATAACACCGTGATAGATATTTCCCGCGGGCACCTGGAAATGGATAACGAACCTTTTGACTTTAAACTATTATTCCGTAATCCCGAGACTGCTCAATACATAGATGCCGTCGCAAAAGGTAAACTTGACCTGGCAAATGTCACCAAGTTTGTCAAACTTGAAGGCAATACCAAACTTGCCGGGATGGTATGGGCTGATATGTTTGCCAAAGGAAATCTTTCGGCAATTCAATCCCAACAGGGACCATTTTCCGCCGGAGGTTTTCTTGATATTAAAAACCTTTTTTACTCCTCCAATGATTTTCCGCAGCCGATTCAAAACGGCAACATGAAGATACAGTTGGAAAATAACGGAGGTGTGGCTGACAATACTACCGTACAAATCTCCAGCGGACATATTGAAGTGGGCAAAGATCCCTTTGATTTTTCCCTCGTGCTAAAGAAACCCGTTTCCACGGTCGATTTTTCAGGCAATGCCAAAGGACGTTTCACATTGGATAATGTAAAACAGTTTACCCAACTTGAACCCGGCACCAGTGTCAGCGGCATTCTCACTGCTGATTTAAACTTCAATGGAAACAAAGCAGCCATTGATAAAAAAGAATACGATAAAATCCAGATTACCGGAACAGCCGGACTTGACAACCTGAAATATACGGACCGCGATTACCCAACCGGTATCAACATTGACAAAACCAGCCTGCAGTTCAATCCGAAAAATATTACCCTGAGTCAGCTGACCGGCAGTTATCTCAACACAAAGTTCAGTGCCAATGGTATATTGAACAACCTGGTTGGCTATGCCATGCAGGACCAGGCGCTTTCGGGCCGTCTCGATGTGACAGCCGATAAAATGAATCTGAACGACTGGATGGGAACCAGTGCAGATACAACTACTACAGCGTCCGAAACAACGTCTTCATCCGATCCATTCCTGGTGCCTGCCAATATCAATTTTACCATCAATGCAAAAGCCGGCCAGGTGAGGTACGATAAAGTTGATTACCGAAATGTCGCAGGGACTTTGCAACTGGCTGACCAGACCGTAAAATTGGAGAATGTAAAAACGGAGGCCCTGGATGGCAGTATCGCACTGAGTGGTTCTTATTCCACCAAACATGATAAGAAACAACCTGATATTGCACTGAGCTATGACGTTAAGGATGTCAATGTTCAGAAAGCATTTGCAGCCTTTGTTACAGTAAAAAAGCTGATGCCTATTGGCCAGTTTCTCGATGGAAAACTGAGCTCGCAGTTAAGCATGACCGGCAATCTCAATGGAGACATGATGCCTAACCTTTCGAGTTTGACCGGTAATGGTACTCTCTTCCTGCTTGAAGGTGTTCTGAGAAAGTTTGCACCACTTGAAAAGCTGGCAAATACCTTCCAGATAAAAGAGCTGCAATCAGTCGAGTTGAAGAATATCAAAAACTATATTGAGTTCGCCAATGGTAAAGTATTGGTCAAGCCCTTTGACTTAAAAATTAAAGATATTGAACTGCAGATTGGCGGTATGCATGGCTTTGATCAATCGATCGACTATGTGGTTGCCATGAAAGTTCCCCGCAAATACCTGGGAAATGAAGGCAATAATCTCATCAACGGGCTGGTAACCCAGGCCAGCAATAAGGGTGTACCCATTAACCTGGGTGAGACAGTTAATCTCAACGTCAAGATGGGTGGTTCAATTACCAATCCCACCATCAAATCCGATCTTAAGGAAGTAGCCGGTGATGCGGTTGCTGATCTGAAACAGCAGGCTGTTGATTTTGCACAGGCCAAGGCCGACAGCGCCAAGCAAAGGGTAAAGGATTCCATCGCCTCGGCCAAGAACCAGGTGATCACCGAAGTGAAAGAGGGGCTCAAAGAAAAAATCTTTGGCAAGGACACGACAAAAACTGCCAATCCTGACAGCAGTTCAAAATCCAAACCTGTTGAATCAATCAAGAAAACATTTGAAGGTCTCCTGAAGAAAAAGAAAAATCCGGCGGATACGAGCGGGAAGCAGTGATAAATAAAACTAGGTTACACAAATAAGCACAAAGCCCTCGATGGAGGGCTTTGGTGTTTTATTACGCTGTAATTCCGGGTGCATCCTCACACGTCCTAATTTTCTGCTCAGTTACCAGTGTAAAGAATATCTGGAGATGCGCTATCATTTTTCGTATACACCTATAAAAAGAGACCTTAATTTCTCAAGGTCTCTTTTTAGTCGGGATGACTGGATTCGAACCAGCGACCCCGTCGTCCCGAACGACGTGCGCTACCGGGCTGCGCTACATCCCGCGCTAAGCTGGTGCTAAAGTAAATCAAAAACATTTTTTCGAAAAACAAATTACCATATTCACAACAGTATCCCCATTCAAGGGCAGGGTATGCCGCAGAAAAAAGCTTCAAAGAATTTTTTAAATAAAAA
>Ga0065721_10007473_pt1 | contig 13463 bp, 11 predicted proteins | sample Mesricmetagenome_FD_59108 | JGI IMG/M metagenome (GOLD analysis project Ga0065721, IMG submission 59108) | Mesophilic microbial community from rice straw/compost enrichment Sample: eDNA_1 v2 (version 2) | ecosystem: Engineered > Solid waste > Grass > Composting > Bioreactor | place: USA: Davis... | reverse complement strand
CCCGCGGCTGCGCGTGGCCTTCGCGACCTTCTGCGCCGCCTTCGTCGGCAACATCCTGTTCTCGCTGATCTGGAACGGCTATTCCTTCGGCGCGATCGGCCCGGTCGCGACGCTGTCCATGTTCCAAACCTATGTCTTCTACGCTGCTCTCTTGACCGCGGGCCTGATCGTCTCGCAGCTGATCGCGCGCAAGCCGAAGCCGGATGACGGTTTCTGGCGCTACGACGTCCTGCCCCGGGCGAGGGTGATCGGCTTCTTCTGCCTCTGTTCGATCTTTGCCGACGAGACCGGGTTCCTGACGATCGCCGACCGCTCCGCTTTCGTCCTGCATCTCGCCGGCCTCTGAGGCCGCTTTCCCTTTCGATCCGTTTTCTTTCGACGGGTCTCGCCGCTGCGCGAGACCCGTATCCACAGGCTCGGTTCATTATACGAAATTAAATTGAAAATCATTCAAGTAACTTGAAATGAATTCCTGCCTGGTTTAGCGTCCCCTCCATGCCCGGCCGACATGACGGATGGGCATGGGGGAGGAATGATTGGCGGACCGGCCGGGCGGTCACCTTCTTTCGGGAAGGTTCCGGCCCGGTCTCCCTTCCCTCAGCGATGCGCATGACATGCTCAAGCATCACCCAAGCGGAGGAGGGATGACATCATGAAGACGACCAGACGCAGGTTTCTCGCAGGCACGGCCGCAGTCGGCATCGCCGGCGCGATCGGCACGCCGGCCATTTTCGGCAAGGCCTTTGCCCAGGCTTCGAACACGCTGAACTTCGCGGCGGCGGGCACCGTCACCGGCTCGTGGGATCCGAGCTCGCACACCGTGGCGCCGCAGATCACCGCGGAGGGCTTCCTGTTCGGCCGCCTGACCCGCTGCCCGATGACGCCGGAAAATCCCGGCGAGATCCTCCCCGATCTCGCTCTGTCGTGGAGCCAGATCGACGAGCACACGCTCGAATACAAGCTGCGCGAGGGCGTGACCTTCCATGACGGCAAGCCGTTCACCGCGCGCGACGTGAAGGCGACCTACGAATACGCCTCCGACCCGTCCCGCCCGGCCTCGGCCTGGTATCCGGGCCGCGTCGATGTCGAGATCGTCGGCGACCACACCGTACGCCTCAACACCAAGGCCTACGGCTATCCGGCGCTGAACTTCTGGTACGTCTCGTCGTTCCTGCCGATCCTGTGCGCCGACGACATCGCCAATCCGGACACGCTGAAGCAACGCCCGAACGGCACCGGCCCGTATAAGTATGTCGGCACCAACGGCGACCAGATCAATTTCCAGGCCTTCGAGGGCTATCATGGCGGCAAGCCGGCGATCGAGAACCTGATCTGGGCCTACGTGCCGGACGCCAACACCCGCGTGCTCGGCCTTCTGAACGGCCAGTATCACCTGACCGAGCGGCTGGAGCCCGAACAGTATGCCTCACTCGCGAAGGAGCCCGGCATCAAGACCGACCGCTCGCTGTCGAGCGAGAACAAGTATCTGCATTTCCGCTGCAACAAGCCGCCCTTCGACGACGTGCGCGTCAGGCTCGCCGCCTTCCATTCGATCGACCGCGAGCAGGTTCTTGCCGTGGTCGGCGAGGCCGGTCAGGCTTCGAACTGCCACATCTCGCCCGTAAAGTTCGGCTTCACCGACGTGGAAGGCTATCCGAAGTACAATCCGGAAAAGGCGCAGGCGCTTCTCGCCGAAGCCGGCTATCCCGGCGGCCAGGGCCTGCCGGGGATCGAATACATAACCTCGGTCGGCTTCTATCCGAAGACACGCGAATATGGCGAGCTCATCACCGCGATGCTGATGGAGCAGGGTTTCCCGGTGAAATTGACCACCCTCGAGCCGGCGGCATGGGAAGAGCAGCTCTACCGCCGCGCCGACGGCCAGGGCCCCGGCCACATCGTCGACGTCGGCTGGATCACCGGTTCGCCTGAGCCGGACCTGGTGCTGCGCCCGAACTACCACTCGCAGTTCGCGCTCATCAACGGCATCAGCGACCCGGAGATCGACGCCTCGCTCGACAGGGAGCGCAACGCGGCTACGACCGAGGAACGCCTGAAGGTACTCCAGACCGAGACGCTGCCGCTGATCGCCGCCAAGGCGCCGAGCATCTCGCTCTTCTCCTCGGTGTTCCTGCGCGCCATGAGCGACAAGCTCGACGGAGTCACCTTCTTCCCGAACGGCCCGATCGACCTGAGCAAGGCCACGCTCGCCTGAAGCCTGTCTCTCCCAAGACAGCGGAATGCCGGCCGGCTCGCCCGGCCGGCATTCCTCACCATCCGTCGCGGGCCGACAGGGACCAGTTCATGGCATTCGCAATCGAATTCTTCCTGAGGCGCCTGAGCCAGGGACTTCTCATCGTCCTGCTCGTCGCCTTCGTCATCTTCACGCTTCTGCGCATCGCCCCGGGCGATCCGATCCGCATCATCCTCGGCCCGATGGCGACGTCGACGGCAATGGAGGAGACGGCGCGAGAGCTCGGCCTTCGCGACCCGATCCCCGTCCAGTTCGGGCGCTTCGCATTGCAGGTGGCGCAGGGCGATTTCGGCCATTCCTTCATCCGCGGCAAGCAGGGCGGGGCGAGCGGCGGGTCGCAGGACGGCGCCATGGACCTGTCGCAGCGCGCCTCTGTGATGGACCTGATCCTCACCGCGCTTCCCTATACGCTGATCCTCGCCGGCCTCGGCCTCCTCTTCTCCTTCCTGATCGCCGTTCCGATCGGGCTTGCCGCCGGCCTGAATGCCGGGCGCTGGCAGCAGAAGCTCGGCCTCTACGTGTCCTCCTTCTTCGTCTCGCTGCCCTAACATCTGGGTCGGCGTGGTGCTGATCTACCTGCTCTCGGCCAAATCCGGGCTTCTGCCCGCCATCGGCTATCGCGGCATCGCCTTTGCGATCATCCCGGCGATCGTCGTCGCCATCGAGATGTCGCCCGTCCTGATCCGCGCCATCGCGGTCTCGATCGCCTCGAACGTGCAGGAAGCCTATTTCAACGTCGGCCAGGTGCGCGGCATTGCCCGCGCGAAGATGATCTACCGCCACGTGGTCCGAAATGCCGCCGTGCCGCTCCTGAACGTCGTCGGCGCGCAGACGATCGGCATGCTGCTCGGCGGCCTGTTCGTCGTCGAATACATCTTCTCCTTCCCGGGCATCGGGCTTCTCACCATCAACGCCGTGTTCCAGCGCGATTTCCCGATCATCCAGGCGATCGCCATCCTCGCCAGCGCCGCCCTCGTCATCATCAACATCCTCGTCGACTTTGCCTCAACGACGATCGATCGCCGCCTGAAGTTCTGAGGGGATCCCGGATGACCGACATCTCGCATTCCGCCCCTCCCCGCAGCCGCAGCGTCGCGCAGCGCATCCTTCTCGGCGCCTGGGCCTCGCTCGAGATGAAGATCGCGGTCTTCGTCTTCGCCGCGCTCGCCATCCTCACCGTCGTGGCCCCGTTCATCATCGATGCCTCGGCGACGAAGATCACCGTCGGCGACCGCTTCCTGCCGCCGATCTTCATGGAGGGCGGACGCTATCCCTACTTCCTCGGCACCGACCAGCTCGGCCGTGACCTCCTGCTGCGCTCGCTGATCGGCCTCAGGAACGCCTTCGCCATCGGCCTCGTCAGCGTCGTCATCATGTTCGCGATCGGCTGCGCCATCGGCATCTATTCCGGCTATCGCGGCGGCTGGATCGACGTGATCCTGATGCGCATCACCGACGTGCAGATGTCGATCCCGGTCGTCATCCTCGCCATCACCATCCTCGGCATGTCGCGGCCGAACGCCTTCAGCGTCATCGCCGTACTGGTGCTCGCGAGCTGGCCGATCTACGCCCGCGTCGCCCGCTCGGTGACGTTGGCCGAGCGCCAGCAGGAATATGTCCGCGCGGCGAAGATCCTCGGCGCCTCGGACTTGAGGATCATGGCGCTGCACATTGCGCCCTCGATCCTGCCCTCGATCGCGTTCGTCGCCGTGCTCGACATCGCCCGCATGATGATCTTCGAGGCGATCTTCGGCTTCATTGGCATCGGCATCCAGCCGCCGACGCCCACCTTCGGGACGATCATCTCGGCCGGCACCCAATATCTCCTGAACGCCTGGTGGATCACGATCGTGCCCGGCTTCCTCCTGGCGCTGGCGCTGACCAGCCTCAACCTCATGGGCGGCGTGCTCGAACGCTCCCGCAATCTCGTGCTGCAGGGACAATTCTGATGGCGTCGGAACCGATCGTCCGGGTGGAGAACCTGTCCGTCGCCCTCGACGGCGCCGGCAGCGCTCGCCCGATCCTCACCGACATCGGCTTCGACGTAATGCCGCGCGCCGTGCTCGGCATCATCGGCGAGAGCGGTTCGGGAAAGACGGTGCTGTCGAATGCACTCGTCAACTGGATCCATCCACCGCTGCGCGTCACCTCCGGCCGCGTCCTCTACCAGGGCCGCGACCTTCTCGCCCTGCCCGAGGCGGACATGGCGAGGCTGCGCGGCCGCGAGATCGCCTATATCGGCTCCAACCCGACCATCGCGCTCGATCCGACCATTCCGGTCGGCCACCAGATCGTCGAGAAGCTCCGGGAGGTCAAGCCCGGCATTTCCCGCGAGGCCGCGAGGAGGCGCGTCATCGAGACGCTCGACGCGGTGCGCATCCCGTCCGCCGCGCGCCGCTTCGACGAATATCCGTTCCAGTTCTCGGGCGGCATGATGCAGCGGGCGATGATCGTCGACGCGCTCGTCTCCAATCCGAAGCTGCTGATCGCCGACAACATCACCCAGCCGCTCGACGTGACGGTCGCCGCGCAGATCATCCGGCTGCTGCGCGACCTGCAGCGCGAGTTCGAGACCTCGATCGTCTTCATCTCCACCGCGCTCGGCGTCGTCTCGGACATTGCCGACAACGTCCTCGTCGTCAATGCCGGACGCATCGTTGAGCGCCAGCCGGCAGTGACGCTCACCGCCGCGCCGGAACATGCCTACACGCGCCAGCTGATCGCCAAGGTACCGCGGCTTTGGGCCGCGGCCGAGACGCCGGAACCGACGCGATCCGCCGACGTCGTGCTCGAGGTGCGCGATGTCGAGCGCACTTATGTCGTCCCGGACCGGACCCGGCTCTTCGGGGAGAACTGCGTGCGCGCGGTGCGCGGCGTCTCCTTCGACGTCCGGCGCGGCGAGAGCTTCGGGCTGATCGGGGAATCGGGCTGCGGCAAGTCCACGCTGTCGCGGCTCCTTTCCTCGGTCGAACAACCGGACAAGGGCTCGATCAAAGTGGAGGGCCGCGACATTGCCGGTCTCAAGGGCAAACCGCTTCTCGAAATGCGGCGGCGCTTCCAACTCCTCCTGCAGGACCCCTACAACGCGATCGCTGCGCATGCCTCGATCGGCCGCACCATCGAGGAGCCCCTCAGGATTCACGGGCTTGCGAGCGGCGCAGCGCTCAGGAGCCGCGTGCGCGACGTCATGGCCGAGGTCGGACTGTCGCCGGACCTCTACGACCGCCTGCCGATCGGGCTTTCGGCCGGCCAGCGCCAGCGCATGAACATCGCCCGCGCGCTGATCCTCGAGCCGAGCCTGATGATCCTCGACGAGACGCTCTCGGCGCTCGACCAGGTGGAGCAGGCTCGCCTCCTCGCCCTGTTCGAGACTTTGCAGCAGCGGCACGGCATCACCTACCTCTACATCTCGCACGACCTCGCCATGGTGCGGCGCGTCTGCGCCCGCATCGGCGTGATGTATCTCGGTCGCATCGTCGAGCTTGACGACAACCAGACGATCTTCGAGGCGCCGCGCCATCCCTATACGCGCACGCTGCTGAGCTCGATCCTGACAGTGGAGCCGAAGCCGTTCCGGCCGGAGACCTACTTGCTCGAGGGCGAGCCGCCCGATCCGATCCACATTCCGGGCGGGTGCTCCTTCCGCACGCGCTGCCCCTTCGCCTTCGCGCGCTGCGCGACCGACGATCCGATGCTGATCGCCGATGCGACCGGCAACGGCGCGGCCTGCCATCTCGACCCCGGTCAACTGCCGCCCCCGACGCCGATCCCTGCGACAACGGCGGGCCGCGCAGCGCCAAACGCCTGACACCTGCGGACACACGATGACCTACGACCTGGCCGACCCCACCGACTTCCTCCTTCAGCGCTTCCCGATCTACCGGGGCTGGCGCCGGCATCTGCATAGCCATCCCGAGACCGCGTTCAACGAACACGAGACCTCGTCCTTCGTCGCCGGCCGGCTACGGGAGATGGGGCTTGCGGTCGAAACAGGGCTCGCCGGCACAGGCGTGGTCGCGACGCTCAAAGGCAGCCGTCCCGGCCCGTCGATCGGCCTTCGCGCCGACATGGACGCGCTGCCGATTGCCGAGACGAGCGCTGCGCCGTGGCGCTCGCTCAATCCCGGCGCCTCGCATGCCTGCGGCCATGACGGGCACATGACGATGCTGCTCGCCGCCGCCGACTATCTCTCGCGCGAGCGCGATATCAGCGGCACGGTCCACTTCGTCTTCCAGCCCGCCGAGGAAGCGGCCGGCGGCGGCCAGCGCATGGTCGAGGAAGGCCTGTTCGAGACTTTCCCGATGGAGCGCATCTTCGGCCTGCACAACTGGCCCGGGCTGCCGCTCGGCCAAGTCGCGATCCGCCCGGGCGCGATGATGGCGGCGATGGATCTCTTCTCCTTCCGTCTGCGCGCCCGCGGCGTGCATGCGGCGATGCCCCATCTCGGCACCGACGCGATCGTCGCCGCCGGCGCACTCGCCGGCAGCCTGCAGAACATCGTCTCGCGCGCCATCGACCCGCACCATCCGCTCGTCCTCTCGCTCACGCAGATCCATGGCGGCCAGTCGCTCAATGCACTTCCCGACCAGGTCGACCTGCAAGGGACGCTGCGCTATTTCGACGAGGCGGCGGGCGCGGTCGCGCACCGGCGCATGCGCGAGATCGCCGAAGGCGTGGCGCGCAGCCATGACGTGGCGATCGACCTCGAGATCAGGCCGGCCTATCCGGTGACGTCGAACGAGACAGACGCGACCGCGACCATGGCCAGCGCCGCGCGCCGGCTGCCCGAAGGCCGCGAGGTCGTCGAGGAGTTCACACCGAGCACCGCGTCGGAAGACTTCGCCTTCATGCTCACGGCCCGGCCCGGCGCCTATGCCTGGATCGGCAACGGCCGGGACACGGCGCTTCACAACCCCGATTTCGATTTCAACGACGACCTGATTCCGATCGGCGCGCGCTACTGGATCGAAGTCGTCGGCGAGGCGCTCGGCACGGCCGGCACCCGTCAATCAGTCCGCATTGGAAGGAGACAGGACATGAGACTTTCCGGCAAACGCGCCCTTCTCGTCGGAGCGGCGACCGGCATCGGCCGCGCCACGGCAATCGAGTTCGCCCGCAACGGCGCGCGGCAGGTGATCGCCGACATCAACAGGGAGGCGGCCGAGGACTGCGCCGCACTCTGCCGCGAGGCCGGCGGAGACGCGGTCGCGGTTGCCTGCGACGTGCGCGACGAGATTTCGGTCAAGACCGTAGTCGATGACGCGGAAGCGACCCTCGGCGGGCTCGACACGCTGGTCTATCTCGCCGGCCTCCAGCGCACCGGCGAGATTGCCAGCTTCGACGCGGGGACCTGGAACGCGATCTTCGACGTCAATGCCCGCGGCACCTTCTTCGCCGCCAAATATGCGGGCCCGGCGATCCAGCGGGCCGGCGGCGGCTCGATCATCACCACCTCGTCGCTCGCGGGCCTGAGGGGCGCGGCCGGCATGGCGTCCTATGCCGCCGCCAAGGGCGCTGTCATCGCCTTCACCGTGGCGCTCGCCCAGGAACTCGCCCCGCACAACATCCGCGTCAATTCGGTGCTGCCGGGCTGGATCGACACGCCGTTCAACAATCCGGCAATCGAACTGATGGGCGGCGTGGAAGCGCACGCCGAGATCGTCCGGCGCATCGTGCCGCTCGGCCGGCAGGGCACGCCCGAGGACGTCGCGCCGATCTACGTTTTCCTCGCCTCGGAGGAATCGCGCTACATCACCGCGAAATCGATGATGGTCGACGGCGGCATGGCGCATTGACGTGACACGTCGGCGGGGGATTGCGGCAATTGCCCCGAGTTTGTGCGGTTGCGCCAACGGGCGCAAATGCGCTTATATCGCCCGCACTGCGTGCCCGGACAATGCGCGGCATTGCGGCACGGAGACGGCGCAACGTCGCGCCGCGACAGGGCTCCGCACGGGAACATCGGCATGACAAGAAGCAAAGCTGCTTCACCAGTTGATCTCGGCGACGCGCGCCGCAACCTCGGCATCAAGCTCAAGCTTGCGCGCCAGACCAAGGGCTTCACGCTGAAGGAGCTCGCCGAGCGCGGAGACTGCTCGGAAAGCCTCCTGTCGAAGATCGAGAATGGCAAGGCGATGCCCTCGCTACCGCTCGTCCATCGGCTCGTCCATGCGCTGGAGACCAACATCTCCTGGCTGTTCGAGGAACAGGGACCGCAGGACAACGTCGTGTTCCGCAAGGGCGAGCGGCCGTTCATCTCGCTGGAAAAGAGCAATGGCCGCACCAGCGGCGTGATGCTGGAGCGGATCATTCCGTACAAGGAGGGCCATCTCCTCCAGTGCAACATCCACCATCTCGAGGTCGGCGGCCGCTCGGGCGGCTCGATCACCCACGAGGGCGAAGAGGTGGGCTACGTGCTCGCCGGCAAGGTGGCGCTGGACCTCAACGACCAGACCTATACGCTCGACGCGGGGGATGGTTTCTGCTTCCGCTCCAACATCCCGCATTCCTACCGCAATATCGGCACCGAGCCGGCGAGCATCCTGTGGGTCTGCACGCCGCCGACCTTCTGACCCCTCTCCCGGCTCTCAGGCGCTGAACAGGCCCTCCCAGGCCTTCCTCAACTCGTTCTTCTGCACCTTGCCCATCGTGTTGCGCGGCAGGGTCTCGGCGACGACGATGCGCTTCGGACGCTTGAAGGCGGCGAGCCGGGCGGAGAGCGCGGCGGAAATTTCGTCGGCATCGATCGTCGCCCCCGCCTTCGGCACCACGACGGCGACGACGGCCTCGCCGAAATCGGGATGCGGGACGCCGATCACCGCGCTTTCGTCGACGCCGTCCATGGCGTCAATCTCGAGCTCGATCTCCTTCGGATAGACGTTGAAGCCGCCAGTGATGATCAGGTCCTTGGCGCGGCCGACGATGTGGACGTAGCCGTCCGGGTCGATCAGGCCGAGGTCGCCGGTGATGAAGAAGCCGTTCGGCCTCAGGTCCTCCGCCGTCTTGTCCGGCTTGTTCCAGTAGCCGGCGAAGACGTTCGGGCCGCGCACCTCGAGGACGCCGATCTCACCGCGCGGCATCTCGGCGCCGGTCTCCGGATCGGTGACGATCACCTCGATCCCCGGCAGCGGGAAGCCGACCGTGCCGGCGCGGCGCTCGCCGTCATAGGGGTTGGAGGTGTTCATGTTGGTCTCGGTCATGCCGTAGCGTTCGAGGATGGCGTGGCCGGTCGCCTCGCGCCAAAGCCGGTGCGTCTCGGCGAGAAGCGGCGCGGAGCCGGAGACGAAGAGGCGCATGCCGCGCGCCGCTTCTGCCAGCCCGTCGACCTGAAGGAGACGGACGTAGAAGGTGGGCACGCCCATCAGCACGGTTGCCTCCCGCATCCGGTCGCGGATCGCGCCCGCGTCGAATTTCGGCATGAAGATCAGGCTGCCGCCGGCCATCAGCGTGACGTTGGTGGCGACAAACAGGCCATGCGTGTGGAAGATCGGCAGGGCGTGGATGAGCACGTCGTCGCGGGTGAAGCGCCAGTAGGCGACGAGCGTCTCGGAATTGGAGGCAAGTGCGCGGTGGGAGAGCATCGCGCCCTTGGAACGGCCGGTCGTGCCGGACGTGTAGAGGATTGCGGCGAGATCGGCCGCCGTGCGGGGAACCGCCGCGAAGCCCGGCGCCTCGGCGTCGCGCGCAGCGACGAGCGTGCCGCCCTCGTCGGCGGTGATGGTGAAGATACGGGAAACGCCGCACCCGGCGGCGACCGGCTCCAGCCCGGCGAGCCCGGAGGCATCGCAGACGAAAATCGTCGGCGCCGCGTCCTCAAGGAAATAGGTAATCTCCGCCGTCGTGTAGGCGGTGTTCAGCGGCAGGAAGACGCCGCCGGCGAGCACCGTCGCGACATAGAGCTCGAGCATGAGCACCGTCTTCGGCGCCTGCACGGCGACGCGGTCGCCCGGCTTGAGCCCGGCCCTGACGAGGGCCGCGGCCATGCGTTCGGCATTGGCAAAGAAGGCGCCGTAGGAGATTTCCGCGCCGGTCTCGTGATGGCGGATGAAAAGCGCCGTGTCGCGCCCGACGCTTTCGCGCCGGAGCCGGCTTGCCAGATGGTTGACGTCGTACATGGCCCCTCCTCTCCTTTCCTGCGCCGCCGCTCAGTTCGTGCGATCGGTCGATCGACCGAACCTAGATATGTCCTTGCCCGGCACTCCCGGCGCAGCCTGCCCCGCCTTCTTACAGGCAGACGTAGCGCCGACCTAGGGCAAATGCGCACGCACGAACCATCAGCGCCACGACGAGTTCCACGGAATCTGTTGCACTTTTCAACTTGGTTATGTTTGATCGGATATAACGAACACCTGCGATATTCGCGCCGGCATCAGTCACGGGAGGTGACAATGGTGAAGAGGCTTACCATGAAGATTGCGCGACTCGTGCTCGCCGTTCTTGGCGCCCCGTCCGGCCCCGCGCTTGCGGACCAGACTCATGTCGCGGTCGCCGCCAACTTCACCGACGCCGCGAACGAGATCGCTGCCGCCTTCCGGGCGGAGACGGAGCATGAGGCAATCCTGAGCTTCGGCGCCACCGGCCAGCTCTACACCCAGATCACGCAGGATGCGCCTTTTGAAGTATTCCTCTCCGCCGATGCCGAAAGGCCTGCCAAGGCGCTCGCCGAGGGCTTCGGCGTCGATGGATCGAATTTCACCTATGCGGTCGGCAGGATTGCGCTCTGGAGCGCCTCGGCCGATCTCGTCACCGGCGAGGAGACGCTCAGGAACGGCAGGTTCGACAAGATCGCGCTCGCAGATCCCGCCACCGCGCCCTACGGAATCGCCGCCGTCGAGGCGCTCACCACGCTTGGCCTCCCCGCGGCGCTGGAGCCGAAGATCGTCCAGGGCAAGAACATCGCCCAGACCTTCCAGTTCATCGAGACCGGCAATGCCGAGCTCGGGTTCGTGGCGCTGTCGCAGATCGCCGCCACCGACAGGGGATCGCGCTGGGAGGTGCCGGCCGACCTCTATTCGCCGATCAGGCAGGATGCGATCCTCCTGAAGAAGGGCGAGGCCAACGCCGCGGCGGCTGCCTTCCTCGATTTCCTCAAGGGGCCGGTCGCGACCGCGATCATCGAGAAGTACGGCTACGGCACCGAATCTGGTAACTGAGCTTCGTGCTGGGCCTTTCTTCCGACATCTGGACCTCGGTCCGCCTGACCATCGAGCTCGCGGCGGTGACGACGCTGATCCTTCTCGTCGTCGGCACGCCGGTCGCCTGGTGGCTGGCGCGCTCGAAGGCGCACTGGAAGGAGGCGGTGGCGGCGGTCGTCGCATTGCCGCTCGTCCTGCCGCCGACCGTGCTCGGCTTCTATCTCCTGATCGTCCTCGGCCCGAACGGGCCGGGCGGCGCGCTCGCCTCGCTCTGGGGCGCGCGCACCCTCGCCTTCACCTTCGAGGGGCTGGTCATCGGGTCCGTCATCTACTCCCTGCCTTTCGTCGTACAGCCGATCCGAAACGCCTTCGAGGCGGTCGGCGAGCGGCCGCTGGAAGTGGCGGCGACGCTGCGCGCCACGCCATGGCGCGCGTTCTGGAGCGTCGCCGTGCCGCTCGCCCGACCGGGCTTCCTCACCGGCGCCGTGCTCGGCTTCGCGCACACGGTCGGCGAGTTCGGCGTCGTCCTGATGATCGGCGGCAACGTGCCGGGCGAGACCAAGGTCCTCTCCGTGGCGATCTACGATTTCGTCGAGACGCTGCGCTGGCGTGAGGCCAACATTCTCTCCCTCGGCATGGTCATCTTCGCCTTTGCCGTGATCCTGTCGATGACCCTGATCGAGAAGCGCATGCGGAAGGTGCGGCAATGACGGCGCCAGGGGACATCGAGGCCGAATTCTCGGGCACGCTCGGCGCCTTCCGGCTCGATGCGTCCTTCACCGCGCCGGGCTCGGGCATCACCGCGCTCTTCGGCCCCTCCGGCTGCGGCAAGACCAGCGTCCTGCGCTGCATCGCCGGGCTCACCCGGCTCGCCGGCCGCTGCAGCGTCGCCGGCGCCGTCTGGCAGGACGAGGGCCGGTTCCTGCCCCCGCACCGGCGCCCGGTGGGCTACGTGTTCCAGGAAGCGAGCCTGTTCCCGCACCTCTCCGTGCGCGGCAACCTCCTCTACGCCCATCGCGGCAAGGTGCCGACCGGGTCGGACGCGCCGATCTCTTTCGACGACGTCATCGAGCTCCTCGGCCTCGCCTCCCTCATCCCGCGCGCGCCGCAACACCTCTCGGGCGGGGAGCGCCAGCGCGTGGCGATCGGCCGGGCGCTCCTGTCGCAGCCGCGTCTCCTCCTGATGGACGAGCCGCTTTCCGCACTCGACCTCGCCACGCGCGAGGAGATCCTGCCCTTCCTCGAGCGCCTGCACGAGACGCTGGCGATCCCCGTCTTCTACGTGACCCACGAGATCGGCGAGGTGGAGCGCCTCGCCGACCATCTCGTCTTCATGCAGGCGGGCCGGGTCGTCGCCGCCGGACCGCTCACCGAACTCCAGAGCGACATCGGCCTGCCGCTGGCTTTCTCGCGCGACGCGGCCGTCAGCCTGCCCGCCACCGCCGGGGACTACGATCCCGCCTACGGGCTCCTCAAGGTCGAGGTCGATGGCGCGAGCCTGCTCGTTCCGGGCCGGTCGCATCCGGCAGGAACGAGGTTGAGGCTCAGGATCCGCGCCGCCGACGTCTCGCTGACGACGGCGCCGCCGGGCCCGACCTCGATCCTCAACGTGCTGCCGGCAGTGATCGCCGAGGAGCGGCCGCTCGGCGAAACCGAGAAGGTGGTGGTTCTGCGGCTGGGCGTGAGCGGTCAGGGCTCGCGCGTGCTCGCCCGCATCACCCGACGCTCCTGGGACGCGCTCGGGCTCGCCGTCGGCACGAAGATCCATGCCCAGATCAAGAGCGCCGCGCTCGCCTGGGGGTGAGGCGCCCTGCATTGCCGCTTCGCGGCTGCCGATCAATTCACAGCTTCCCGAAAACGGTGAAACGATCCAACTTCTTGTTTTTCCGCCATTGCGGGCGCTTCACACTTTTCGGGGAATTGCTCTAGGATTGCCCGCAGACGTCGCCAGCCGGAACCGCCATGGGAAACCTGAGCCTGCGCATCGATCTCGAGCCCGAAGGCCGCATCGGCCCGGGCAAGATCGCGCTTCTCGAGCAGATCGCCGCCTTCGGCTCGATCTCGGCCGGGGCGCG
>Ga0065721_10006990_pt1 | contig 13463 bp, 13 predicted proteins | sample Mesricmetagenome_FD_59108 | JGI IMG/M metagenome (GOLD analysis project Ga0065721, IMG submission 59108) | Mesophilic microbial community from rice straw/compost enrichment Sample: eDNA_1 v2 (version 2) | ecosystem: Engineered > Solid waste > Grass > Composting > Bioreactor | place: USA: Davis... | reverse complement strand
CTGCTCGACCTGCGCATCCTGCCGATCGTCAACGAGAACGACACCGTCGCGACGCAGGAGATCCGCTTCGGCGACAACGACCGGCTCGCGGCCCTCGTCGCGGAGCTCATCGGCGCCGACCTGCTCGTGCTGCTCTCCGACATCGACGCGCTCTACACGCGCCCGCCGCACGAGCCGGGCGCGCGCCCCATCCACCACGTGCCGTTCGACGACGACCTCGCGGGCGTCGAACTCGGCGACATCGGCGCCGCGGGCGTCGGCACCGGGGGAGCGGGCACGAAGATCGCCGCCGCGAAGCACGCCGCCGCGACCGGCACCCCCGTGCTGCTCACGTCGACCGCGAACGTCGCCCGCGCCCTCGGCGGCGACGAGACCGGCACCTGGTTCGACGCCCGACCCTGACCGGCTCGGGAACGCGAAAAATCTCGGCACCGGGTGTCACATTCGCGGGTGCGGGTGCCTCTGAGGAGGTGACCGGAGAAGCCGGTCGTCACGAGAGGAATCACATCCCATGCGCATCATCCCCGTCACCGCCGCCGCCGCGCTCGTCCTGGCCCTCGCCGCGTGCGCCCCGACGATCACGATCGAGCCGCTCGAGGTCGAGACGGAGGCCCCCGCCGCCGCGGAGACCGAGGCCGACCTGTCGATGTACGGCGACCTCATCCAGGACTTCCCGGAGGCCGACACCGCCGCCCTCACCGCGCTCTCGGAGCGCCTCGACGCCCTCGTGCCGAGCGCGGCCCAGGTCGACGTGCGGGTGAGCATCTTCGAGCCCGGCGAAGTCGTCGTGCGGGTCATCACGGTCGACGGCGACACCCTCCCGTCGGCCGACGAGCTCTTCGCCGTGCTGCGCGAGCTCGACGCGTTCACCGGCTCCGAGGTGACCCTGTGGACCGTGGATGCGATGGCCGCGTCCGACGGCACGTGGGTGAAGGTCGGTCCGGTCGCCGCCGAGGCCGGCTTCCCCGAGCAGTTCGTCGACACCTGGGGCGACATCGAGATCAGCCCGGCCGACCTCCGCGCCGCGCTCTCCTGAGCTCCGCCTGCGGCCCCGTCGAGAAGGCGGGGCCGCGGCCCGCTACCAGGTGACCCAGGGCCCCGTCGCCGTGCCCGACACGAGTCGCACGCGCAGCGGGGCCTGCGCGCCCTTCTCGACCGCCGTCGGGATGCTGAGCTTCCCGTCGGCGCCCAGCACGCGCATCCCGTCGAGCGTCGGCATCGAGGTGCTCCGCAGGTCGACGTTCGCGCCCGCGGGGCCGGTGAGCAGGATCGTGCTCGTCGTGTCGCCCGTCGACATGACCTCGAGCGTGAGGTTGGCGACGATCGACACCGACCCGCCCGCGGTCTCGGTCACGGACGCGCCGGCCGCGTTCGTGTAGCGCTGCGTCACGGCGAACGTGACCGCGCCCGAGATGCTGCTCTGAGTGAGACTCCAGCGCCCGTCGGGCCCGGCCGTCGTGACCGCGGTGAGCGAGCCACCCGTGCCGGTGAACGTCGCCTCAACCGTCGCCCCCGACGTCGCGAGCCCCGTGAGCATGGGGTAGAGCGGCGTCGACGCGGGCACGGCGTCGATCGTGAGCCCGCGCTCCACGACACCGACGGGGGCGGGGGCGGGGGATGCCGACGCGCCGGGCGCGGGAGGCACCGGCGCGGCGCTCGCCTCGGGGGCGGTCTCGGCATCCGGGGTCGACTCGACGGTCGGGGTCGGCTCGGGCGTCGGCGACGGCGCGGCGGCGTCGACGGGCACGGGAACACGCTCCTCGACGGGGCGCGGCCACACGAGGGCGGTCACGACGATCGCTCCGACGACCGCGGCGGCCGTGCCCGCGAGGGCCCAGCGTCCGGACGCGCTGCGGGGAAGGAGCCGCGCCACGGCGCCCGCCGTCGGAGCCGCAGCCGCACCCGGCTCGGCGCCGAGCGCGCGGCGCAGCACGTCGGTGCCGAGGAGCGCGGGCAGCAGCAGCACGGCCAGTCGGCCGTCGAGATACCGCGCCTCCGCTTCGCCGAGCGTGCAGTCGGCGCACCCCGCGAGGTGCGCGGTGATGCGGCGGGCGTCGCCGGGGGTCGTCTTGCCGCGTGCGTGCCGGGGGAGCCGCGCGGTGACCCACGCGCACTCGTCGCCCGCGCCGCGGCGCTCCAGGTTCTCGCGGATCCACTCCTGCGCGAACCCCTCGCGGGCGCGGCGCAGGATGACGGTCGTGCTGTTGGAAGTGGCGCCGAGGATGCGGGCGCACTCGGCGACGGGGAGGTCCTCGACCTCGCGATACCAGAGCGCCTGCCGCCAGCGTTCCGGGAGCCGCTCGTACGCGGCCCGGGCCGCCGCGCGCCGGTCGACGGCGTCGGCATGGTCGTCGGTCGCGCCGGCGGACTCCTCGTCGATCGCGGTGAGCACCGCGCCTCCGTCGCGGCGGGCCCACTCGGTGGCGACGTTGCGAGCGGTGCGCACGAGGTAGGCACGCGGCTCCGAGTCGGGGCCGCCGCCCGCGCGCACCTGGCGCAGCACCCGGGCGAACGCCTCCGCGGTGACGTCGTCGGCGTCGTAGCCGGTGAACGCCCGCGCGGCACGCGTCACGGCATCCCGGTGCCGTTCCCAGAGCACGCCGAACGCGTCGAGGTCGCCTTCTCGCGTGGAGGCGACGAGCGCGGCGTCGTCGAGCGCCGCGAGGTGGTTCCGGCGCACGGACGATCCTTCGGGTGATGCGACGCGCCGCTTCGCGCGCCTGACCCGATTATCCCTCGTCTCGGTCGCCCCCGCGGTCGCGCGGGATGAGCGGCACGGCCGCGGCGGGGGCGATCGCGACGAGCGCGAACGCGGCCGAGTAACCGAGGGTGCCGATGAGCAGTCCGGCGACGGGGCCGACGACGGCCGCCGCGATGAACTGCCCCGTGTTCTGCGCCCCGAGCGCGCGCCCCGACCAGTGCGCGCCCGCGATCTCCGCGACGGAGGTGAAGGCGAGCCCGTTGTCGGCGACGCTCACGCACGACGCGAGCACGTACAGCACGGCGACGGCGACGGGCTGGTGCAGTTCGCCGGCCACCGCCGTGAGCAGCAGCAGCGGGATGCCGGCGAGCGCGACCCAGCGCAGCGGCCGCAGCCGGCTGCCGAGCCTGTCGCTCCAGACGCCCACGGCGATGCGGCCGAACGCGCCGACGAGCTGGGCGGACGCGACGACGACGCCCGCGGCGACGGCATCCCAGCCCTGGTCGGCGATGAGCCAGACGAGCCCGAACGTCGACAGGGTGTACTGCGGGATCACGAGCAGGGCCGAGACGAGGTGGATGCGCACGAGCGTCACGTCGCCGCGGTAGGGGTTCGCGGGGCGGCCCTCCGCGTCGAGCGCCCGCTCGGGACGCGGCGGGTTGACGATGAACAGCACGCTCGCGAGGGCGGCGACGGCGACGATGACGGCGCACACGAGGAGCGGCGGCCACAGCTCGCCCGACTCCACGAGCGGCGGCACGAGCAGCGCGCCGACCGCCATCCCGACGGGGAGCGCCGTCTGACGGATACCCATCGCGAGCCCGCGCTTCTCGGCGGGGAACCAGCCGATGACGACCCGGCCGCTCGTCGAGCTCGTCGCGGCCGACCCGATGCCGCACAGCGCGAACGCGAGGGCGAGCCCCACGTAATCCGTCGCGGCGATCGAGGCGAGCGCGCCGGCGACGGCGACGACGAGCCCCGACACGAGGATGACGCGCTCACCCCAGCGGTCGGTTGCGGCGCCCCAGAGGATGAGCGTCAGCAGCACGCCGACGTTGGGTGCCGTCGCGATGAGTCCCGCCTCGGCGAGGCTCAGCCCCCGCTCCGTGTGCAGCAGCGGGATGAGGTAGGCGGGCGTCGAGATGAGGAGCGCCGTGGCGGCTTGCGACCCGCCTCCCACGGCGAGCATGAGCCACGGACGGGCGGTGCGGTGCGACATCCCCTCCATCCTCCCGCCTCGGCGGGGGAGTTCGCGCCTCGGTAGACTCGCGCGCATGTCGGACACGACCCTCGCGACCTCGCTGACCGAGAAGCTCGAGCGTTCCCGCACCGCCGCGCGCGCGCTCGCGACGACGCCGACGGGCGTGAAGGATGCCGGGCTCGAGGCGATCGCGCGGGCCGTCGAGTCGGGGGCCGACCGCATCCTGCCCGCGAACGAGCTCGACCTCGCCAACGGGCGCGAGAACGGCCTCTCCACCGGCCTCCAGGACCGCCTCAAGCTCGACGAGAAGCGCCTCGCCGGGCTCGCCCAGGCGGTGCGCGACATCGTGGCGCTGCCCGACCCGGTCGGCGAGGTGCTGCGCGGTTCGACGCTGCCCAACGGCGTGCGCCTCACGCAGGTGCGCGTGCCGTTCGGCGTCGTCGGCGCGATCTACGAGGCGCGCCCCAACGTCACGATCGACATCGCCGCCCTCGCCCTCAAGAGCGGCAACGCGGTCGTGCTGCGCGGCGGGTCGGCGGCCGAGAACACCAACCGGGTGCTCGTGCAGCTCATCCAGGGGGCCCTCGAGAGCGTCGGGCTGCCGGGCGACGCCGTGCAGACGATCGACGAGTTCGGCCGCGCCGGCGCGACGGAGCTCATGCAGGCCCGCGGCTACGTCGACGTGCTCATCCCGCGCGGCTCGGCGCAGCTCATCGACACGGTCGTGCGGGAGTCGAAGGTTCCCGTCATCGAGACCGGCGCCGGCGTCGTGCACGTCTTCCTCGACGAGAGCGCCGAGACCGACATGGCGGTCGACATCGCCGTCAACGCGAAGGTGCAGCGCCCGAGCGTCTGCAACGCCCTCGAGACGCTCCTCGTCGACGCGCGGTCGGCATCCCGACTGCTGCCGCCCGTGCTCTCGGCGCTCCGCGAGAAGGGCGTCACGCTGCATGCCGACGAGCGCGCGCTCGAGATCTTCCCGGATGCCGTGCCGGCGACCGACGACGACTGGGCGACCGAGCACATGAGCCTCGACCTCAACGTCGCCGTCGTCGACGACCTCGACGACGCCCTCGCGCACATCCGCCGCTACTCGACGCACCACACCGAGTCGATCGTCACCAACGACATCCGTCGTGCGGAGCGCTTCCTCGCCGAGGTCGACTCGGCGGTCGTCATGGTCAACGCCTCGACGCGGTTCACCGACGGCGGCGAGTTCGGCTTCGGCGCCGAGGTGGGCATCTCGACGCAGAAGCTGCACGCCCGCGGCCCGATGGGCCTGCCGGAGCTCACGAGCACCAAGTGGCTCGTGCGCGGCGTCGGTCAGGTACGCGGCTGACGCGGCAGCGCCGCTAAGGTTGACGGTATGCCGTTCCTCCCTCTCGAGACGCACCACGAGCTCGCCGAACTCGTTCTGCCCACCTGGGCGTTCCCGGCGATCGCCGCGAGCATCTTCCTCGTGCTCGCGCTCGTCACGTGGAGCTACCGCGACGTCTACCACCGTCACGCCGACAAGACCGCGGGCGACGCGAGCAGCCACCAGGACGCCCACCACTAGGCCCCTCCGGTGACCGAGGGCGCGGTGCGCCGACCGCGCGTCGGCATCATGGGCGGCACCTTCGACCCCATCCATCACGGCCACCTCAGTGCCGCGAGCGAGGTGCAGCGGTCGTTCGAGCTCGACGAGGTCGTGTTCGTGCCCACGGGACAGCCGTGGATGAAGGACGACGTCTCCCCGCCGGAGCGCCGCTACGAGATGACCGTCATCGCGACGGCGTCGAACCCGGGCTTCACGGTGAGCCGCGTCGACATCGAGCGCGGCGGCCCGACCTACACGATCGACACCCTCCGCGACATCCGCCGACAGCGTCCGGATGCCGAGTTGTTCTTCATCTCGGGCGCCGACGCGGTCGCGCAGATCCTCGACTGGAAGGACGTCGCCGAGCTCTGGGAACTCGCCCACTTCGTCGCCGTCTCGCGACCTGGGCATTCGCTGAACATTCGCGGATTGCCGGAGCAGCGCGTAAGCTCCCTTGAGGTACCGGCTCTGGCGATCTCGTCGACGGATTGCCGTCAGCGAGTCGACCGGGGCTACCCGGTGTGGTACTTGGTCCCCGACGGTGTCGTGCAGTACATCTCCAAGCACCACCTCTACCGGAGCGGTGCCGAGACGGAAGACAGGGCATGACGACATATCAGGATCAGCCGTTGCAGTCGCGGCGCGCGATCCGGCAGGGTGAGCGCTCCGAGTCCTCCCAGCCGCTCGCGCCCTTCAGGCCGCCGCAGATGCCGCGCACCGCCGCGGGCGAACCCCTCAGCTACGTCACCCAGAACCGTCCGCCGCTGCCCGGCTACGACTCCGCTCTGCTCCGCGGTCGTCGCGCGACCGAGGCCGAGCCCGAGACCTCCGAACCGCAGGCTGCCGAACAGCAGGAGGCCGACGAGCAGGGGGCCGACGAGCAGGAGACGGCCGCCGCTGAGGATGCCGCCGAGCGTCCGACGGCCGGCGCGCCCGGCTTCCGCCCGCGCGACTACAGCCCCGAGGCGCGTCAGGCGCCGCCCGTGTGGGCTCCCGCGGCCGACGTGGCCGACGAGGGCACCGGCGTCGTGGAGTACCACACGCAGGCGCGCGCGAGCGTCTCGCCGCCCGCGGCATCCCTCGCCGCCTCGCTCGCGGGGGAGCCCTCCGAGCAGACCCTCACCCGGCGCGAGCTGCGCGCCCTGCGCGAGGCCCACGGCATCACCGCTGCGCCGCCCACCGACGCCAACCCCGTCGTGTCGGAGGCGCCCGAAGCGCCCACCGCACCGCCGACCCCGCAGCCGTCGAGCCAGCTCGACTCCGCGTTCGCGGAATTCGACGCGCTCGCCGCCGGTCGTCCGGCTCCGTCGACCGAGTTCCCCTCCCGCCGCTCGCGCCGCGCCGCGGTGCCCGAGCCCGCACCCGAGGACGGTCTCGGCATCTTCGACGCCCCGGCCGAGCCGGAGGCCGCCGCGGTCGAGGCTCAGCAGACCGTCGAGCCGCCGCAGCCCGTCGAGCCGACGCAGGCCGTCGAGGCCGTCGCTCCGGCCCCCGTGATCCCGCCGGCCCCGGTCGCTCAGCCGGAGCCCGTCGCCGAGCCGCCCGCGATCGTGCTTCCGCCCGAGCCCACGCCGATGGCCCCCACGGCGTTCACGCCGCCGCCGGCCCGCGCCGTCATCCCCGAACCGCCCGTCACGACGGGGGAGCGCCCCGCCGGACACTGGACCCGTCAGGCCGCCCTCGACGACACGACGCAGGTGAGCGACTCGCCGATCTCGCGCATCGTCGGCGGCGGATCCGGCGCCATCACCACGAGCGCCCTCGTGCTGCCCTCCATCCCCGGCCACGACATGGCCACGGGCGAGGTCATGCTCACCGACTCGGTCTCGCTGCCCGCCAACCTCGCGGCCACGGGCGCCCACCACTCCATCGACGAGTCCGACCTCGACCACCTCCTCGACCCGGGCGATCACCAGGCGATCAACACCGACTCGGTGCCGATCCGGGCGATCAAGGCCGTGTCGAGCCACTCCGGCAACCGCCAGCAGCTCATCGCGAACGCCAAGCCCAACCGCGGCAACCGCGCCCTCACCGCGCTCATCGTGTCGGCATCCGCCATGGTGGTCGTCGTCGTGACGCTGCTCGTCGTCGCCCTCGCCACGGAAGTCATCTGATCCTGAACACCGAAACGCCCCGTGTCCGCCTCTGAGCGGGCCCGCGAGCTGCTGCACGTCGCAGCCCTCGCCGCCGACGACAAGCAGGGACAGGATCTCGTCGCCCTCGACGTGTCCGGGCCGCTGCCCCTCACCGACATCTTCCTGCTCGCGACCGGACGCAACGAGCGTCAGGTGCTCGCCATCGCGAGCGAGATCGAGGACAAGCTCATCGAGGCGGGCGCCAAGCCGATCCGCCGCGAGGGCCGCACCGAAGGCCGCTGGGTGCTGCTCGACTTCGGCGACCTCGTCGTGCACGTCTTCCACGAGGAAGACCGCATGTACTACTCGCTCGAGCGCCTCTGGAGAGACTGCCCCGTCATCCCGCTCGACCTGCCTGCAGCCACGGCCGCAACGCCCGAGTGACGAGCGGCAGCGCCGCGTAGGTCATCACCGGCGTCACCAGCACCACGGCGACGAGCACGCGCGCCCACAGCGGCCAGTCCGGCAGCAGCCAGCCGAGCAGCGCGTTCGCCGCGAGGCTCAGCGGGTAGAAGGCGCAGAAGATCGCGACCATCTGCTTCCAGCGCGGCGGCGCCGGGGGAGCGGGTCGGATGACCTCCACCGACGTCGGCGCGTCGAACCAGCCCTCGATACCGGTGCGCCGTTCCTGCACGGCGTCCTCGACGAGACCCTGCGCCGTGCCGATCCACCACGCGCGCTCCGGCGACGCCTCCCACGCGGCGACGCTCTCGGCATCCGCGAACCGGAACAGCATGTGCCACTCCGGGCTCGCCGGATCGGGGCGGATCCACCCGTTGCCGAGGAACCCGGGACGCGCCCGCAGCAGCTCCTCGCCGGCTCGCGCCCACGCGGCCACCTCGGCCGCGCGGCCCGGGTCGACGTGACGGGTGATCGCGACGGTGATCGGTTCGCTCATCACCCCAGTCTGGCGGTCCCGCGCGTGCACCCGGGCGTCGCGAGGTGTAGTAACCTGTTCTAGTTGCCTTTCACGGCAGCCCTGGGTCTGTGGCGCAGCTGGTAGCGCACCTGCATGGCATGCAGGGGGTCAGGGGTTCGAGTCCCCTCAGATCCACCAAATAGCAGGGCCTTCGAGCCGCGATCCACCATCAGCCGGTGTCTCGGTGACGTGCGTTCGGAAGCCGACTCTGCGGGTTACTGGGAGCGACGGTCGATGAGCCGCGTCGGCATCATCGTCACGCGCGGCACCTCTTCGCCCTCGATCAACCGGATGAGCAGCTCCGACATCTTCCGTCCGACGGCCGCTTCGTCCTGGTCGACGGTCGTGAGCGGCGGGGTGGCGCGCTGCGCGAAGTAGTCGTCGTCGAAGGTGACGAGGCCGAGATCCTTCGGCACCGACAGCCCGCGGGCACGCAGCACTGAGAGCGCACCGTCCGCCATCTGGGCGGAGGCGACGAACAGCCCGTCGATCGACTCGTCGCGCTCGAGGAGGCGGTCCATCGCCGCCGCACCCGACTCGGGGGAGAAGTCGCCGTGCTCGACCAGGTCGGCGGAGAGGCCGGCGGCGTCGAGCGCCTGCGCGAACCCGGCGAGGCGGTCGAGGCCGGCCGTCATGTCCGTCGGGCCGGCGATGGTGGCGATGCGCCGCCGGCCCGACGAGATGAGGAGCGAGGTGACCTCCGCGGCGGCGGCGGTGTTGTCGACATCGACGTACACCGGCACCGGACCGTCGTCGTGGCGCTCGGGGCGACCGCCGAACACGACGGGCAACTTGCGGGACAGCGCCACGTAGGAGCGGTCGTCGGAGTGGTGGGAGAGGATGAGCGCCCCGTCGACGTTGCCGCCCTGCAGGTAGCGCCGGCTCTTCTCCGGATCGGTCTCCGAGGCGATGAGCAGAGTGAGGGTGTAGTCGGTCTCGGCGAGCTTCATCGCGGCGCCTTGGATCACCGTGGCGAAGTAGGGGTCGGCGAAGAAGCGGGCCGTGTTCTCGGGGATGACGAGGGCGATCGCCTGCGTGCGTCGACTCGCGAGGGAGCGCGCCGCGAGGTTGGGCACGTAGCCGAGTTGCTCGATCGCCTTGTTCACGGCGGCGAGCGCCTCGGGGGTCACCTTCGGCGATCCGTTGATGACCCGTGACACCGTCGACCGCGACACTCCCGCGAGGGCGGCGACCGTTTCCAGCGTCGGAGTCCCGGCGGGAGCAGACCGCGACTCGGGCGCTTCGGTGGTCACGGAGCGATCCTAGAGGCCCGTGTCAGCGGGGGGCAGCGCGCGGCTGGAGATGATCGACCGGTACGCGAGCGCGCTGTCCTTGAGCGTGCGCGTCTGCGTGTCGTAGTCGACGCGCACGATGCCGAACCGCTTGTCGTACCCCCAGGCCCACTCGAAGTTGTCCATGAGCGACCAGTAGAAGTACCCGCGCACGGGAACCCCCGCCTCGATGGCATCCAGGGTCGCCCCCAGGTGCGCCTCGAGGAAGCTCACCCGCTCGGCGTCGTGCACCCGCCCGTCCTCGGTGACGACGTCGTCGTACGCGGCGCCGTTCTCGGTGACGGCGAGGTCGACGCCCGCGGGACCGGTGTACTCCTCGTGGACGCGACGGAGCAGTCGCGTGAGCCCCTCGGGCTGCACCTCCCACTGCATCGCGGTGAGCGGCAGGTCGCGCACGTGCCAGTGCACGCCCTCGGCCGCCGGGAACGGCGAACGCTTGGGGCGCTCCGACGGCGCGGCGGTCGACATCGTCTGTCCTGCCGGCGGGGTACCCCCGACCATCTCCCCGTGGTAGTAGTTCACGCCCAACAGGTCGATCGGGGCCGAGATGATCTCGAGATCGCCGGGCTGGACCACCGCGTCGAATCCGAGTCCCTCGACGTCCGCGAGGACATCCGCCGGGTAGGAGCCGCGGAAGATCGGGTCGAGGAAGAAGCGGTTGAACTGCCCGTCGATGCGCCGGGCGGCGTCGAGGTCGCCCGGATCGGCGGGGTCGACCGGGTCGACGACGCTGAGGTTCAGCGTGATCCCCAGCGACAGCCCGGGGTCGCGCCGCCGCAGCTCCTCGACGACGAGGCCGTGGCCGAGCAGGAGGTGGTGGGCGGCGGCGAGGCCGGCGGCGGGTTCCTGGCGGCCCGGCGCGTGCTCGCCCCCGATGTAGCTGAGGAACGACGAGCACCACGGCTCGTTGAGCGTCGTCCACGAGGTCACGCGGTCGCCGAGGGCGTCGTGCACCGCCATCGCGTAGTCGAGGAATCGGTAGGCGGTGTCGCGCGCGGGCCACCCGCCCTTCTCCTCGAGCGCCTGCGGCAGGTCCCAGTGGTAGAGCGTGAGCCACGGGTGGATGCCCGCGCCGAGCAGCTCGTCGACCAGCCGCGAGTAGAAGTCGAGCCCGGCCGGGTTCGCCGCCCCGCCGTCGGGGCAGACGCGTGCCCACGACGTCGAGAAGCGGTAGGTCTGCAGCCCGAGGTCGGCCATGAGGGCGACGTCGTCGCGGTAGCGGTGGTAGTGGTCGCACGCGACGTCGCCGTTCTCCATGCCGACGACGGCGCCGGGGATGCGGCTGAACGCATCCCAGATGGAGTCGCGTCGGCCGTCTTCGTGAGCGGCCCCCTCGATCTGGTACGCGGCCGTGGCCGCACCGAAGAGGAAGTCCGCCGGGAAGACCCGGGCGTCGGACGAGGATCGGGCGTCGGTCGTCGCCCCGGAGACGGTGGTCATAAGTCCTTATCCCTTGACTGCGCCGGCCATGATGCCGCTCACCAGCTGCCGACCCGCGAAGACGAAGAGCAGGAGCAGCGGAATCGTGGCGAGCACGACTCCCGCGAGCACGATCGAGTAGTCGACGAAGTAGTTGGACTGCAGCAGCGAGAGGGCCACCGGCAGCGTCGGGTTCTGGCGGTCGAGCACGATGAACGGCCAGAAGAAGTTGTTCCACGCGCCCACGAAGATGAACAGGAAGAGCATCGCGGCAGCGGGTCGCGCGGCGGGTACTCCGACCGTCCAGAAGGTGCGGATCATCGACGCCCCGTCGACGCGGGCGGCTTCGATGAGCTCATCCGGAACCGCCTGCCGCAGGTACTGCGTCATCCAGAACACACCGAACGCGCTCGTCAGCGCCGGCACGACGATGGCGCCGATCTGGCCCGTCCAGCCGAGTTCGGAGAACAGGATGTACAGCGGCACGACGCCGAGCTGCTGGGGAACCGCCATCGTCGCGACGACGAACGCGAGCAGCGCCACGCTGCCGCGGAAGCGCAGCTTCGAGAACGCCCAGCCCGCGAGGGTCGACGTGATCACGACGGACGCCGCGATGAGGAACGACGAGTAGATCGAGTTCCACAGGGCGGCCCAGAAGTTGACCGCGGGGTTGCTGACGACGGCGAGGGCGTTGTCGAGGAAGTTGCCGCCCGGCCACCACGGGCGAGTCCGCAGCGACGAGGCGTCGCCCGAGCCGATGAGGAACGACCACCAGAGCGGGAACGCCGCGCTGACGAAGACGACGGCGAGGACGGCATACGTCCAGAAGCCGGGGCGGTGGCCGCGGATGTGGATGGTGCGCTGGCGGCGCCCGTTGTCACGGGTCTTCTCGATGACCGAGGTGCTCATCGGGCGACCTCCTTTCGAACGCGACGGCGCGGATTCGGGTTGCGCACCCCTTCGCCTCGCACGAGGGTGCGGGTGATGAGGAGGTTGAGCAGGCCGATCAACACGATGATGAGGAACAGGATCCAGGCCATCGCCGCGGCACGACCGAAGTTCCACTGGCCCCAGCCGATGTCGTAGAGGTACAGGGTGATCGTGAGCCACTGCTGGCCCGCGCCACCGCGGCCGAACTGGTCGAAGACCCGCGGCTCGTCGAAGATCTGCAGGCCACCGATCGTCGCCGTGATGATGACGAAGATGAGCGTCGGCTTGAGCGACGGCAGCGTGATGCTCATGAACTGGCGGAACGGGCCCGCGCCGTCGACCGTCGCGGCCTCGTAGTACTCCCGGTTCACGGCCTGCATCGCGGCGAGCAGGATGAGGGCGTTGTAGCCCGTCCAGCGGTAGTTGACCATGGTCGCGATCGCGACGTGGCTCCAGAACGGCTCCTTGTGCCACTGGATGGCCGGCAGGCCGAGATCGGTGAGGAACCCGTTGACGAGCCCGAAGTTGTCGGCGAAGACGACGTTGAAGATGAGTCCGACCGCGACGGGCGCCACCACGAACGGGATGAGCACGCCCATGCGCCAGAAGGTCTTGGCGCGGATGTTGCGGTCGAGCATCGCCGCGATGAAGAGCGCCAGCAGCAGCTGGGGCACCGTGGAGATCAGGAAGATGCTGAAGGTGTTGCGCAGGGCCGTCCAGAAGTGCGGCTGCTGCAGGATCCAGACGTACTGGTCGAAGCCGATGAACTCGCCGCTGTTGCGGACGAGGTCCCAGTCCTGGAACGAGATCACCGCGGTGAAGATGATCGGGAAGAGGCCGACCACCAGGAACATCAGGAAGAACGGCGAGATGTACAGGTAGGGCGAGACCTTCAGATCCCACCGGCTCAACCGGTGCGAGAAGGAGACGACCCGAACCGGCGGGCTGCTCTTCGTCGATGCGGTGCTCATGGCGTGGCTTTCAGGTGCGTCGGGTCGGGAGAGAACGGGAGAGGGGTGCGGACCGAGCCTTCGGCCCGCACCCCTCGGTGGGGGAGCCGGCTGGGTGGGGGAGCCAGCCGGCGGTGGATCAGAAGGCCGAGACCTCGGTCACCCAGTTGTTCCAGCTCGTGCCGGCGTCCTCGAGGCCGTCGAACACTCGGGTCACGGCGTTCTGGAGAGCGTCGTGGAACTGGAAGTACTTCGGGCCCTTGAACGTCGCGACCGTGATGGCCTCGGCGCGGCTGGTGAGGATCTCACCGGTGGGGGCGTTGTTGAAGTACTCGTT
>Ga0065721_10051820_pt1 | contig 13464 bp, 10 predicted proteins | sample Mesricmetagenome_FD_59108 | JGI IMG/M metagenome (GOLD analysis project Ga0065721, IMG submission 59108) | Mesophilic microbial community from rice straw/compost enrichment Sample: eDNA_1 v2 (version 2) | ecosystem: Engineered > Solid waste > Grass > Composting > Bioreactor | place: USA: Davis... | reverse complement strand
GCGAAGCTTTCCCGATCTTGAATGTTCCACCCGCCGGTAGATCCGCTGAGGTTTTGAAATGACCTCGAAACTGTCGGCCATCCTGCCGACCGTCTCGGATGTTCCGAGCACCAGGACACCATTTTCGCGCAACGCGAAGCCGAACAGGGCCAGCGCCTTCGCCTGCGCATCCGCCTCGAGATAGATCAGCAGGTTGCGGCAGGAAACGAGATCGATATGCGAGAAGGGCGGATCGCTCAGGACATTCTGAACGGCAAAGACAATGGCGGCGCGCAGCTCTGCCGTGACGCCGTATCCGGTTTCGTCTTTCGTGAAATAGGACTGCAGCAGTTCCGGCGGAACGGATTCAACGGCGTTGGGAGGGTAATGCCCTTCTCTCGCAAAGGCCACGGCATCGGCATCGGCATCCGAAGCGAAGACCTGGAGCTTCATGGGCACGCCCATGGCTTCGATGCGTTCGAGGAAGAGGATTGCCAGGGAATAGGCCTCTTCGCCGGTGCTGCAGCCGGCGATCCAGATGCGGACCGTGTCGTCCGGACCCTTGCCGAGAAGCAGGTCGGGAATGACTTTCTCCCGCAAGAACCGGAATACCTGCGCGTCGCGAAAGAATCCGGTCAGGTTTACGAGCAGATCCTTGGCGAGATGCCGGCGCTCTTCCTCGCTCTCCTTCAGCCTGGAAATGTATCTGTCCATCTCTTCAAGCGGTATTCCGAGAGCAGCAAGCCGCTTTTCGACACGTCGCTTCAGAATTCCGCGCTTGTAGGAGGAGAAATCGTTGGCACCGGCTGTCCGCAGCAGGTCGATGATCTCCGTCAGAGGTATCATACCGTCCGCGGAGACCGATACACCAGGGCGGCTGCGTCCCACCGCTACGTGATTTGCAATCGCCTCCGGCATCCTCGCGACCGGCAGCACGATCGCATCGATCGCCGATCTGATCGCATTGCGGTGCATTTCGTCGAACCCGGCCTCCCCCGGCTCCTGCATCATGACGAGCCCCCCGGCATCCCTTATCGAGCCGGCGGCAGCGAAACCGTCGGCTCCCGTCCCGGCCAGCAGGATCGCGACCGCATGCGAACCACATTCGCGAGCCATGGAATGCAATAGGAAATCGAATGGCCGATGCGTCTCATCATGATCCTGCGTTGTTGCCGTGAGATGAAGTCCGTTCGCCCCAGCCGATATGTAGAATCCCGGCGAAGCGACATAGACATGCTCAGGCTTGAGGGCGATGCCGTCCGTCGCCTGAACCACTTTCATCGAGGTCTCAGCCGACGACAATTCCGCCAAGGTATTCTCAGATGTCAGATCAGCGTGCTGCACAAGTATGAATGCACAGCCGGTCCGATCGGGCAAAGTTCTCAGCAGTGCCTTTACTGTATCCAATCCCCGGGAGGATGCTCCGATACCAACTATCTCGAAGTCTATCACGAACTCCGTTGCAAGGCCATGCGAACGTCCGCCCGATTTTCTGCCGGACAGAGCCGGCTTTCTTCTTTCGGCGAGCCGGCGTTTTACCATGCTTGATTCTCGCTTGATGTCGTGATGGGCCCTGCCGTGAACGCTCATGAAGCCGAGCTTTCGGCAGGCCGGTAAACAGTAGTTTACCCTCTTCCCGGTGCTCGCCGGCGGCGTCGCGCAAACCGTCAAGACAGACGGCTATGTTCGTCCCCCTGATACGGTATATCAACAATCCTTAATATAGATATATGACCATAAGCCGTAAGCTCTTATCCAAGTAGTCATACGATTGTGATCTGTGATAAGTTAATAGTTGTTTTTACCTATTTTGGTGCAGTTTCCGCATCAAAACTGTTACTGTATCAGTAGAGGCATACGGAACATTAGGTATTTTCCGATGCTTCCCTACTTGCGGTATACCATAGTAGTTTTTTCTCATACGCCTCTTGTCCACACGCATTGCAAGAGTGACGGACAAGGAACGTGCTGCAATCAGTTCGACTATAAGCATTCGAGAAGCTGCGTTCCCATAAACACTGTTTTCAACAGCATGCCAAAGACAGAAATTCCGCTTGAAATTCGAAAACTAGAAGCAGGTAAGTCGCCCCACATGACGTGAGAGGCAGACGGACCTTGAAACGGCGTGTCACCAGCGGTTCAGGGTCGAGGGGGAAGAATGTCAACAGCAGTCCCAAGTTACGGCTATATGCCGAATGGTTCCAGGTATCGTGCTGTCGTCAACTCGATGAGGGGTTCCGAGACCGTAAGTCACGATATTCCAAAACTGGCAATTATCGACGACAGGGCTCTTGATCGCGAGTGCCTGGCCCAAAGCCTCATCGCCCACGGGCTCGGCATGGACGTCGAGTTGTTCGAGTCTCTCGATACGTGGAGAAAGACGTCGGATTCCAAGCATTCCGGCATTCTCATCAATATCGGCCGGAGTGATTTCTTCAACGAGACCTTCATAAACGATCTGAAGGATCTCATTTCGGAATTCCCGGATGTTCCCGTCGTCATCTTGGCGGAAAATCGCGACCTTCGTCAGATCCTGCGCGCTTTCGAAGCCGGCGTTCGAGGATATATCTCCTCCGCGATCGGCCTGACCGTCTGCGTGGGCGCCATTTCACTGGCTCTGGCGGGAGGTACGTTCATCTCGGCCGAAAACCTGAACGATCTGCGTCAGCTGCTGCTCGTGGCGGAAGACAAGGAGCGTCGGCGGACGGCCATGTTCACGCAACGTGAGGCGGACGTGATCGACGCGCTGACGCGCGGGAAACCCAATAAGATCATTGCCTACGAGCTCAATCTTCGCGAAAGCACGGTCAAGGTGCATATCCGGAACATTATGAAGAAGCTGCATGCCAGGAACCGGACCGAAGTCATCTTCAAGGTATCCGACATATTCAAGTAGATCCTGAGAATACTTCCGTTAGACCCCTGCTTCACCTGATGCCACTCAGGTGGAGACACAGGCAGGCGCCGCTTGCGTTCTGCCTGACGCGGCGCCCCCGCGCCGTTCGGCTTAAGTCTTTCGATCAAGCCCGGCCGTCCAATGGCGGAATGAACCCGTTCGGCCCGGATGCGATAGAGTTCGGCATCGAGATCGGCAATCGGGGCACCATATGATGGGAAAGCTCATCCAGAACTTTGAAACCTCTGACCGCCTCCGCAAGCGGGCACGCCAGATGATCCCCGGCGGCGCCCACACCTATGCGAAAGGAGACGACCAGTATCCCATTCTTTCTCCCGGCTTCATCGTCAACGGATACGGCAGCCACGTCTGGGATGTCGACGGCAACGAATATATCGAATACGGGATGGGCAACCGGGCCGTCGGCCTCGGGCATGCGTATTTCCATGTCGTCGAGGCCGTGAGGGCCGAACTGGAGCGCGGCTGCAATTTCACGCGCCCGTCCCGGATAGAGGTCGATTGCGCGACCACCTTTCTCGAGACGATCACAACGGCCGAAATGGTCAAATTCTGCAAGAACGGCTCGGATGCGACATCTGCGGCGATACGGCTTGCGAGGGCGGTGACGGGACGCGATCTTATCGCCCGCTGCAGTGACCACCCGTTCTTCTCCACCGATGACTGGTTCATCGGCACGACGGAAATGAATGCGGGAATCCCGAAAGTGATTCAGAAGCTGACGGTCGGCTTCCAGTACAACGACATCGAAAGCGCACAGAGCCTCTTCAGCCGATATCCCGGCAGGATCGCCGCGTTCATTCTCGAACCGTCGCGCGGGGAAAAACCGAAGGACCATTACCTCCACAAGCTGCGAAGGCTGTGCCACGAAAACGGGGCCCTGTTCATTCTCGACGAGATGATCACCGGCTTTCGATGGGATGTCGGAGGCGCGCAGAAAGCCTATGACATAACGCCCGACCTTTCCTGCTTCGGCAAGGCCCTGGGCAACGGCTTTTCGATTTCGGCGCTTGCGGGGAAGCGGGAATTCATGGAGCGCGGCGGACTGAGCGAGACGTCGAAGCCGCGCGTATTCCTGCTTTCGACAACCCATGGAGCAGAAACCCATGCGATGGCGGCCGCCATCGCCACCATGCGCGTCTATCGGCACGAACCGGTTATCGAATACCTCATCCGCCAGGGCAACACCTTGCGGTCGGCAGTCGGCCAGATCGTCGCCGGCCACGGGCTCGAGCATCACTTCGGCGTCCAGGGACATCCGGCCTGCCTCAGCTATTCGACGCTCGATGAAGAGGGAAAGCCCTCCCAGGCTTTTCGCTCCCTGTTTTTGCAGGAGACTATCCGCCGGGGCATTCTCGCCCCCTCGCTGGTCGTCAGCTATACGCATTCGGACGAAGACATAGAACGAACTCTCGACGCCATCGACGAGGCGCTCGGGGTCTACAAGAAAGCCCTGGACCACGGCGTCGAAAAATACCTGGTCGGCAGGCCTTCGGATGTCGTCTTCCGCCGCTTCAACCTGCAGCCGCCGGCCGCGCGGCAACCGCAGCCCGACGCCAGCCCCGCCGGCTGACCGGGTCTCATCCGAAAGCCGTAGCGGCGGGCAAAGACCTCATCAGATCGCATGCCGGCGGCGACCGGTTTCCTCAGTCCAACGCCCTCTGGCGAAACGATACGCTTTTCCGCGTCACAAGATGCTCGGAGAAAAAGGCGATGAGAGTTCTGGTTACCGGACATAGAGGATATATCGGCTCCGTCATGGTGCCTATCCTGCTCAAGGCAGGCCATGAGGTTCATGGCTATGACAGCGAATTCTATCATCGGTGCACCTATCTGCCCGGAGGCCAGCTCCCGAAAGTCCCGGGCGTCTGCAAGGACGTCCGCGACATAACCCAGGCCGACCTCGAAGGGTTCGACGCGGTCATTCATCTGGCCGCCCTTTCCAATGATCCGCTGAGCAATCTCAATCCGGACATTACCTATGAGATCAACTATCGCGGCAGCGTCCGGGTGGCGACGGCGGCCAAGAAGGCCGGCGTCAAGCGGTTTCTGTTTGCCTCGTCCTGCAGCAATTACGGCGCGGCCGGGGAAGGTTTCGTCAACGAGACGGCGGAACTGAAGCCGGTCTCGGCCTACGGTACGTCCAAGGTTCTCGCCGAGCGCGAAATCGCAGGCCTGGCGGATGCCGGTTTCTGCCCCGTATATATGCGGCCGGCGACGGCCTACGGGCTTTCCCCCATGCTGCGCTTCGACATCGTGCTCAACAATCTCACCGCATGGGCCGTGACCGAAGGCCTCATCCTCCTGAAATCCGACGGCACGCCGTGGCGCCCGATCGTCCATATCGAGGATATATCGCGTGCATTTTTGGCTGCGCTGGAGGCGCCGGTCGACGATGTCCACAACCAGGCGTTCAATGTGGGTCAGGATGCGCATAACTATCAGATCAGGGAGATCGCCGAGATCGTCGCCATGACGGTACCGGGATGCCGCCTGCAATATGCAAGCGACGCAAGCCCCGACACCCGTTCCTACCGGGTCGATTTCGGCAAGATCGCAAGAACGCTGCCGGCTTTCAAACCCACCTGGACCGCCGCTGCCGGCGCCGCGCAGCTCTACCGCGCCTACAAGAGCGCCGGCCTCACCCTCGCGGAGTTCGAGGGGCCGCGCTATCAGCGGATCGGCCAGCTCCAGAAGCTGATCCGCGACCATGACATCGACGAAAACCTGCGGCGCCCCCCGGGATCCGCCGGCATGCCTCCGGTCATGGCCAGGATGTGAGGCGGATCGATGGATGGCGTCGGGAGAATGCTCGGGCCGCCTTTCGCCTCGCCGCGCGACGAAGACCTGGGACAGGCGATCTACGTGCTCGCCTGCCGTCTTTTCCCCCTGTGCCGCAGCATCACGGGCCAGGGTGTCAGGGATACGATCGGCATCCTGCGGGACTATATCGAGATCGAGTGCAAGGAAGTTCCGAGCGGGACGCGTGTGTTCGATTGGACGATCCCCGACGAATGGATCGTCAGGGACGCCTATGTGAAGGATGCTTCCGGACGGAAAATCATCGATTTCAAGGCATCCAATCTCCACCTCATGAACTACAGCATACCGGTGTGGCGCGTCATGCCGCTGACGGAGCTGAAGGAGCATCTATATACGCTGCCGGCGCAGCCGGACCTCATCCCTTACAAGACCGCCTACTATACCGATGCCTGGGGCTTCTGCATGGCTCACCGGGAGTTCCTGAAGCTTGCGGACGGGAATTACGAGGTCGTCGTCGATACGGAAAAGAGGCCGGGCCATCTCGTCTACGGCGAATACCTTCATGACGGGGCAAGCAGGAGAGAGGTTCTTCTCTACGCGCATATCTGCCATCCGTCGCTCGCCAACGACAATTGTTCCGGTCTGGCGCTGCTGACATGCCTTGCCGCGTACATGAAGGCGGTGAAGACGTATTACAGCTATCGTTTCGTCTTCGCGCCCGGGACCATCGGGTCGCTCGCGTGGCTGAGCAACAACGAGCACCGCCTTCCGAATATCGCGCACGGCCTCGTTCTGTCCTGTGTCGGAGACGGCGGAGGCCCGAATTACAAGCGAAGCCGGCGGGGCGACGCGCCGATCGACCGTATCGCTGCCTGCACCCGTTGCGGAGACGAAGGTACTCCTCTCAATATCGCCGACTTCAGCCCTTACGGTTACGACGAGAGACAATTCTGCTCGCCGGGCTTCAACCTGCCGGTCGGCCTTCTGCAGAGAAGCGCTTTCGGCACCTTTCCCGAATATCATACGTCGGCCGACAACCTCGATTTCATCCGGCCGGAGCATCTTGGCGCCTCCTTCCGGATGGTCCGGGACATGATCGATGCCCTGGAGGGAAACTGGACGCCGCTCAACCTCTCGCCCAAGGGCGAACCGCAATTGAGCAAGTACGGGCTTTTCTCCGTCATCGGAGGGCACAAGACCAACAGCGAGCGAACCATGGCCTATCTTTGGGTGCTCAATCTGGCGGACGGGCGCCATTCGCTGCTGGACATCGCGGAAAGATCGGGAATGCCGTTTTCGGAGATCGCCATGGCGGCTGCCGCGCTGCAGGAGGCCGGGCTCGTTTCGAACCTCGGCTTCACTGAACGGTAGAAGCGTCCTCGAATATCCATCTCGGCCAGTTCATGTCCCGCTCCGAAATCACCGCCGGTCGTGCCGGCCAGGTGATGCCGATCGCAGGTTCGTTATAACGAATGCCGGATGCGCTGCCCTGCGCGTATGGAGCGGAAATCATGTAGGACACGGCGACATTATCGCTGAGCGATTGAAAGCCGTGGGCGAATCCCTCCGGAATATAGAACTGCAAGCCGTTGTCCGCCGAAAGCACCGTGGCGACCCAATTGAGATAGGTCGGCGAGTTGCGGCGCAGATCCACGGCCACGTCCCAGATCGCCCCCCTGATGCAGGAGACGAGCTTGACCTCCTGATGCGGCGGCTTCTGGAAATGAAGGCCGCGCAGCGTGTGCTTCAGCACCGACTGAGACACGCTGTGCTGGACGAAATCCGTCGCCAGGCCATGGTCGGAAAATTCCCGCTTGCAGAACGTCCGCGCGAAGGAGCCGCGGAGGTCGAGCACCGGCTCGGGCTCGATGACCCAGAGACCGTCGATCTTCGTCTCGATAAACCGCATCGCCATCTCCCTGCCGGATGCCATGGTCATCACCAGATCAGCGACTTTCCTCCATCACAGCCCATCCGGAAAAGGCCCCTATAAGTTGTATTTCGGAGCTTATGTCCATATCCGCTTCAGAGCCGAAATCTATCCAGAACTATAGGTTTACTAATAAAACTCGCCCTAATACGGCTTTTGGATGATGTCTCCTACCGGAATACAGTCTCGATTCACCTCCTTTTCCATAATAAATTGCGAATTAACGATAAAAACGGCCGATCAGCCGGAAAAGCAACCAGGGGTGTCATATGAGTGGCGGGACTGAGCGTTCCTTCAGTGTAGACAATGCGCGAAATATAGGGCTGTGCCGGCTGTGCGGCGCCCCTCTCGAACATACATTCGTCGATCTCGGAATGTCGCCACCGTGCGAGAGTTTCGTACCTGCCGCTGCCGTCAACAACATGGAGCCCTATTACCCGCTGCACGCTTTCGTCTGCAGCGAGTGCTTCCTTGTGCAGCTCGGGGAATATGTCGCGCCGGAGGAGATTTTCGAGGAGTATGCGTATTTCTCCTCCTACTCGGATAGCTGGGTCGCGCATGCCAGGCGATACTGCGAGCTCGCAATCGAGCGGCTATCGCTGCATCGCGACAGCTTCGTCGTCGAGATCGCCAGCAATGACGGCTATCTCCTCCAGCACTTCCTGGAGAAGGACATCCCCATCCTCGGCATCGAGCCCGCCATCAACGTTGCGAAAGTGGCGGTGGAAAAGGGCATTCCGACCCTCACCGACTTCTTCGGCAAGGCGCTCGCGAAGCAGATGGTCGCAGAAGGAAGGCAAGCCGACCTTATCATCGGCAACAACGTTCTCGCCCAGGTGCCTGACCTCAACGACTTCGTCGCCGGCATGAAGGTTCTGCTCAAGCCGTCAGGCGCGATAACGCTCGAATTTCCGCACATCGCGAGGCTGATCGAGGAAAACCAGTTCGATACGATCTATCACGAGCACTTTTCCTATTTCTCGCTTTTGACCATCGAAAAGATGGCGGAGCGCCACGGCCTGAAGGTGTTCGACGTCGAGGAACTGCCGACCCATGGCGGGTCGCTGCGGGTCTATCTCACCCATGCCGCCAACGCGATACGGCGCGAGCCTCGTGTGGATGCGCTGCTGGAGCGTGAGCGCGAATGCAAGCTCGACCGCGTCGAGACCTACACGGCCTTCGCCGCAGCGGTGCGCCAGACAAAACGAAATCTTCTGTCCTTCCTCATCCGCCTCAAAGAGATGCGCAAATCCATCTGCGCCTACGGGGCCCCCGGCAAGGGCAACACCCTGCTCAACTATTGCGGCATCGGCACGGATTTCATCGACTTCGCAGTCGACCGCAATCCGTACAAGCACGGCCGCTTCACGCCGGGAATGCATATCCCGATCAAGCCCGTCAGCGAGATCGAACGCACCAAGCCGGACTACATCCTTATTCTGCCGTGGAACCTCAAGAACGAAATCGTCAGCCAGATGAAGGGCATCGGCGAGTGGGGCGGCAAGTTCGTTGTTCCTATACCCGACGTCTCCGTCATCGATCCCAAGGAGCTCGGACAATGAAGGTCGTTTTGTTTTGCGGCGGCAGAGGTACGCGCATCAGGGAATATTCGGAAAGCGTTCCCAAGCCGCTCATCCCGCTCGGATCCCAACCCATCATGCGTCATGTGATGGAGTATTATTCCAGCTTCGGCCACGACGACTTCATCCTCTGCCTCGGCTACAAGGCAGCCGCGATCAAGGATTTCTTCCTCAACAGCAGGCCGGAAGCCTATGCCGATTGCACCATATCGAGCTCGGGCCGCGTCGAAATGCTCGGCGGGCCGCCAAGGGACTGGCGCGTCTCGCTGATCGATACCGGCATCTGGCGCAATATCGGCGAACGCCTGTGGGCGGTGCGCAACCATCTCATGAACGAGAAGATCTTTCTGGCGAACTACAGCGACGGCCTGACAGACGTCGATCTCGATGACATGGTCGAGCGGTTCGAGAAAAGCGACAAGCTCGCCTGCTTCCTCGCCGTGCGGCCTCCCCTGACCTACCACCTCGCCGATATCGAGGAGAACGGACGGGTCAGGGAATTCAGATCGTCCGAGACCTCCGACATGTGGATCAACGGCGGCTATTTCCTGATGCGGAGAGAGATCTTCGACTACATGCGCGACGGCGAGGAGCTCGTGCTCGAGCCCTTCGCCCGCCTGATCGCCGAAGACAAGCTCATGGCCTACAAGCACGAGGGCTTCTGGCGATCCATGGATACGCTGCGTGACTGGCAGACCCTGGAGGCCATGGTGGAACGCGGCGACATGCCGTGGATAAAGCGCCATGCCGCCCAAAGGACTGCGGCACGCGCTGCGGTGCAGCTCCCATGAGGAAGATATCTCTGGCGGCACCCGGCGACCGGCTTTCCGTACTTTGCCTCGGGGCCCATTCCGACGACATCGAGATCGGCGCGGGAGGCACGATCCTCAGCCTGCTTTCGGAGGGCGTGCAGCTCGACGTGCACTGGTGCGTGCTCAGCGCCGGCAACGAACGTGCCGCCGAAGCGCGGAGGTCCGCCGAAGCATTCCTGCAGAGAGCGGCTTCCTATTCCATCGAGCTCGGCGCATTCCAGGACAGTTTCTTCCCGAGCCAGAGCCGCGAAATAAAGTCCTGGCTGCTGGCGCTCCGCGAGAGGGTCCATCCCGACGTCATCTTCACGCACAGCGGTGAGGACGCGCACCAGGACCACCGCGAAATCAATAAGTTAACGACCAATATCTTTCGCGATCATCTGGTGCTGGAATACGAAATTCCGAAGTGGGACGGGGATTTCTGCAGGCGCAACACCTATGTGCCGCTGAGCGAAGACGCCTTGAACATGAAGGTGGCGCTTCTTCTCGAGCATTTCGGCACGCAGAGGTCCAAAGACTGGTTCGATGCGGAAACCTTCAGAGGCCTGGCGCGTCTGCGAGGCATGGAATGCCGCGCGCCGGCACGTTTTGCGGAGGCGTTTACCGTCAGAAAGTTTGTTTTGGCCTGATGCTCGATGAGCTGACAGCGCTTGAGTATCTGCCTGCTGAAAAAAGAGAACTCGCATTCGTCTAGGTATCTCAGTCACAGTAGGGGGAGTACGTGTAATGATTGATGGCAATGGGTTCTACAGTGCTATTCGGCTCGACAAGTACGATGAGCTGGGGGCAGCATCACTGCAATGCGACTTGGGGAACGACGAGCCCGACCCTCCAATCCGGGCCGACCGGGGATATATCGCCCTCATAGACCGGCGGACGCTGGAGCGGGAATGCCTGGCACACGGGCTTGACTATCACCACATCGACCGACGGGTCTTCACCTTCTCCAGCCTCGGAGAATGGCAGCAGGCAAAAGCCGATCTCGGAATACCCTCGGCGGTGCTTTTCAACGCGGGCAACTGCGCGGCGAGCGACCAGCAATTGGCCGCCGAGATCGCGGAACTCGTCGCGGCGGTAGCTCCGGCCGCGGTGGTCGTCCTGTCCGACAACCAGGAGATCAACACGGTTCTCGATATCATCGGGCTCGGCGTCCGAGGCTACGTGCCGAGCTCCGTCAGCATCGACGTGTGCATCCAGGCGATCAGCCTCGCGATTGCCGGCGGCAGGTTCATTCCGGCGAGCAGCGTCCTCAACATACGGGAACTTCTCGGCGTTCCCTCGCGCAGGGCCATGCCGGCCATGAAGTTCACCAGCCGGCAATCCGCCATCGCGCAGGCGCTGCGCTGCGGCAAGGCGAACAAGGACATCGCGTCGGAACTCAACCTCTGCGAAAGCACGATCAAGGTGCATATCCGCAATATCATGAAGAAGCTCGGCGCAACCAACCGGACTGAAGTGGCCTGCAAGATCGGCGATATGGTTTGCGAACGCTAGCCGCGCTTTTGAGGCATATCAACGTCGGTTTACAGCAGGTACCGCAATGATCCAGTCGTCGTCGCCTCCTGCAGAGCAGGACGGAATCCCTCGCCTCCTCGCCATCATCTGGGAGCGAAAGACAGTTGTCCTGCTTTGCATGCTCGCGAGCTTCGCCATCGCGGCATTCGGCTACTGGCAAAGCCCGACCCGATATAAGTCGGAGGCGATCCTGGCGCTCAATGTGCGCAAACTTCAGGCTCTGCCGACCGAATCGGTCGTTTCGCCCCTGCCGCAGGAAAGTCCGGTCCTTCGCACGGAACTCGATATCATCGGCTCCAGGTCGATGGCCGAGCGGGTTCTCATCGATCTCCAGAAGGCCAATCCGCCCAATAGCCAGCCAGGCAAATACGCCCGGTTGTCCAGCGATCCGGACGCGATCCGGAAAGATGTAGAAGCCCAGAAGCAGATAGACGATCTGCTGACGAACGTTCGTGTCATGAACGACGGACGCTCCTATACCATCTACATTTCCTACTATGCGAGCGAACCGGCCTACGCGGCCATGGTCGCCAACGCCTTTGGCGAAGCCTATATCGATTACCAGATAGACCTTCAGACGACGGCGACGCGCCGCGTCAGCGAATGGCTCGGAGAGCGCCTCGGCAGCCTCCGTACCAAGCTTGAGGATTCGGAGAAAGCGGCGGCGGAATTTCGCGAGAAGTCGGGGCTGATCGACACCGGCGGCATCACGCTGCAGGCCCAGCGCCTCTCCGGACTGAACGCCGAACTGACCTCCCTGCAGGCAAGGCTTGCCGGATCGAAGGCACGCCTTGCAACCGCTCTCGAAGTTCAGCAGAGCGGCGATAGCGTCGGTTTGACCGAGGTTCTTTCGTCGCCCACAATCCAGCTCCTGCGCGCCGAGCAGGCCCGCGTGATCCGGGCGATTGCGGAAATCGACGAAAGCGGCGCACGCATGAACCCGCAGCTGCCGCAACTTTCCTCCCAGCTCGCATCGCTGAACAAGCAGGTGGGCCAGGAGATTTCGCAGATCATCGACAGCCTGCGGAACGAGATCGCGATCAATGAAAAACAGCAGGGAGAGGTCGAGGCCAGGCTCAAGGACGTGCAGCGGGCGATATCGGCGACCAATATGGCCGTCGTTCAATCCGCCCAGCTCGACCGCGAGGCAGCCGCAAACCGATCCATCTACGAAACGTATCTCGCCCGCTACAAGCAAACCATCGAACAGGATGGCATCGCGACCGCCGAAGCGAGGATCATCTCCCGCGCCATGCCGAGCCGCAATCCCACCAGCCCGGATGCGAGGCTATGGGGTCTGGCGGCGCTTCTGCTCGGAATGAGTACCGGCCTGGTCGCCGCACTCGTCCTGAACTTCATGGACAGATCGATCGGCTCCGTTTCCGCCCTTCAACAGAAAACCGGGCTCGCCATCATCGGCCGCATCCCGCGCATTCCGCCGAAGGAAGTCCGCAACAGGTCCGGCAAGCCCGGCAGCGGCACCGCCGATTTCGACAGCGCCGTCGCCGACCTCAAAGCGTATATCCAGCTCTCCGAAGACAGGGCCCGCGTGATTGCGTTCACGTCCTCTGCCGATCACGAAGGCAAGACATTCGTCGTCGCGAATCTGGCCAGATCGCTCGCATTGAGCGGCGTCAAACTGCTCGTCATCGACGCCAATCTGAGAGATCCGGGGCTTGCCCGGGAATTCCAAATTCAGCCCTCGCCCCATCTCGCCCGTGCGATCGCCCGCGAAATATCGTTCGACGAGGTCATCCAGCGCGACCCGGCCTCCGGCGTGGACATCATCGCCGCTCCCGCGGATGGCGCGCCACCCGATTTCACTCTGGGAAACAAAGGGTTTGCCGCGCTCATCGCGGAGATGAGGCAGCGCTACGAGTTCGTGCTGATCGATGCGCCGTCGGCTTCGCACGACCTCGACCTGCTGCGGATCGCGAGCCTCTCGGACACCGTCACCTTCGTGGTCAGAAG
>Ga0065721_10051818_pt1 | contig 13466 bp, 9 predicted proteins | sample Mesricmetagenome_FD_59108 | JGI IMG/M metagenome (GOLD analysis project Ga0065721, IMG submission 59108) | Mesophilic microbial community from rice straw/compost enrichment Sample: eDNA_1 v2 (version 2) | ecosystem: Engineered > Solid waste > Grass > Composting > Bioreactor | place: USA: Davis... | reverse complement strand
CTCGGCAGGCCGCTAGCGCCTCTGCTCGCCCGGGTGCGGGCGCTGGAGCCGGTTGCCGCGATGCTCGCCCTCGCCCCGGGTGCCTTGCCGGGCGCGGTTCCGGCGGCATCGGCAACACTGCCTGCGCCGTGCGGCCGTGTGGCGCTGTTGCAGGGATGCGCGGAGCCGGTGCTCCGCCCGGAGATCCGCGCGGCGACCATGCGCATCCTCAATCGCGCCGGCTATGACGTGATCTTCGCGCCAGGCGAGGGGTGCTGCGGCGCGCTGGTCCACCATCTCGGCAAGGAGGACGCCGCGCTGGAGGCGGCGCGGCGCAATGTCGATGCATGGATGCGGGAGATCGAAGCCGGGGGGCTCGACGCCATCATCGTGACGGCGGCCGGCTGCGGCACGACCATCAAGGACTATGGCTTCCTGCTGCGCAACGATCTGGCCTATGCGCAGAAGGCGGCGCAGGTCTCGGCGCTGGCAAAGGACGTGTGCGAGTTTCTGGACGCAAGCGCCCCGGTCGCATTGTCAGCTGCCGCTGCGCCGCTGCGCGTCGCCTATCATCCCGCCTGCTCCCTCCAGCATGGCCAGCGCGTGACCGATGCGCCGGTGCGGCTGCTCAGGGCCGCCGGCTTCGATGTCGCCATGCCGGCCGAGGCGCATCTGTGCTGCGGATCGGCCGGAACCTACAACATCCTCCAGCCCGCGATCGCGGCCAAGCTGGGCGACCGCAAGGTCGAGCATCTGGAGCGTCTGAACGCGGACGTCATCGCCACCGGCAACATCGGCTGCGCCACCCAGATCGCCCAGCGCAGCGGCACGCCGGTCGTGCACACCATCGAGCTGCTCGACTGGGCCTGGGGCGGTCCGATGCCGGTGGCCTTGCAGCCCTCGATCTAAGTCCGGCGTGTCCGGCTATGCGCCGACCTTGTCCCCGGTCGTCTCGTCCTCGGTGCGCGCGGCCGCGCCATGGCTCCAGGGGGAGATTTCCGGCCCGGATTCGTTGATCGTCGTTCGCCGCATGTCGCGCTTGTAGACATAGCGCTCGAACGAGGTGGCACTGTGCATGGTGCAGCGATTGTCCCAGATCACCATGTCGCCGGGATGCCACTTGTGCGAGTAGATGTACTTCTCCTGCGTGGCGAAGGCATAAAGCTCGTCGAGGAAGGCGAAGCTTTCCTCCTCGCTCCAGCCGACCACCTGCACGCCGTGCCAGCCCATGTAGAGCGCCTTGCGCCCGCTCGCCGAGGTGCGCACCAGCGGATGGGCCATGCGGGGGAGGGACTTGCGCATCGTGTCGTCGCCAAACTCCACGCCGTTGCGCTGGAGGGCGCGGAACAGGTCATGCTCCACCACCAGCGTCTCGACCTTTTCCTTCATCTCCGGCGAGAGGTCTTCATAGACCGCGCGGGTATCGATATAATCGGTGTTGGCGCCGACGGGCGGGGTCACATAGGCGAGCAGCAGCGACCATTTCGTCGGCATGTCGTTGAACGGACTGTCGGTGTGGAACAGCTCGAAGTCGGTCGGCTGGGCGCCTTCCGGCTTGGGCGGGATGATCTCGCCGTTCGCGTCGAGATTGCCGATGTCATACAGCTCGCGCGAAATGCGCTTGCCCCCGCCCGGCGGCAGTTCGAGCGGCCCGAAGGCCCGCGCGAAACGGATGTGCGCCTCGTCCGAGAGCGTGGCGTTCCGGATCACGCAGACGGCATATTTCGCCATCTGCGCCTCCACGAAGTCCACGACGTCTGGCGTCGGGTTCGACGTGTCGAGGCCGATGATCTCGCCGGCGAAACGGGGGTGAAGCTGGTTGATCTGCATAGCCGTGCCCTTGGTCGATTATGTCATTATGCACTGTCGGAATAAAGACACGTTGTCGCTCCGCGCAGCCGGTTGCCCTTGTGCGGTTCGACGGTCCTCTCCGGTCCCGGCAATACTCAATGTGACCGATGGGTGCGCGGTCAGCACGCTAAAAAATAGTACCTTCATTTGAGGCGGTAGACTTGCAATTTCCTGGCAGACTGCGCGCAGCCGACGTCATCTCCATCAGGTCGTGCAAACGATTGAACAATATAGGGTCTGCGCCCCATCCGGCATTGAAGATGAGAAGGTCCACCGAGATCATGACCCATTTGGTTCATCTGGACCGCGTGTGGCAGGGCCACATTGAATAAAATGACAGCACTATTTTTATTCCCCCATATCCCTTCAGAAGCGGTGGAATTGAGAAGCGCGTAGAAAAATCCGACACCCAAGCCCAATAGGGCGGGTCTGGGCATGATCGGCTTGCGCGCGATTGGGGAGGGAGTGAACATGGCACTGCGCACGACATCACGATTCCATAGCAGCCTGGCGGTCGTCCTGCTGTGCGGTTCATCCGTTCTCGGCCTGGCCGGGCCGGCTTTCGCGCAGGAAACGCAGGGCAGCAGCGCGCAAGCGCAGGACGAGGGCCTTGATCAGTCCATCGTTGTCACCGGCACGCGCATTGGCGGGGTTGCGCCAGTGGGCAGTGCGCTCGTTCAGCTGGGCCCGCAGGATATTCAGGCCGCCGGCCTAACGAGCACGGCAGACATGCTCAACACCATTCCATCCATCTTGCAGATCGGCGCGGGCAATTCCTATGCTGGCGGTCAGGCGCAGCAGGGCAACACGCTCAATGCGTTCACCTTCGGCAAATCCCCGAATATTCGCGGCCTTGGCGTGGGCGCCACGCTCAGCCTCGTGAACGGCCATCGCGTGCCCTATGAGGGCGGTAACATGAACACCTTCGATGGCGACAACTATCCTGCCCAGATGCTCCAGCGTATCGATGTCGTGCAAGATGGCGGCTCAGCATTGTACGGCGCGGATGCGATTGCGGGGACGGTGAACTACATCCTCCGCAATCCGGAAGACACGCTGGAAGTCCACGGCACCTATGGTCACAATGTGGGTCAGGACAGTTATTCGGTCACAACCATCCTCGGTCAGCGCTGGAACGAAAACAGCGATGGGGACGGTGGGTTTATTCTGTCCTATCAGCACTCTTATAATGATGCCTTCGCTGCGTCTGCACGTCCCGATCTCTATAACGATGATCTGTCGCCTTACGGCGGCGCCCCCTCTTCGCTGTTCGCCGCCCCCGGCAATGTGCTCGTCAATGGCACCTATTATTCCATACCGCGTGGGCAGGACGGGCGTACCCTGACACTCTCGCAGCTCGGGACGACGCCGAACCGGCTCAACACCTGGACCGGTATTGACGCGATCCCGCGGGTGAAGGCGGATCGCTTTGCCCTCAACATCAAACAGAACATCACAGACTGGCTGGAGCTGTTCGGGGACGCGCTTTATGTACGGCGCGACATCGCCATCAATGGGCCCGGCGGCGCCAATATCAACCGAGTCGCCGTGTTCGGCGCGCCGCCGATCATTCCCAACAGCAATCCCTTCAGCCCGTGCAATCCCAGCCATTATCCCGGCGGTGTAGTTACTGGCCCGGCAGACTTGCTGGCGGCGTGCGCCACAGGTGGGCTCGCGGTCACCTACAGCACCGTGCATGTCATTGGCCCGCCTACCCGCAAGGCGGTTACTGAGACTTGGAATTATGGCGGCGGCGCGAACATCCGTCTGCCGTTTGACTGGACGCTGTCGCTGTCCGCCTTCGCCGGCGGACATGATGCGCCGTCCGTCACAACCCACACGGGCGGTTCACCCAACCCGATATTTGGAACGTTCAATTTCTTCTGTGATCCTACCGCATTCGAATGTGCGGATCAGGCGACGGTCAGCGAGATCAATGGCCGCGTGAACAAGCTGATCAACCGCAACAAATATCTGATGCAGGACTATTCGGCCAACGCCAACGGCACGCTCTTCTCCCTTCCGGGTGGCGAGGTGAAGATGGCGGTGGGCGCGCAGCGCTATATCGGGTCATTCCAGAACGAGAATAACTTCGGAGGCAACAACCTCAATGAGCGACGCGTCTGGTCTTTCTACGGCGAAGTGTATGTGCCGCTGGTCAGCGCGGACATGGATGTGCCACTTGTCAACCGTCTGGAGCTCAATGTTTCGGGCCGTCAAGATGATTACAGCGACGCCGGCATCACGCGCAATCCCAAGATCGGCTTCAACTGGTGGCCAACGGAAGGGGTCAAGATCTTCGGCAGCTATGGTACGTCATTCCGTGCGCCGGGCTTGGCTGACAACGATCCAACCTCGCAGAGCGGCATCATCCCGGGGCCGGTATCCGGTAATCAGATATCTCCGACCATATGTTCGCTTTGCCAGGGTCCGGCCTACACCTCCGCCGCTGTCTATCAAACGATCGGCGGCGCCAACCGCGATCTGCAGCCCGAGACCTCCACGAGTTGGTCGCTGGGCGTCGACTGGACGCCGCCGACCATTCCGGGTCTCAGTGCCTCGGTCAAATATTGGTGGGTGAAATATGAGGGGTTGATCAACGCCCCGGCTTACAATGTCGGCTCCATCGCCGCGATCAATCGCGGCATCTACAATTCGCAGATCATTTACAACCCGACGCTGTTCCCCGAGCTGGCAGCAAATAATCCGGTGGCTTTCTTCGGCAATTTCCCGACGATTAACGCGGCCAATCCGGCCTGCGCTGCTGCGTTGGGTCAGAATGTCACGACCCAGGCCGTGTTCAACAGCATGATCCAGTGCCTCAACACTGGCGGCGAGCGAGGCGGGCTGTTCGGCGCGCCGGTCGACCCCAGTCGGGTGCTGGCAATGGTCAACGGGCGGCGCATCAACGCCGGCTCGACGCAAGGCGACGGCTTCGACGTCACGCTGAACTACAGCTTCGATACCGACATGGGCGGCGTCCGCCTCGGGGCCGTGGCCGGTTATATCCGCAACTGGAAGGTTGCGCCCATTCAGGGTGCGCCGGCAACGAACGAGGTCAATCGCTTCGGTAATCCGTTGCGGTTCAAGGGCCGGGTTTCGGTTGGCTGGGATCGGGATTTCGGCTTCGGTCGTGTGTCTGCGAATGCGTTCATGAATTACACCAACGCCTATTCGATGGACCTCGGGCAACTCCCCGTTGGCGTGGCGGCATCCTATGCGGAGATCGACTCCTACACGACGTTCGATCTGACCCTGGGCTATGAGACCCGCTCCGCGCTGAACACGGGTGTTCTGAACGACATCTCACTTACTGTCAGCGTTCAGAACCTGTTCGATCAGGACCCGCCGCTCGTGGTCAACCAGGCCGGCCTGGCGGGAAGCTCCGTACTCTTCGATCCGAGCAATGCAAGCCCGCTAGGACGGACGCTTCAGGTGCAACTGAGCAAGCGTTTCTAATGCAATGAAGGGAGCGCGTTATGGCTTCGAACCCGAGGGGGAGGAGCTGTAGCGCACTGCCAAATCACCCGCTCAAATAGCAGCTCGCGCGCGATGTTCCTGCCTCTCGCGCATGCTGACCTCAAGGACGATGCCGCATGCCCGAACTCCGCCTCAGCCGATTGCCGGACTTATGACTATCGCGCTGGAACGTCCTCTGGAGCAGTCGTCATGGCCACCGCTGCGGCAGGCTTATTACGCGGCGTGGGTTCTGGCCGCAGTGCAAATGTGCGCTCAGCTCAACAATGGTGTGATGTCGCTGCTGGTCGAACCGGTGAAGCGCGATCTCGGCCTTACCGACATGCAGATGAGCTACCTGCTCGGCTTCTCCTCCGTGCTGTTCTATGTTCTGATCGGCATCCCTGCTGCCCGGCTGGTCGATCGCTATAATCGCAAATGGCTGATGACGATCTGCATTCTGATATGGAGCGCAGCTACAGGCGCGTGCGGCATCGCGTATAGTTTCTGGCAATTCTTCGCGGCCCGTTTCGGGATCGGCGCCGGGGAATCCATCAATGGTCCGCTCGCTTATTCGCTGATGGCCGACTACTTCCCGCCCGAGAAACTCCCGCGCGCAATTGCGATCTACAATGTCGGTTTCTCCGGCGGCACCGCCATCTCGCTGCTGCTCGGCGCACTGATGATCCACATTCTCACCGGCATGCCGACAGTCGTACTCCCTCTAATCGGCGTGGTGCGCGATTGGCAGCTGGTCTTCATCCTCAACGGTCTTGTCGGCATACCGATCGCGTTGCTGGCGGCCAGTATCAGGGAGCCGGCTCGGCGTCGTTTCCGGCTTGCCGCAACAGCGGATGCCCCTGCCAGGGTACAACGGGCCGCAACCCTGCGCGAGGTTCTGGTTTTCTTCCTGGCCAACTGGCGCATCTATGGCCCGATATTCCTCGGCCTGTGCTTCACCTCGCTGCACATGTTCGGCATGGCAGCATGGGGCGCGGTATTCTATGTGCGGTCCTATGGCTGGGATCCGGCCACGGTCGGGCTTTACTCCGGCCTGCTTAGCCTTGGTCTGACCATTCCCTCGCTGCTCGGAGCGATCTGGGTAAACGACTGGTTTCGCAATCGCGGCCATGCCGATGCCAATATGCGTGTCCTCGCGCTGGGCTTTGCCTTGTCCACCCCGTTCATGGTGCTCGGGCCGCTGATGCCCAGCCCCTGGCTGGCGCTTGCCTTAGGCGGCATGGGTTCGGCGCTCATGCTCTTCTCCGCGCCCTCTCTGAACGCTGCAATGCAGATCGTCACGCCCAATGAGATGCGGGGCCAAATGACGGCGCTTTACCTCTTCACGATGTCGGCCATTGGAGGAGGGCTGGGCCCCACTTACATCGCTTTTCTGACCGAACATGTCTGGGGCGATCCGATGCTGTTGCGTTACGCGTTGGCGACCTCGGCAGCCATTCTCTTCCCGCTGTCGGCCGTCACATACTGGTCCGGAATCAGGCCCTACCGGCAGCGCATCCTCGAAATGAAGGCGGCAGGATTGCCGGTCTGAACGCAGTTCCCGCGCGGTCGGAGGTGGACGAGGCGGCCCCGGTCAATGTGGGCACTATTTTCAAAGGGATCGCACGTCCACTGTGTCAGCATTGAAAATGTTGCGGCGGCGATCGGATCAATCGAGCGGCACGGGAGAGGCAGTCAAAGGTGGCCAGTGTGATGCAAGAAACCATGGAGCGCCCATTCATCGATACGTTCGTGCGCTATTCGGACCGCACCGCAGATGGCGGCTATATCGAGGCCAATGGGCAGTATTCCTTCGGCATGGAGGATCATCCCGCCCGGGTGCGCAATGCCCGCGTCGCGGAGACCGCCTTCGGGACGCACGGCTTCGCCCTTGTCCCCCATGCCACGGATGTCGACTTCACCGACAAGGCGGATGTCGAGGCGCGCTATTATCGCCAGGTGAGCGAACTTGTGCAGGCGCTGACCGGCGCGGACGAGGTCATCGCCTTTCTCGGCATCCTGCGCGGTGGCGAGACCGATCGGGGCGGCGGCCCGGCGCTCAGCGCGCATGTCGACTTCAATGAAGCGGCGCTGCGCGACTGGGCGAACCGCCTGATGCCGGAGCGCGCCGCCGAGCTGGCAGGCAAGCGGCTGATGAACGTGAATGTCTGGCGCGGCGTGAAGCCGGTCGAGCAGAGCCCGCTTGCCGTGTGCGATGCGCGTAGTGTCGAGAAGAAGGACTTCATGCTGGTCCGCCTCGGCAAGAGCGACGAGCCGGTGACCGCGAGCACGCCGGGCGGCCTCAACATGGCCTATAACCCCCGGCACGAATGGTATTATTATCCGGACATGCAGCCGGACGAGGCGCTGGTGTTCCGGCTGTTCGATACCGCCGATCCGCACTGGCATATGTCCGGCCACAGCGCCATTGTCGATCCCACCTCCAAAGCCGATGCCCCCAAGCGCGAGAGCTTCGAGGTGCGCACGATCGCCATCTTCAACTCATGAGGCAGTCTTCCGATCTCATGCCGGACCGGCAGTCCCATGAAGGGTTATCGGCCTGCAGATTGCTGCGGCGCGCCGATGCGGAACTGGATTTCCTCGACCCGGTCGAGCCGGACGCGGCCGTCGCGCTGCCACGGGTCCTGGGACATCCGCTCGCGCACCTCGGCCGCGCTGTCAGCGAAGAAGACGAACAGCACGTCGTTGCTGTCCTGCATCAAGCCCGCCTGGGCCACGAAGTTATCGGCTTCGAGTCCGGCAACGAAAGCGGCGTGATGTTCGAACCCTTCCTGAACCATCGGCTCCCGGCTGCTGTCCCACTTGTCCGTGCGCGTCACGAAGGCGGCGAAAGTCTTCTTCATCAGGGCACTCCTTCCAAATCCATGAAATAACTTTTCGTGTTTATGAATAGATATTATATACCGGAGAATAGAAATGCAAGTATTTGTCTTTGACTGGCTTGCTTATGGCGAAAGCGTGGATAAGTTCCGAGTCAATGGTAAAATGCCGCGTCTTGGTGCAAGTCATTTCGATCCAAAAGTTGCCGTAAATACATATGAAAGCCATTTCAAAGCTTGGGAAGAAATGGAAAAATATGGATTTGATGGCATTGCGATTAATGAGCATCACGGCACGCCATTCGGCATGGGCAATTCGCCTAATCTGATCGCTGCTTCGATTGCGCAGCGCACCGAGCGGCTTAAGATCCTCATTTACGCCAATCTGCTGCCCATCCACGAGCCGCTGCGTCTGGCCGAGGAATTCGCCATGCTCGATTGCCTCTCCAACGGTCGGATCATTGCCGGCGTGGCCCGGGGCGCGCCGCGCGAATACCGGATCTTCAACGTGCCGATGAGCGAGTCCCGCTCGCGCTTCGATGAAGCCTTCGAAGTGATGCGCCGCGCCTGGACGGAAGACAGCTTTTCCTTTGAAGGCAAGCATCATTCCTACAAGGATGTCTCGATCTGGCCCCGCCCGGTGCAGCAGCCCTATCCCCCGATTTGGGTTCCGCTTACCGGCTCGCGTGAGTCCATCGAATGGGCCGCGGCCAACGATGCCTCCATCACGCCGGGCGTCTTCCCCGGCCCCATGCGGGAGGATACCATCCGCTATTTCGCGCAGTGCCAGGCAAAGCATGGCCGCAAGGTCACGCCCAACAGGATCAACATTATGGTCGAATGCTACGTCGCAGATTCCAAGGAGCAGGCGGTCGAGGAATATGGGCCGTACCTCATGTACCTCTTCAACACCCTGCTGCCCTATGACCAGGTTTATCAGAAGGACGTGAAGAAGCAGGGCTATTACAGCAACAATGCCTTCGAGCATCTGCGCAACGGCGCCCAGGGCACGCTGGCCGAGGACGATACCGTGTTCAACGAATGGACCATGGAGACGGTGCGCGCTGCGGCAGAGCACATGCCAATCGGCACGGCCGACGAGATCGTCGAGCGGATCACGCGCGAGTGCAACGAGGCGGGCGCGAACAACGTGCTGCTGGTCTGCAATCGCGGCCACATGCCGCACGACATGTTCATGAACCAGGTGCGCCGCATCGGCACCGAAGTGCTGCCCCGCCTGCAGGCCCACAATGTCGAGGTAGTGCCTTTCGCCGAGGAGGTTCCGGCGGAATAGCGTTCGCCCCAGCGGGACCGGACGCGCCAAATGACGGCACTATTTTGCGGTGCCGCCAGGGCATCATGCAGCGCGGGACAGCGGCACAGAGGAGCGGGCGAGGGGGCAGAGACAGGTTCCTCCCGCCCGCGAGCGAGAACAGACATCTGACATGAGGGAGCTTGGAATGGCAACGAAGCGCGCAACGATCGTCATCGTTCACGGGGCATGGGTCGGCGGCTGGCGGTGGCGGGGCGTGGCGGACATGCTGCGGGATCGCGGGCACCATGTCTTCACGCCCACGCTCACTGGCCTTGGCGAGCGCGAGCATCTGAACAGCCCGGACGTCAATCTCTCGATGCACGCGCGGGACATCGCCAATGTCATTCGCTTCGAGATGCTGGAGAACATCCTGCTTGTGGGCCACAGCTATGGCGGCATGCCGATCACCCAGGCGGCCGAGCTGATCCCGCAGGGCGTGATCCAGTCGATCATGTATATGGATGCCTTCTATCCGGACGATGGCGAGAGCCTCAACGATCTCGTGCCCGGCGAGCCCCACCTGCCCAACGGCGACGGCGATTATCTCGTTCATCCGCCGCGCGCGGATCTGGTGGGCTTCAACACGCATATGAAGGCGGAGGATCGCGCGGCCTACGAGGCGCGGCGCACGCCGCAGTCCGTCTATTGCTACAGCGAGAAGGCCAGGCTCACTGGTGCGGTCGAGCGCATCCCGCAGAAGACCTATGTGCTTGCCACCGGGTACAAGAACGACACCTTCGGTCCGGTTGCCGCCAAGCTGCGCCAACGCCCCGGTTGGCGGGTCGAGGAAATGCCCTACACGCACGATCTCCAGCATGTCGCGATGAAGGAAAGCGCCGACATGATCGAGTCCGCTATCCCCTGAAAACAAGAGCTTGCCTGCCGACTAGCTGCGCCGGCGGCCGGCAGTGACGAGGTGCGGAAATCGGCGGGGGAAGGCAGGACCATGGCAACACAGAGCGAAGAGCATCCACTTCTCACCCGCCGCTACCGGCGCTGGCTGGTCTTCGTCCTGCTGCTGGTCACCATCTTCAATTTCGCGGACCGGGCGATCCTGGCGGTGCTCGCCCAGCCCATCAAGGAAGAGCTGCACCTCACCGACACGCACCTTGGCATTCTGCAGGGGCTCGGCTTTGCGATCCTCTATTCGGTACTGGGCGTGCCGCTCGGCCTGCTGGCGGAGCGCACGAACCGCAAGCGCCTGATCGCTGCCTGCGTTGCGGTCTGGTCTGCCATGACGGCATTTTGCGGCCTGGCGAGCGGCTTCTTCACGCTGCTGCTTGGCCGCATCGGCGTCGGCATCGGCGAGGCGGGGGTGCAGCCGCCCACCTCCTCGCTGCTGGCCGATCATTTTCCGCCCACCCGCCGCGCATCGGTGATGGCCATCGTGACACTCGGATCGCCCTTCGGCTTCCTGCTCGGCCAGTCCTTCGGCGGCTGGGTCGCAAGCGAATGGGGGTGGCGGGCGGCGTTCCTGGCCATGGGCGTGCCGGGCATTTTGGTGGCGCTGCTCGTGCTGTTCACGCTCCGCGAGCCACCACGCGGCCTTGTGGAAGGCGTGGTCAGCACTGATCCGGCGCCCTCCCTCATGACCGTGTTGCGCTTCCTGCTCGCCAAGCCTACCTATGTGCACCTGCTCGTCGGCACGACGGTGGCCGGTTTTACGTTCAACGCCGTCGCGAACTTCGTGCTGCCCTTCTATCTGCGCGGCTTCGACGTGTCGCTGGCGGCCATGGGGGCCATCTTCGGCATCGTGGTGTTCACGTCCAACGGCCTCGGCATGCTCGCGGGGGGCTTCGGCTTCGACTGGCTCTCGCGGCGGGACAAGCGCTGGGCGCTCTGGGGGCCGGCGGCCGCAATCTCGCTGTGCGCGCCGCTCTATTTCAGCGCCTTCTACAGCACGGACATGGCGATCTCGCTGGTCTTCATCTGGCTCGCCAATTTCGTGCTCATCACCTACTTCGCGCCGACCATGGCAACGATGCAGAACCTCGCCGGGCCGCGCATGCGCGCCACGACGGCGGCGTTGACTGCGCTCGTCGGCGGACTGCTCGGGGCCGGCCTCGGGCCGACGGTACTCGGCATCGCCAGCGATTTCTTCGCCACGCGCCTGTTCACCGGCACGGACTTCATCGCCAGCTGCCCCGGTGGACGCGGGCCGCAGGGTGGTCCGGCTGCTCTCGATCAGGCCTGTCAGGCCGCCTCGACGCAGGGCCTGCGCTACGCACTCATCCTGATGCTGGTCTTCTTCTTCTGGGCGACGGTCCACTATCTGCTGGCCGCGCGGACGCTGCGCAAGGACCTGTACGTGCCCGAGCTGATCCCGGCGCAGCCGGTCTGAGGTCGCAGGTGGTCACTGGCCGCGCGGACTGGCTGGCCAGTCAGATCGGCCGGTTGCGGCTCATCTCGAGCATCACCTGGCCGGAGCGGGCCTTGGCCCAGGCAAGGTCATAGTCTCGCTCGTCGCAGATGCTGTTAAGCAACTGGCGGACCAACCGGAAGTAGCTGGCCTGCACGCTGCCGGGCAGCCGCTCGGCGAGCGAGGGATGAAAGCGGGCCTCATAAGCCGCGATGCAGCGGGAGAAGAAATCGATGATCGGGCTTTCGGCGAGCTGCGAGATGCGCTGGACGAGCTTGAGCAGGTCGTAACGCTCGAAGGTCTCGCTGCCTTCCAACCGGGCCAGCAGCTTCTCCAGCGTTCGTCGTTCCTCGTCGTCCGCCCGTGCGATCGCCAGGGCAGGCATGAAGCCATTGAGCTGGAACAGGATCGTCCCGGCTGCCTGCACGTCCATCTGCCGGCCGATCAGATAGGCGAGCACCAGCCGGATCGATCCGGTGCCGCGCTGATTGCGCACCACGAGCCCGTTGCCGCGCCCCCGGCGGCACTCGACGAGGCCGCTGTCCTGCAGGATGCGAATGGCCTGGCGGAGCGTCAGCCGGCTCACGCTGAAGCGCTCGCACAGGTCCCATTCGGAGCCGAGCCGCTGTCCGGTCGTTCCACTGCGGACGATTTCCGCCGCGAGCTTGCGCGCTACCGTCACGGCAAGCGTGCGTTCGTCGGCCAGCCGCGCGGTCTCGATGGGGCGCACATCCTGCAGGCCCTTTTGGGGCCGCAGCCGCACGATCAGGCCGGCGTGCAGGCGGCTCGCCTCGCTTGCCGCCATGTCCTCGTCGCCGTTCACCAGCGCCTGCCGCATCATTTCGACGGAGAGGGGGCGGGGGCCGGCAGCCGCCTCGCCGGCATCGTCCGGATCTTCATGATCGAGCGTGAGCATGTTGAGGCACTTGACCATCAGCATGAGCGCGGGCTGGCCGGTGAGCCGCGCGATTTCGCGGCGGACCGCCAGATGGGCGCCAAGGCCGCCTTCGCGCGCGGCGAGCGTCAGGCGGGCGAGACCGGTGGGGCTGGGGCGGGCGCGCGCTGCCAGCCGGGCGATCGTCAGGTCGATGGCTTCGCGCGCGTCGACCACATGGGAGAGCGTGACGTTGGCCGTGCGGAAATAGTCGGCCAGCTCCTCGGCAATGCTGTGTGGCGCCGGGCGCTTGACGATGAAGCCGCCGCACGGGCCCGGCCGCAGCACGCCCAGTCCCCGCCGTTCCAGCAGGCCCACCGCTTCTCGGATGACGGCGCGGCCGACGGCGTAACGCTCCGAGAGTTCGCGCAGCGAGCCCAAGGCACCGCCAGGCGCGATTCGCTCGCTGGCGATGTCATCCTCGATGTGCCGGGCAAGCTGCTCGGCCAAGCGCGCGGGATTTTCATCTTCGCGCGTCGACGCATTATAGATGCGTTCAGCGGCATTCATGCCAGTCTCTCCATCCCCCTATGGAGACAGAAGAATTTCGCTTTGCAACCGGAAAACGCTGCAGCAGGCAGTATATTTTCAGGACCCATTGTGGGCACTATTTTCCGGGCGGCTTGCGCCCTAGCCTGCACCTTTTGCCATGTTGCATTTGCCGGATATGCGAAAGGCGACGGGGCAGTGGCGGCCGTGCGCGCAACGGCAAGTTCCTGCGCGCACAGGCCG
>Ga0065721_10008442_pt1 | contig 13466 bp, 13 predicted proteins | sample Mesricmetagenome_FD_59108 | JGI IMG/M metagenome (GOLD analysis project Ga0065721, IMG submission 59108) | Mesophilic microbial community from rice straw/compost enrichment Sample: eDNA_1 v2 (version 2) | ecosystem: Engineered > Solid waste > Grass > Composting > Bioreactor | place: USA: Davis... | reverse complement strand
GCCTGCACCATGGCGGCCTCCAAGCGTCAGAGCGTCGATTCCGTTTCCTCGGATGCCGCCCCGGCTGCGGCCGGTGCCGTTTCACGCTTTCGCGCCGCGAGCGGGCTCGGGCCGGTGACGCCGGACGAAGCGCTCAATGCGGCCGCGCGCCAGCAGGCCCGCGCCATGGCCGAGAAGGACGTGCTCTCGCACGAGGCCGCCGGCTCGTTCTGGAGCCGCATGGAGGAGACCGGGCGGCGCTTCACGCACGGGGCGGAGAACATCGCCATGGGGCAGCGCTCGCTCGACGAGGCGATGGAGGACTGGCGCCGCTCGCCGGAGCACCGCCGGAACATGCTGCAGAACCCCGCCTCCCACATCGGCTTCGCCCGCGCCCGGGCAGGCGGACGCGACTATTGGGTGCTCGTCATCGGCGGCACGGCGCCGCGCGGGCCACAGCTCGGCCTGTGACACGCCCGGCCGGTGCTCGTGAGGCGACCNGGCCACAGGGGCNACATCGTGCAACAAAGCCGCACGTGGGCGGTTGTCTTCCGCAAGGACCGCACCTAGAAGGGCGTCGAACCTCACACCAGCGGGCGGATCAGCATGGTGAACGTCGAGCACGAGACGGCGCCCGAGGCGCTCGCGTTCCGGGACGAGGAAGGCAACGTCAACCCCACGTTCCTCACAAGCGTCTCCGAGGCCATTGCCAACGGCAATGCCGAGGATCTGCGCCGCCTCGCCGCCCCGCTCCACGAGGCCGACCTCGGCGCCCTCATCGAGGCGCTCGACTATGACGACCGCCCACGGCTCGTCGCGCTGCTCGGCAGCGACTTCGACTTCGCGGCCCTCACCGAGGTCGACGACACGATCCGCGAGGAGCTGCTCGAGAGCATCCCCAACGCCAACATCGCCGAGGGCGTGCGCGAGCTCGACGTCGACGATGCCGTCTACATCCTCGAGGACCTCGACGAGGCGGACAAGGCGGAGGTCCTCGAGCAGCTGCCGCCGCCCGAGCGCGTCGCGCTGCAGCGCTCGCTGGACTATCCGGAGGACTCCGCCGGGCGGCGCATGCAGACGGAGTTCATCGCCGTGCCGCCCTTCTGGACGGTGGGGCAGACCATCGACTACATGCGCGACACCGAGGACCTGCCCGACACCTTCTACGAGATCTTCGTCGTCGACCCCTCCTACCAGCTGATCGGCACGGTGCCGCTCGACCGCCTGCTGCGCACCAAGCGCCCGGTGAAGATCAGCGACATCATGAACGAGGACCAGCACCTCATCCAGGCGACCGACGACCAGGAGAAGGCGGCGCGGCTGTTCCAGCGCTATAACCTCGTCTCCTGCGCCGTCGTCGACGAGGCCAAGCGCCTCGTCGGCGTGATGATGGTCGACGACATCGTCGACGTCATCGAGGAGGAGGCGGACGAGGACCTCAAGGCGCTCGGCGGCGTGAAGGGCGACGAGGAGCTGTCGGACACCATCTGGTACACGGTGCGCAGCCGCTTTCCCTGGCTCTTCGCCAATCTCATCACGGCCATTCTGGCGGCCAACGTCATCCACCTGTTCGAGGGCTCGATCCAGCAGATGGTGGTGCTCGCCGTCCTCATGCCGATCGTTGCCTCCATCGGCGGCAATGCCGGCACGCAGACGATGACGGTGACGGTGCGGGCGCTCGCGACGCAGGAGCTGCGCCGCTCCAACACCTGGCGCATCATCCGCCGCGAGGTCGCCGTCGGTATCTGCAACGGCGTCGGCTTCGCCATCATCCTCGGCACGGTGGCCGTGATGTGGTTCGGCATCCGCGACCTCGGCTTCGTCATCGGCCTCGCCATCCTCACCGTCTTGTCGGTGGCGGCCCTGGGTGGCATCCTCATCCCGCTGACCCTCAACCGGCTCGGGGTCGACCCCGCCGTGTCGTCAGGCCCCTTCGTGACGACGACGACGGACGTGATCGGGTTCTTCGCCTTTTTGGGGATCGCCACCCTGTGGTTCGGGTTGTCGTAAAGAGTTCCTCAATACATTGAAACGAATCGTCGCGGCATGTCCTTTCCAATGAGCGCACGCCGCCCGATGCTCCGCCGCCTCGCCGTCACCTCCCTCGCCGCCCTCGCCCTCGTCGCCTGCTCCTCGATCGACACGTTCTATCCCGACAAGGGCGACCGCAAGCCGCATCCCGGCGTCGCCAAGGCCCACCGCTACCCGATCCAGGGCATCGACGTCTCCCGCTGGCAGGGCGAGATCGACTGGACAGCCGTGCGCCGGGCCGGCACACAATTCGTCTTCATCAAGGCGACCGAAGGCGGCGACCACATCGACCCGAACTTCTACAAGAACTGGGCGGGTGCGCGCGCCGCCGGCATTCCGCGCGGCGCCTATCACTTCGTCTATTGGTGCCGCCCGGCGCACGAGCAGGCCGAGTGGTTCCGCCAGCACATCCCGAACGACCCCGACGCGCTGCCGCCGGTCCTCGACGTCGAGTGGAACGGCCATTCCAAGACCTGCCCGCAGAAGGTGCCGCGCGAGGTCGCGCTCGAAAAGATCCGGCTCATGCTGGCCGAGCTCGAGGCGCATACGGGCAAGCGCCCCATCATCTACACCGACATCCCCTTCCATCAGGAGGTGCTGGAGAACGAGCTGCCGGGCTACCATTTCTGGCTGCGTTCCGTCGCCGCCGAGCCCGAGGAGCGCTACAACAACCGGCGCTGGAGCTTCTGGCAGTTCACCACCACGGGCCGCGTGCCGGGCGTGAAGGGCGACGTCGACCGCAACGCCTTCTACGGCACGGCGGACATGTGGGAGAAGTTCAAGAAGGGCGAGCTCTGAGGGAGCGCAGGGGGCTCGCTGGCCGGCGTGTCCGGCCCGCGAGCCCTCTCCTTATTGCCAGAAGCGCTCGATCAGCTCCTTCGCCTGCTCGCGCAGGCGCCGCGTCTGGCGGACGGTGAGGAGCATCATGTCGAAATACCAGCGCGGCGTGCCCGCCGTCGTGGCGAGGAACACGGCCCCGACCTCCTGCTCCTCCAGCCAATAGGCGGCGAGCGGGTGGTTCGCCTGCGCACAGGAATCGAGCCGCGCGTAGGCTTTTTCGTCCAGCGTGCGGCGCAGGAGATGAAGATCGAGCAGCGTGCCCGGGCTCGCCTGCGACAGGCTCTCGTCATAGGCGCTCTTGGCGGCATAGACGATGCCGTCGCGCACGAGATTGACGTTGACCGCCACTGCCCGTCCCGCCACGGCGAGCACGTCGAATTCCACCCCATCCGCCACGCGCTGCGGCCCGAACAGGTGTTCACCGAAACCACGGGTGCCTTCGCTCTTGGCGAGGGCGGTGCCTGCGGCCCCCTTCCAGCCCGCCGCCTCGATGGCGAGAAAATCCGCATAGGCACGCGCCGCCTCGGGTCCCGGCCCCCGTACGGTGTGGAAGGTCACGTCGCCCTGGGCCGCCAGAAGCTGCTCGGCGCGGCGCAGGTTGCGCCGGCGCTTGGGTGAATAGCGCGCCACATAGGCCTCGTAGGACAGGTCGCTCTCGACGGCCGGCCGGGTGTACCCGGAGAGCCACGCGTGGCTCAGGCCGCGCCTGGCGATGACGTTCTCGAGCGCGCTCGATACGCCGCGCCCACGCGGCAGGCGGGGACATTTGAGAACCGCGCCGCCCCGGCAGAGGTTGCCGAGGTCGCTGAGGAAAGCCTCCCACACACCTTCCGGATCGCTTCTGGAGATGAGCGGCGCGCAGGTGGCGGAGAACATGTGGCTGACGTAGAGGCTCGGCAGCGGCCAGAGAATGCCATGCCGCAAGGCGCCGAACTGCAGCGGGAACACCCCGGCCAGTTCGCGCTCCTCGCCCGCGTCGCGCCAGACCGCGACAACCCACAGCGTGCCGCCCTCGACGTACCGCGCGGCCGCCAGCAAGGCGTCCGGCTCGAAGAACGGGTTGGGCTCGACGGCCGACTGCGCCAGCCGCTCCCATGCATCGCGGTGCGGCAGCAGTTCGTCCACCGTCGTCATGACGCACCGATAGGTGGCGTTGGGCGGATACGTGCTTCCCTGAAGTGCGACCCTCATCACCCCCTCCCCCGCTGACATTCTGCTGCTGGCCAATCCCCGGCTCACGCTCGACTCTCCTGTCATGTGCGCAGTCCTCAATGCCGCAGGCGCTTGACCAGCGCCTTCGCCCCTTCGCGCACGCGCCGAGTCTGGCGAATGGCGAGCAGCATCGACTCGAAATAGAGGCGCGGCACGGTGGGCCGCGTCGCCAGCAGCACCGTGCCGATGGGCTCGCGCTCCAACCAGAAGGACGAGAGCGAGTGTTCCTCGCCGGCGCAGGAATCGATGCGCGCATAGGCCTTGTCGTCAAGCGTGCGGCGCATGACGTTGAGATGCAGCTGGCGCCCCGGGCTCGCCTTCGAGAGGCTCTCGTCGTAGGTGCTCTTCGCGCTGAAGAGCACGCCCTGGCGGACCAGCGCTACGCCGACGGCGACGGCGCGGCCCGAAACGGCGAGCACGTTGTAGTGGACGCCGTCGGCCTCCCGCGCCGGGCCGAAGAGCCGCTCGCCATAGGCTGCCGTGTTGTCGTGCCGCCCGAGCGCAGTGCCCTTCGCTCCTTTCCAGCCCGCGGCCTCCAGAGCGACGAAATCGGCATAGGCGCCGGCCGCCTCGGGACCGGGATCCGTCACCGTGTGAAAGGTGACGTCCCCCTCCGCCTCGAGCATTTGGAGCTTGCGACGCATTCCCTTGCGCTGGCTGCCGGAATAGCGGGCGACGTATTCGTCGTAGGACAGCGTGCTATCCACCGCCGGCCGCTCATAGCGGCTCACCTCGACATGGGCGAGGTTCTGGCGTTCGATGACGGCTTGGAGCGTTCGCCAGGCGCCGCGGGCGAGCGGCATGCGTGGACACAGCAGCAGCGAGCCGCCGCGGCGCAGGCGGGCGAGATTGCGCAGGAAGGCCTCCCACACGCCTTCCGGGTCCTGGGCCCACAGGAGCGGAGCACTCGAAGCCGAGAACATGCGATTGACGTAGAGGCTCGGCAACGGCGCCACGAGCCCCTGGCGGATCGAGCCGAACTGCAGCGGAAACAACCCGGCGAGGCGCTGCTCGCTGTCCTCCCCGTGCCACACGGCGACGGCGCGCAGCTTGCCGGGCTCGATGTACCTCGCTGCGGCGATGAGCGCGTCAGGCTCATAGAACGGATTGGGCTCCACAGCCTCCGCGGCCAGCCGCAGCCAGGCCTCGCGGCGGCTGTGGAGGTCCTCCATCGTGATGAGGACGCATCGGTAGGCGGCCACTGGCGCCATGGCGGGCGCCGATGCTGCTCGGTTCCTCATGCCCTGTTCTCCCGATTTTCCGCCGCCGTCCCGCTGCGGAGGTAGCCGCCGAGGAGGAGCCATGCGCCGATGCCGAAAACGAGCGTCGTCGCCGCCATCGCGGCGAGCGAGGCGAGCCCTGCCCCGACGATGCCGAGGACCGGCACCAGGGCGAGCCCCGTCGCGACATTGACGCCGAGCCCGACTAGCTGGCCGACGAAGGTCCAGCGCTCGCGCCCGAGCACGTTGAGCAGGTCGTCGGCGGGCCCGACCGCGGCCCTGAGCACCTGGGCGGCGATGAGCAGCGGTAGCACGGCCGTGCCGGCGACGAAGGCCTCGCCGAACAGGCCGAGGACGAAGCCGCCGATGAGCCACAGCACGACGCCCCCGAGAAGCACCGGCACCAGCGTGACGACGGCCGCATGGACCGCACGGCGCGCAAGGGCTTGCCGGTCACCGCTCGCGGCCATGGTGGCGAAGCGGTAGCCCATCGCGGCGCTGACGGAATATTCGACGAAGCCGAGCACCGAGGCGACGCGCGTCGCGGCAAAGTAGATGCCCACGGCCGCCGGCGGCAGGAAGGCGCTGAGCACGATGGTGTCGCCATAGGTGCGCAGAAGCCGCGCGCCGTCGGCGAGGAACAGGAGCCCGCCCGAGCGCAGCCATAGCGGCAGCACGCGGCGCAGGCTCTTCTTCGGCACATCCGTCTTGGGCAGCCGGCGCGTGAGGAGGACGTGCTGCACGACCGCCGCGATGACGAGCGCGAGCAGCGTGGCCAGCATTGCGGTCACGGCCGTGCCGGGCCAGCCGAGGCCNTAGGCCCCGGCGACGAATCCNAGCACGAGCAGCTGCCGCAGGATGTANGGCGGNATGAAGGCNAGGCCGAGCCAGCCGTGCGAGCGCGCGATCCCCTCGAGCAGGTCGGCATAGGCGAAGACCGGCACGCAGGCCGCGGCGATGAGGAAGGGCGCCACCCCGCCGGCCCAGCCACCCACGATGAGCGTGACGGCGATGCCCGCGAGGGCGAGAACACCTGAGACAACCGCAACGACCAGCCGGCCGACGGTGAGGAAGGCGTCGTGCAGGGCCATGTCGCCCTTCTGGCGATAGCGCGGCAGGAAGCGCACCACCGTCTGGCTGAAGCCGAAGCAGCCGGCGAAACCGCCGATCGTCACCCACAGCCACGCGAGGGCGAAGATGCCGTATTCCGACGCGCCGAGGGCACGCGCCAGCGCGAACTGCACCACATAGCCGATGCCGGCGGAGGCGACACGAATGGCGAGCGTGGTCGCGGCCGACAGCACCTGTCGCGACGCGAGCCTTTCCACCGCGCGGCGCCATCCCGCCGGAGCCTTCGGCTCGAGATGCTGCGGGGACGGTTGCAAGAGAGCTCCGGGGCTTTCCAATAAAGTTGGCTGGACGCTAGCAGCGCCCGCTTAATGACGGGCTAATGGGTGTGCGCGGCGCCGAGGCGCCGGCTTGGCATCGGCGCACGGCCGCGCGCGCTGACAGGCTTCCGCCCATGCGCGTATAAGAGGGACCAAGATCAGAGGAGGAGGCCGCCATGCTCAGCAACCGTCCGCAGGACTTCAACTTCGACCTCGGCGAGACGGCCGACGCCATCCGCGAGACGGTGCATGCCTTCGCGCAGGACAAGATCGCCCCGCGCGCGGAGGAGATCGACCGCACCAACACCTTCCCGCGCGACCTGTGGCCCGAAATGGGCGCGCTCGGCCTGCACGGCATCACCGTGGAGGAGGAGTTCGGCGGGGCCGGCCTCGGCTATCTCGAGCATTGCGTGGCGATGGAGGAGGTCTCCCGCGCCTCCGCTTCGGTCGGCCTCAGCTACGGCGCCCACTCCAACCTCTGCGTCAACCAGATCCGCCGCAACGGCACGNCCGAGCAGAAGCGCCGCTACCTGCCCAAGCTCATCTCGGGCGAGCATGTCGGCGCGCTCGCCATGTCGGAGCCGGGCGCGGGCTCCGATGTCGTGTCGATGAAGACCCGGGCGGAGAAGCGCGGCGACCGCTATGTCCTCAACGGCAACAAGATGTGGATCACCAACGGGCCCGTGGCAGAGACGCTCGTCGTCTATGCCAAGACGGACCCCGAGGCGGGGTCGCGCGGCATCACCGCCTTCCTCATCGAGAAGGGCATGAAGGGCTTCTCCACCGCCCAGAAGCTCGACAAGCTCGGCATGCGCGGCTCCGACACCTGCGAGCTCGTGTTCGAGGATTGCGAGGTGCCGGAGGAGAACGTGCTCGGCACCGTCGGCAAGGGCGTCAACGTGCTGATGTCCGGCCTCGACTACGAGCGCGTGGTGCTGGCGGCCGGGCCGCTCGGCATCATGCAGGCCTGCCTCGACGTCGTCATGCCCTATGTCCACGAGCGCAAGCAGTTCGGCCAGTCGATCGGCTCCTTCCAGCTCGTTCAGGGCAAGCTCGCCGACATGTACGTGACGATGAACGCCTGCAAGGCCTACGTCTATGCCGTGGCCAAGGCGTGCGACCGGGGCGAGACCACCCGCGAGGACGCGGCCGGCGCGATCCTCTACGCCGCCGAGAAGGCGACGCAATGCGCCCTCGACGCCATCCAGCTCCTCGGCGGCAACGGCTACATCAACGACTACGCGACGGGCCGCCTGCTGCGCGACGCCAAGCTCTACGAGATCGGCGCCGGCACCAGCGAGATCCGCCGCATGCTCATCGGCCGCGAGCTGTTCGAGAAGACGAAGTAGCGCGGCGGCGGGCGCGAATCACAATCGCCACGCCGCAATCGACCATCGATGCTGCGCGAGGCACTGGCCATGATTGGCGACGGCTCCCCCGCGTCATGCCCGCGCCTGCCGCGGGCATCCACGCCTCTAAGAAAACGAGCAACGTCGAAGCCGTGGATGGCCGAGGCCATGACCTTGCAGACTGGAACACAAGCGCTTTCGAACTAGAGATAGCGCCCCCATAAGTATTGGCGGATATTCAGTTCTGCATCAGCGCGGCAGTTCGCCCGCCATAAAATCGCCATCGCCGGCGATCGAACTGCCCGCGGTCGCAGCGGCGGGCGCGAGTGCTCGTTGCTGTTTCGAACCGCTCCAACCTGCTGCTGGCCCCGCTTCTTTTGCATGCAGCAGGCGGTAGAATCGCAATCAGGGCCGTTGCGGCCAACGGCGGCTATCATTAGCTAACTACGGTTGAGCGCGATCGAAACCGCAAGACCATTTGCGCGGGGCACCCAGGATCGGGAGCAGGAACTTTGAAGCAGGAAGCTCACACCCCCACGGCCACGGCCGGCGGCGCGACACAGACCTTCGGCACCGAGGGCATCGCCCCCATGGACCGGCCGAGCCTGGTCACGCGCGTGCTCATGGGCATCGTCGCCTGGGCCGAGAAGCTCAACCTCAAATATTCGAAAGTGGGCAACCCGCCCGTCTACGACAACGCCACCTTCCCCTGGGTGGCCGAGATCGAGCGCGAGTGGCCCCTCATTCGCGCCGAGCTGGAGAAGGTCCTGGTGCGCCAGGCGGACCTGCCCTCCTTCCAGGACATCTCCACGGACGTGAAGACCATCAGCAAGGACACGGGGTGGAAGACCTTCTTCCTCGCCGGCTACGGCCTCACGTCCGAGCAGAACATCAAGCAGTGCCCCGAGACCTGGCGCATCGTGCAGAAGATCCCGGGCCTCAAGACGGCGATGTTCTCCATCTTCGAGCCCGGCAAGCACCTGCCGGCGCATCGCGGGCCCTACAACGGCGTGCTGCGCCTGCACCTCGGCCTCATCGTGCCCGAGCCGCGCGACAAGCTCGCCATCCGCGTCGACAAGCAGATCTGCCACTGGGAAGAGGGCAAGGCGCTCGTCTTCGACGATGCCTACAACCACGAGGCCTGGAACCACACGGACAAGACGCGCGTCGTGCTCTTCGTCGATTTCGTCAAGCCGCTGCGCTTCCCGGCGAACCTCGTCAACTGGCTGCTGCTCAACATCGCCGTCTTCACGCCCTTCATCCGCGAGGGGCTCGACAATCACAAAGAGTGGGAAAAGCGCTTCTATGCTCAGGCCGAGGCGCTGCGCAACAGCAAGGCCGCCGGCTGAGCCGGCCTGCGGCCAGCCTTTCGCGATCGACGTCTGAACGAACGAGGTAACCGCATGACCGCTCCGCCTGTCAAAGCCAACGGCGCCGCCATTCCCGCCCTCGGGCTCGGCACCTGGGAAGCAACGGACGATGCCTGCATCTCCGCCGTGCAGTGGGCGATCGAGGCGGGCTACCGCCATATCGATACGGCCGCCCGCTACGGCAACGAGGAGGCGGTCGGCCAGGGCATCCGCGCCTCCGGCATCGGGCGCGACGCGCTCTTCGTGACGACCAAGGTCTGGTACGAGAACCTTTCCGAAAGCGACGTGATGCGCTCGGCCGAGGCGAGCCTCAGGCGCCTCGGCCTCGACGCCGTCGACCTGCTGCTCATCCACTGGCCCAATGCCAACATGCCGCTGAAGGAGACGATCAAGGCGCTCGGCCGCGCGAAGCGCGACGGGCTCACGCGCCATATCGGCGTCTCCAACTTCCCCGTCGCGCTGCTCGACGAGGCGGTGGCGCGCTCGGACGAGCCGCTCGTCGCGAACCAGTGCGAATATCACCCCTATCTCGACCAGTCGAAGGTCATCGACGCCTGCCGCCGCCACGGCCTCGCCTTCACGGCCTATTGCCCGCTCGGCCGCGGCCAGCTGCTGGACGAGCGCGCGGTGATCGAAATCGCCGAGCGGCATGGCAAGACGCCGGCCCAGGTGGTGCTGCGCTGGCACGTCCAGCAGCCGGGTGTGGTCGCCATCCCGAAATCGGCCAACCGCGAGCGCATCGCGCAGAACATCGACATCTTCGACTTTGCGCTCGACGAGGACGAGATGGCGCGCATCAGCGGTCTCGCCCGGCCCGACGGGCGCATGATCGATCCTTCCTGGGCCCCCGCCTGGGACAAGGTAGCCTGAGGACACGAGCGGCAGCGCCGCTCGTACCTTCCGTTTCCCCCGGCACGCTGCGGCTTCGCCGGTCCGTCGCAGGCATCGCCGCTTGACGCGGGGCTGCCCCCTGGCGCCATGATCCCACCATGCAGGAACGGGATTCGATGCCGCAGCCTTCCATGNCGAGATCCGGTCGCCGCGCCGCTGCAGCGGTTGCCGGCCTTCTCGCGCTCGCGGTGGCGGGGTTCGCTNCCCCCTCGCCCGCGACGGAGCTGAANGGCACCGGCGAGGTCGCCGCCGCCGATCGNGATGCGATGGCCCAGTGCCTCGGCGAGAGCGGCCGNGCCCCATCGGCCTGCATCGGCTCCATCGCGCTCGTCTGCGCGCGGCGCGACAGCGGTGACCGCCGCAAGGCCGAGATCGCCTGCTCGCGCCGCGAGGTCGCCGTCTGGCGCGAGCGCATGACGAGTGCGATCGCCGCCCTTGACGGCAAGCTCGACGGGGCGGCGCGCACCCATTTCGCGGCCGTGCAGCAGGCCTGGGAGAGCTATGCGGATCTCAACTGCAGCTTCATCTCACAGGCGTTCCCCGCTTCGCCGCGCGCGGCGGTGTTCGAGGCGGGATGCGAGCTGCGGGAGGTGGCCGAGCGCACGATCCACGTGGAGCGGCTGCTGCGGCGGCTGAGCGAAACCCGCTGATCGCGGACACACGGGCGGGGCATACGGGGCGGCCATGTTCTTCTATCTCTCGAAGATCTTCTGGTTCTTCGTCACGCCGAGCAACGTGCTGACCGTCGTCTCGCTCGCCGGGCTCGTGCTGCTCTTCTCGCGCCACCGCCGCCTCGGCCGCGGCCTCGTCGCCGTCGGCATCATCGGCTTCCTGATCGTCGGGGCCTCGCCACTCGCGCGCATCTCGATGCGCGTGCTCGAGGATCGTTTCGCGGCCGTACCGCGCCTCGAGGAGCCCGTCGCCGGCGTCATCGTGCTCGGCGGGGCCATCGGCATGAACCGCCATCAGATCAAGTTCACGGATGCGGCCGCGCGCATGACAGCGACGATAGAGCTCGCGCGCCGCCTGCCGGAAGCCCGCATCGTCTTCACGGGCGGCTCGGCCAGCCTGCTGACGGAAGAAGAATACACGGAGGCCGATGCGGCGCGGGCGCTGTTCACCGCCGTGGGCATGCGGACGGAAAACGTCCTCTACGAGGACCGCTCCCGCAACACGCGGGAGAATGCGCTGTTCACCCGCGACCTGGTGAACCCGCAGCCGGGCGAGCGCTGGCTGCTGGTGACCTCGGCCTATCACATGCCGCGGGCCGTCGGCTGCTTCGAGGCCGTCGGGTTCGACGTCGTGCCCTATCCGGTGGACTTCCACGCCGACGGCAAGCCGGATGACTTCTACCGCCCCTTCCGCACCTTTTCGGAGGGGCTGCGCCTCGCGGACCTCTCCACCAAGGAATGGGTCGGCCTCTTGGCCTATCGCCTGATGGGCTACACACCGACGCTGCTGCCGGGCTCGTGAGCCGCCTCACTCCACGTGCGGCAGGCCGATGCGATAGATGCCGCGAAAGTCGTCGGGGTCGACCGGCTTGCCCTTTCGATAGATGACGAGGCGTCCCTCGTGCGCGAGCGTGACGGCAACGCGCCGGACGGGCTGCATCAGCGGGCCCCAGGCATCCGGGTGCGGGCCGGCGTGGGCGCGGGCGACCGCGGTGGGATCGAGCGTCTTGCCCGGTCCGCATTCCGCGGCGAGCGTGAGCATGAGGGTGGCAATTTCGGCGTCGCGAGTCGCATCGGCTGTCATCGCTCCTGCCTGCCCCTCCCGGCCCGCCGCGTCAATCGCGTTCCCGCACGTCGAGCGCCGCCCGTGCCTCGGACGAGAACTGGCGCCGCGCCATGACGACGAGCACCGCGGCCGTCGAGAAGAAGAAGAGATAGGGGCTGAGGAACCAGCCGAGATAGGCGAGCGCGAAGAAGAAGGCGCGCTGACCGCGATTGAAGTGGCGCCCGGCGACCACCGCCATCTGCCCGGCGCGCGCAGCGGCCGCCCGCGCCGGGGCGTCCGCCGCCCTGCCCTTCTCGGCCGCCGGTGTCGCGCCGATGAGGATCGCGGCATAGTTGAAGAGGCGGTAGGACCAGGAGAACTTGAAGAAGGCGTAGCCGAAGATGATGACGATGCCGATGACCTTCAGCTCCCAGGCGAGGCGTGTCGTCTGCAGGCCGAAGGGCAGGTCGGCGACGAGGGTGAGCACCTCGTCGGTCGAACGCAGCAGGGCGAGCGCGCCACCGATGACGATGAGCGAGGTGGAGGCGAAGAAGGCGGTGCCGTTCTGCAGGGTCGCCATGATGGTGGTGTCGACGATGCGCAACTCGCGCTCGAGCATCCGCGCCATCCAGACGTGGCGATAGTTGTTCATCATCACGTTGAGGCTCTGGTCGGCCCAGCGCGAGTGCTCGACGACGATCTTGTAGCCGATCCACGCGGCGACGAAAAAGCCGAGAGCGACATAGTCCGCCGGGCTGAAAACCTCCACGTGCCACCCCTATATAGATGTTCAAGCACGAACATCGTGCCCGATGGCAGGTGCAGGAACAATCTGCGCGCCGCGATCTCCCCAAGGAAGAGGCGAGCGCGCTAGCATGGTCCGCCGGCCGCGGGCGAGGGAGGATCGAGACGATGCCGCAGAACATCACCCTCGGATACAAGCGGATGCTGGCCGAAGCCGAACGCGCGATCGAGACGCTCGACGCGGCGGCCGCCATCGGCCTCCATGGCCGCGATGACGTCGTCTTCGTCGATCTGCGTGAGCCGCGGGAAATGGAGCGCGAAGGCACCATCCCGGGAGCCTTCCATTGCCCGCGCGGCATGCTGGAGTTCTGGGTCGACCCGGAGAGCCCTTATCACAAGTGCATCTTCTCGCAGGACAAACGCTTCATCTTCTTCTGCGCCGGCGGCTGGCGCTCGGCTCTGGCCGCGGCGACGGCCGCGCGGATGGGGCTCAAGCCCGTCGCCCATGTCGGCGGCGGCTTCGCTGCCTGGCGCGAGGCCGGCGGGCCGACCGGGCGCTTCGAGCTGCGCGAACTGCGGCCCGTCGAAGCGAAGTGACGGCGGCAGCGATGAGTGACGTGAGCACGGGCAGCCGATGAGCCTGCGCCCCCCTCACCTGACGTCCCGCACCGACGCGGGTGCGCCCTATGACGCCCTGCAGCAGGAGATGCTGCAGGAGAGCGCCTC
>Ga0065721_10006558_pt1 | contig 13466 bp, 6 predicted proteins | sample Mesricmetagenome_FD_59108 | JGI IMG/M metagenome (GOLD analysis project Ga0065721, IMG submission 59108) | Mesophilic microbial community from rice straw/compost enrichment Sample: eDNA_1 v2 (version 2) | ecosystem: Engineered > Solid waste > Grass > Composting > Bioreactor | place: USA: Davis... | reverse complement strand
TTCCGATTCGTCGAGCTCGGTCACCATCTCGGCGCCGGCAGGCGCAGCTCCCTCGCGACCTTCGCCGCCGCGTCCGCCGCGACGGCGGCGGCGCCGGCGGCGGCGCTTGCCGTTGCCGTCCTCGCCGTTTTCCTGGGCCGCACGGACCTGCTGCTGCGGGGCCTCCGTCACCTCTTCCTCATCATCGGCGATGTCCGGCTCTTCCTCGATGACCGGCGCGCTCTCGATGCGGATGCCCGTGGCGGGCGCACGCGTCTCGCTGCGCAGGACGGCCTCGCCGCGCTCGATGGTGAAGTTGGTTGTACCGGAGAGCGTATCGTCCCCGAAGATCGAGATACCGACGTCGAACCGGGTCTCGAGCTCGCGCAGGTGCACGCGCTTCTGGTTGAGGATGTAGAGCGCGACCTCGGTCCGCGTCTTGACCACCACGTTGTGAGCGGTGCTCTTGAGCAGCGCCTCTTCGATCGAGCGCAGGATGTGCAGCGCGACCGAGGCCGTGGCGCGGACGAAGCCCGAGCCGCCGCAGTGGTGGCAGACCACCGTGGAGCTTTCCAGGACGCCCGTGCGGATGCGCTGGCGCGACATCTCGAGCAGGCCGAAGGCCGAGATGCGGCCGACCTGGATGCGCGCCCGGTCGTTCTTCAGGCACTCCTTCAGCTTCTTCTCGACGGCGCGGTTGTTGCGCTTCTCCTCCATGTCGATGAAGTCGATGACGATGAGGCCGGCAAGGTCGCGCAGACGCAGCTGGCGCGAGATCTCCTCGGCCGCCTCGAGATTCGTCTTGAGCGCCGTGTCCTCGATGTTGTGCTCGCGCGTCGAGCGGCCCGAGTTCACGTCGATGGAGACGAGCGCTTCCGTCGGGTTGATGACGATGTAGCCGCCGGACTTCAGCGTCACCTGGTTGGAGAACATCGCGTCCAGCTGGGCCTCGACGCCGAATCGGGCAAAGAGCGGCTGCGGGTCCCGGTAGGGCTTCACGACCTTGGCATGGCTCGGCATGAGCATGCGCATGAAGTCCTTCGCCTCGCGGTAGCCGTCGTCGCCGGAGACCTGAACCTCGTCGATGTCCTTGTTGTAGAGGTCGCGGATGGCACGCTTGATGAGCGAACCTTCCTCGTAGACGAGCGCCGGAGCGGTCGACTTCAGCGTCAGCTCGCGCACGCTCTCCCACATGCGCAGGAGATATTCGAAGTCGCGCTTGATCTCGGCCTTGGTGCGCGAGGCCCCGGCCGTGCGCAGGATGACGCCCATGCCCTCGGGCACGTCGAGCTCCTGGGCGATGGTCTTGAGGCGCTTGCGGTCGGTGACGTTGGTGATCTTGCGCGAAATGCCGCCGCCGCGTGCCGTGTTGGGCATCAGCACCGAATAGCGGCCGGCGAGCGAGAGATAGGTCGTCAGCGCGGCGCCCTTGTTGCCGCGCTCTTCCTTGACCACCTGGACGAGCAGCACCTGGCGGCGCTTGATCACTTCCTGGATCTTGTACTGGCGGCGCAGGGGACGGTGGCGGCGGTCCGGCACCTCCTCGCCGACGTCGGCGCCGCCGAGGTGCTCGATCACCTCTTCCTCGCCGTTCGCCTCGGTCGCTTCGCCCTCGGCCGCGGCGGCGCCCTCGTCCGCCTCGGGCTCGGTGCTCACGGCGGCGTCGTCGCCCTTGCGCGAACGCTTGGCCTGGCGGCGGCGGGCGGCGCGTTCCTCGTCCTTCTCGGCCTCGCGCTCGGCCTGGGCCTCTTCGGCGAGCAGCGCCTGACGGTCGGCGACGGGGATCTGGTAATAGTCGGGATGGATCTCGCTGAAGGCGAGGAACCCGTGGCGGTTGCCGCCGTATTCGACGAAGGCGGCCTGCAGGGACGGTTCGACCCGCGTGACCTTGGCGAGATAGATATTGCCGCGAAGCTGCTTGCGATTGGCGGATTCGAAGTCGAACTCTTCGACGCGGTTACCGCGGACGACCACCACCCGGGTTTCTTCCGGGTGGGAGGCGTCGATGAGCATCTTGTTTGCCATGTTGAACTCTCATACGGGCGACCTCCGGCGCATGCCGCTGGGCAATTCCGTGCGAAACAACGTCTGCTCCGCCAGCCGGAAGGCGGCAGGCGGCGTCCGTCGACAGGTCGCGGGCGCACCGCTGGATACGGGCGCGTGGGGTGACGGGAATGCGGTGGTGTGGAAGAGCAGGGGCGAGCCGTACGAATATCCCCCGGCCATCGCGCCGCGTCCTGCGGTCGGCGATGGAGCAAGCCGGGCGATCGCTGTCGGGCTGCCCATAGTCCTCCGATCCTTTAACCTCGAAACGTCGGCGCCGCGGGAAAAGCCGGGGCCGGCGTGAAAGCGTTGCGGACAATCCCGCAACGAATAACAACCGCCGCTTCGGTGCGCCGCTTCAAGGCCGCGCCCGCCTGCCCGTGGGGGAGGGGGATTGCCGCGGCACAGCCGCCCGATTCAAGAGGCGACCAACGGCGACACCGAAAACAGAGTCGCTTTTTCATTACAGACGCATGCGGCGGTTTGGCAAGAGTCATGCGCGATTGTTGCAGGAAGGCCACGCACGGAATGCCAGCTTCGCCGCGCTGGTGAAGAAGTGTTAACCAAGGCCTTCCTATCTCTTAATGGATAGTTTCTCGAACTCACGGCGGTGAACAGGGGCCGCTCCGGATGGCGCGCATCGGCATCGACGCAGGAGGGAAAGGCGGAGCGGTGAAAAGCCGCCGCCTCGCGAACCTGTTGGCGGCCTGTCTTGCCGTCGCCGGCCTGCTGTTCGTGCATCCCGCCGCTGCCCAGGATCCTGCGGCGCCTCCCGCAGCGACGGTTGCCGTGGCCGCCGACGTCAAGGCCGACGGTGCCGTCACCCGCCTCAGCCTGACCCTGTCCCGCCCCGTGGAGGCCAAGGCCTTCCTGCTGGAGCGGCCCGATCGGGTCATCATCGACCTGCCGGAGGTCAACTTCCAGCTGCCGGCCAATGCCGGGCGCAAGGGCGCCGGCCTCGTGGCCTCCTATCGCTTCGGTCTCTTCGCGCCGGGCCGCTCGCGTATCGTCATCGATCTGGCGCAGCCGGCCCTCGTCGAGAGCATCGACAGCCAAGTGCTGGGGGAGGGCGCGCTCCTCGTCATCGAGCTTTCCCGTACCGACCGCGCGAGCTATCGCAAGACGGCTCTCAAGCCGATGGTGGAGCCCGAGCCGCTGCCGACCGCCACGGCGCCGCCTCCGGTTCCGCCTGCAGGCGACAAGCCGCTCATCGTCATCGATCCCGGCCACGGCGGCGTCGATCCCGGCGCCATCGGCGTCAACGGCGTCGCCGAAAAGGATGTGGTCTTCGCCTTCGCCGAGCGTTTCAAGCTGCGGCTCGAGGAGACGGGGCGCTACAGGGTGATGATGACCCGCACCAGCGACACCTTCGTCTCGCTCGGCGGGCGATGGCGCATGGCGCAGGAAGCGGGGGCGTCGCTGTTCGTCTCGGTCCATGCCGACACGCTCTCCGACAGCAGCCGCGTGCGCGGGGCGACCATCTACACCGGCTCGACCTTCGCCAGCGACGCCGAGGCCGAGCGTCTTGCCGCCAAGGAGAACCTCGCGGACCAGATCGCCGGCGTCGACGTGGTCGAGGATCCGAACGAGATCGCCGGCATCCTGGCGGAACTGACCAAGCGCGAGACGCGGGTCTTCTCGCTCGATTTCGCCAACAAGGTTGTGAACAGCCTGCGCGACGTCGTCGCGCTCAACAAGAATCCGCTGCGCTCGGCCGGATTCATCGTCCTCAAGGCGCCCGACATCCCCTCGGTGCTCATCGAGCTCGGCTACCTGTCGAGTGCCAAGGATGCCGATCTCCTGGTGTCCGACGCCTGGCGCGACAAATCGAGCGCCGCGCTCGTCGAGGCAGTCGACCGCTTCTTCGCCACGCGCCTCGCCGCCCAGCCCGACGCCGCAGTTTCTCCATAGATGCGCGAGATAAGAACCGAATCGTTCGGCTTTCCGTCCTCTTTCCAGCTGCCGTTTCTGGTCACGCAGTGCCGGCTCGTGTTAGGGAGGGAACGCCGGCGCATCGGGGATGACCACCGGCGCCGCTGCGGCGGCGGGGAGTAGCAACGGGCGACGGGCCTTCAACGGATGCGTTTGATAGTTCGCTTTCTTGGATTTCTGTTCACGGCCGGGGCGATTCTCTTCGTCATCGGGGCGTCCGTGGTCGGCTTCTTCGTCTGGAAATATTCCCAGGACCTGCCGGACCACAAGCAGCTCGCCAACTACGAGCCGCCGGTGATGACGCGCGTCCACGCCAGCGACGGCAGTCTGGTGGCCGAATATTCACGCGAGAAGCGGCTCTTTCTCCCCATCCAGGCCGTCCCGAATCTCCTCATCGAGGCCTTCCTCTCGGCCGAGGACAAGAATTTCTACCGGCACAACGGCGTCGATCCCGAAGGCATCGCGCGCGCCGTCGTCACCAACCTGCGCTCGTCCGGCCGGCGCCAGCAGGGCGCCTCGACGATCACGCAGCAGGTCGCCAAGAACTTCCTGCTCACCAACGAGCAGACCTACGAGCGCAAGATCAAGGAAGCGCTGATCGCGCTGCGAATCGAGGCCGTCTATCCCAAGGACAAGATCCTCGAGCTCTATCTCAACGAGATTTATCTGGGCCTCGGCAATTACGGTATCGCGGCGGCCGCGCTCAACTATTTCGGCAAGTCGGTGCACGAGTTGACCCTGCCGGAGGTGGCCTACCTCGCTGCGCTGCCGAAGGCGCCGAACAACTACCACCCCTTCCGCCAGCGCGAGGCGGCCATCGAGCGGCGCAACTGGGTGCTCGACCGCATGCTCGACAACGGCTACATCACGCGCGAGGAGGCCGAGGCCGCCAAGCGTCAGCCGCTCGAGGTCAATCCCCGCACACTCTCGCCCAACACCTATTCGGCCGGCTTCTTCGCGGAGGAGATCCGGCGCGAGATCGTCGAGCGCTACGGCGAGAAGGCGCTGTATGACGGCGGCCTGTCGGTGCGTTCGACGTTCGACCCGAAGATGCAGGCGATGGCGCGCAAGGCCCTGGTGGACGGCCTCGTGCGCTATGACGAGGCGAGGGGCCTGCGCGATCCGGTCGACACGATCGACCTCGGCAAGGGCGAATGGGGCGCGGCGCTCGCGGACATTCCGGCGCTCGGCGACGTGCAGCCCTGGCGGCTCGCCGTCGTGCTCGAGGTCAGTGACCGCGAGGCGACGATCGGCCTGCAGCCGGCGCGCGAGATCTCGGGCAAGCTGTCGAGCGAGCGCGAGACGGGCAAGATCCTGCCGGACGGTATCAAGTGGACGCGCAAGGGCCGCCTCACGCAGGCGCTCAAGCCCGGTCACGTCGTCTACGTGGAGCCCGTCGCCGACAAGCCGCGCCAGTATAGGCTGCGCCAGATCCCCGAAGTGTCCGGCGCCATGGTGGTGATGGACCCCAATACCGGGCGTGTCTTCGCCATGGTCGGCGGCTTCTCCTTCGACCAGAGCGAGTTCAACCGCGCCACGCAGGCGCTGCGCCAGCCGGGCTCCTCGTTCAAGCCCTTCGTCTATGCGACCGCCATCGACAACGGCTACACGCCTTCCTCCATCATCGTCGACGGCCCGATCGAGATCACGTCCGGCACCGAGGTGTGGCGGCCCAAGAACTACGACGGCAAGTCCACGGGCCCGCACACACTGCGCTACGGCATCGAGCGCTCGAAGAACCTGATGACGGTGCGCCTCGCCCGCGATGTCGGCATGCCGCTGATCGGCGAATATTCGAAGCGCTTCGGCGTCTACGACGATCTTGCGCCCTATCTGCCGATGTCGCTCGGCGCCGGCGAGACGACGGTGCTGCGCATGACCACCGCCTACTCGATGTTCGTCAACGGCGGCAGGCGCATCAAGCCGACGCTCATCGACCGCATCCAGGACCGCTGGGGCCACACCATCTACAAGCACGACGAGCGCATCTGCCAGGGCTGCGACGCCGACGAATGGCGCAACCAGCCGGAGCCGCAGCTGGTCGACAATCGCGAGCAGGTCATCGATCCGATGACGGCCTACCAGATGGTCTCGATCCTCGAAGGCGTCGTGCAGCGCGGCACGGCGACCGTGGTCAAGAGCGTCGGCAAGCCGCTCGCCGGCAAGACCGGAACGACGAACGAGGCCAAGGACGTCTGGTTCGTCGGCTTCTCGCCCGACCTCGCGGTGGGCATCTATCTCGGCTACGACCGTCCGCGCTCGCTCGGCAATTCGGCGACGGCCGGCCAGTATGCCGCGCCCATCTTCCGCGATTTCATGACGCTCGCGCTCGACGGCAAGCCTGCGACGCCGTTCCGCGTGCCGCCGGGCATCAAGCTCATCCGTGTCGACCTCGCCACCGGCCAGCGGGCCGGATCGGGCGGGCGCACCATCCTCGAGGCGTTCAAGCCCGGGACGGCGCCGCCGGACGGCTATCTCGTCGGCTACAGCGATGCGGCGCCCGAAAGCTACGGGGCCGCTCCGCCCGGCGCTGTCGGCAGCGGTTCGGGCGGCCTCTATTGACGGCCTCTATCGACCCTTGCCGCCTCGCCCCGGTTTACATCCGGGGCCGGGCTGGCTAAGAGCCTCATGCGTCCGGCGTGAACGGCATGGCCGGGCGCAATCTTCCACCGGTTGCAGAACGAAGGCGAGCATGCGCGCCGAAATCGAGACGTTGGTTGATGCCGTCAAGCAGTCTGTCGGACTGCTGAGGAGGCATCTTTGACTGGGATCAGGCCAAACGCCGGCTCGCCGAGCTGAACAACCTCGCCGAGGATCCCTCGCTGTGGAACGATGCGGAAGCCGCGCAGAAGATCATGCGCGAGCGCACCGCGCTCGAAGAGAACATCACCGCCATCGAGCAGATCGAGCGTGATCTCGCCGACGCCGTCGAGCTCATCGAGCTCGGTGAGGCCGAGGGGGATGCCTCGGTGGTGCAGGAGGCCGAGGAAAGCATCCGCTCCCTCCAGGGGGAGGCCGCGCGGCGCCAGATCGAGGCCCTCCTGTCCGGCGAGGCGGACCAGAACGACACCTATGTCGAAATCCACTCCGGCGCAGGCGGCACCGAGAGCCAGGACTGGGCGCAGATGCTCATGCGGATGTACATCCGCTGGGCCGAGCGGCGGCGGTTCAAGGTGGAGGTCATGGAAGTGACCGATGGTGAGGAGGCCGGCATCAAGTCGGCCACGCTCCTCATCAAGGGTCACAACGCCTACGGGTGGGCCAAGACCGAATCGGGCGTGCACCGCCTCGTCCGCATTTCGCCATTCGATTCGAATGCGCGGCGCCACACCAGCTTCGCCTCCGTCTGGGTCTATCCCGTGGTCGACGACCGCATCGACATCGCCGTCAACGAGTCGGACTGCCGGATCGACACCTTCCGGGCTTCGGGCGCCGGCGGCCAGCACGTCAACACGACGGATTCGGCCGTCCGCATCACCCATATCCCGACCGGTATCGTCGTCGCCTGCCAGGCCGAGCGCTCCCAGCACAAGAACCGGGCCACGGCCTGGGCGATGCTGCGGGCGCGCCTCTACGAGCTCGAGCTGCAGAAGCGCGAGGAGAAGGCGATGGCCGAGGCGGCGTCGAAGACCGACATCGGCTGGGGTCATCAGATCCGCTCCTACGTGCTGCAGCCCTATCAGCTCGTGAAGGACCTGCGCACCGGCGTCCAGTCCACGAGCCCGCAGGACGTGCTCGACGGGCGACTCGATCCCTTCATCGAGGCGTCGCTCGCCCAGCGGGTCTATGGCGGCGAGGTCGAGGTCGAGGACATCGACTGAGCGGTTGAGGCGCTGCCCAGCCCCTAACGCGCGCCGTAGAGGCGCACGCCGGCCGCGATGAAGCGCTGCGGATCGACGGGCTCCCCGCCGATCCGCGTTTCATAATGGATGTGCGGCCCTGTGGAGCGGCCGGTGCTGCCGGCGCGCCCCACCACGTCCCCGGCGGCGACCCTGTCGCCCTCCGTGACGGCGAAGCCGGAAAGATGCGCATAACGCGTCGTCACGCCGCTGACGTGCTCGATCTCCACCATGTTGCCGTAGCCACCGCTGTAACCGGCGAAGACGACGCTGCCCGGTCCGGTGGCCCGGACCGGTGCGCCGTAGGTGGCGCGGAAGTCGAGGCCGGTGTGCAGGGCGGGCGTGCGCAGGAAGGGGTCCAGGCGAACGCCGAAGGGGCTCGTCTCCTCCGCCTCCTCGGCGGGCAAGCCGAGAGGAAGCGCGGCGACCACGCCTGCCGCGCGCGCGGTCAAGGTCAGGCTGTCCCTGAGGCTGTCCGCGAGAGGGCCGAAATTCGCCTGCCTGTCTGCCTGCGCCGGCACGTAGGGGCCGCCCACGCCGGCCGCGTCTGCCTTGGCGGGCAGGCGCGTGAGCGATCCGGTCGGCAGGCCCACGGCGGCGACGATGTCGAGATACCGGTCCAGCTGGCGCTGCGAGGCGGCGAGCATGCCAGCGAGAGCCGACGTCTGCCGGTCCTTCAGCCAATCGAGCGCCTGGTCGGTACGGCCGAGGCGCTCCAGGGCAGGTAGGTAGCGCACCGCGCCGAGCTTGTCCTTCGCGGTCTCGCCGCGGGACGGCGGGCGCACCGAGGTGGCGCGCATCATGCCGGCGGCGACGGGTGGGGCGATGCTGCCCGCAGCGTGCCCCGTGACGTCGAGCCCGCCGGCCTGCCCCTGCAGCGCATCCACGACCGATTGGCGATGCTCGAGCTCTTCCTGGCGCGCCAGCACCTGCGCCACGCGCGCCTCCACGCGCTCCTGCTCGAGATATTGCCGGCTGGCGACGAGGTCGAGCTGCCGTCGCATGGCGGCAAGCTGGTCCTCATAGGCGAGGGTGATGCGCTGCTGACGTGCGATGAGACCGGCGACGACCTCGTCGCGAAAGAAGAGCATCCACGTCGCTGCCCCGGCCCACGCCAGCACCGCCACGAAGGCGACGATCGCGGCGGCCTTCACATATCCGCGGGGCACGCCGGCATGGCTCGCCTCGGGACGAGGGNGCAGGAAGGAGNCCACGCTGGACGGGGAGGGGNGGAGCAAGACGAGGGTTCTCCAGGGCACCGGACACCCTGAAGATTAAGGCNCGTTAGGGTTAAGCATTCGCAAACAGCGCANGTCAGAGCTCACGCGCAGCCGCGAGAACCTCCTCCGCATGGCCGTCGACCTTCACCTGCCGCCAGACGCGGGCGATGCGGCCGTCGGGACCGATGAGGAAGGTGGTGCGCAGGATGCCCATGAACGTGCGGCCGTACATCATCTTCTCGCCCCAGACGCCGTAGGCCTCGATCGCCTTCCGGTCCTCGTCCGAGGCGAGCGTGATCGCGAGATCGTGCTTGGCCCGGAACCTGTCGTGGCGGGCGACGCTGTCGGCGGATATGCCGACGACCTGCGTGTCGGCGGCCGCGAATTCACCGCGCAGGGCGTTGAAGGCGATCGCCTCCTTGGTGCAGCCGGTCGTGTCGTCCTTCGGGTAGAAATAGACCACGACCTTCTTGCCGGCCAATGCCGACAGACGCACCTCGGTGCCGCCCGCTCCCGGCAGGATGAAATCGGGCGCCTTGTCGCCTTCCTGGACCATCGTCTCGCCTTCCTTTCGTCTGATTCTTTACGCTAAGCCTTCGTGAGGTGGCGAAGCATCTGCCCGCCCGTCCACCGATTGCGTGCAGTGGAGCAGGCTGGCCGTTCTGCTCGCCTCGTCAAGGGCGGCGCGGAAAACGTCCACGCGATCACGAGGATGCCAGTCCGTCGGCCAGGACGCGCCGGGTTGGCGTTCCCGTGCTGCACGAATCGTGGGAGATGATGAAACGCCCCAGGGGGAACGGACCGGAGTGACCAAGCTGTTCGCCAGGAGACGTATTGAGGCCGGCGGCGGCGAAGGGCAGGCGCATCATGCGCCCCCCCGGCGTCGCCGTAGAGCCCGCCGTGTGCTCCTGGTTCTCGTGGCGCTCGTCCTGCTCCTGATCGGAGGTCTTGCCGGGCGAATCGCCTGGTCGCCGATCGAGATCGATGGATTGCCGGAGCGCATCGAAGCGGCGCTCTCGGAGCGCGTCGGCAGGGGCTGGGATGTCGGCATCGCGAGCGCGGCCATCGACTATACGCGCTATGGCCCGACCTTGCGCGTCTCCGGCATCGACATCCGCAATGCCGCCGGCGCGAGCGTCCTGAAGGCGCAGGCGGGCGAGATATCGGTCAGTTCGCTCGGGCTGATGGTCGGCCGGTTGAGCCCGAGCGCCATCGTCTTCAGCGGGCTCGACCTNCGCCTCTACGTGTCGCAGACGGGAGANCTGTCCTTCGCCGCGACCGACGAGGAGACCGCCCCGTCACCNGCCGCTCCGCAGGCGCAGCCGCCCGTGGTGGCGGAAGGTGCGGCTCAGGAGGAGCTGCCGCTCGCCGCCGCGGTCGTCTCCCTGGTCGATCTCATCACTGAGCGGGAAGGCCTGTTCGGCACGATCGACCATTTCGGCCTGAGCGATGCAAGGCTGACGATCGTCGATGCCCAGCGCCGGCCGCGCGCGCGCTTCGCCGACGTGTCGCTGCAGTTCACCCGGGCCAAGGCCACGCTGACCCACTTCAATTTCGGATTGCGCGGCGAGCACGGCCCATGGAGCGTCTCGGGGGTGGTGCGCGGCGAGCAGAAGGGCGCGCGCCAGGCGCAGGTCCATCTCGCGCGCGCGCCGGTGTCCGATCTCCTCCTGTTCGGTGGCCTCAGCCATTCGCTCGTGACGACGCGCATGCCGCTCTCGGGCGAAGTGTCGCTGTCGGTCGACGGCGAAGGACATCTCGAAGCGCTCGATGCGAGCCTCGCCGGCGATGCCGCGATCGTCTACATCGACGATCCCGACCAGCCGCCGATCGAAGTCGACGATATCGGCCTGCGCCTGAGCTGGAACCCCGGCACGCGGGCGTTCGAGTTGCCTTCGGCGTCCTTCACTGCAGGCGAGACCCGGATCAATCTCGCCGGTCGCCTCTCCGCCGGCGAAGGCCAGGGCGTGCCGTGGCGGCTCGACCTCGCTGGCAAGGCGGCCGTGATCGAGCGCCTGACAGGTGGCGAACAGCCGCTCACCATCGACGACATCGCCGCCGAGATCGTCGGCGGGGACGAGGGTGGCGTGGTCCTGCGGCGCCTCGCCGTATCCGGTGAGCAGCTCGCGGTCGAGCTGTCGGGCAGCGCCGGCACGCCCGACGACCGCGGCGGTCTCAGAGTGGCGGTGTCGAGCACGGAATCGGATGCGCGCGCGCTCCTCAGGCTGTGGCCGGCCTTCGTCGCCTCGGGGGTCCGACGCTATCTCATCGACAATCTCCAGTCCGGAACGGTCCACGAGCTGTCGGTCAACGTCAATCTCAATGCGGAGGAGCTCGCCGCCTCGCGGCAGAAGAAGCCGTTGCCCCAGGAAACGGTCGATGTCCGCTTCCGGATGTCGGGCGCGCAGCTCCTGCCGGCGCAAGGGCTGCCGGTCCTCATGGATACGGCGGCGCGCGGCACGGTGGACGGCAACAGCGTCAGCATCTACCTGCCGCGCTCCGAGGTGTCTCTGGAGGGAGAGCGCAAGCTCTCCCTGTCGGAGGGCTTCTTCGCCGTGGAGGATCTGCGCAAGCCGGCGCAGGCGCGCATCAGCCTGCGCGTCCAGGGCGGTGCGGACGCGGTCCTCGCGCTTGCCCGCAGCGAGGCCATCCGCGACCGGATGGCGGTCGAGCTCGACCCGGCGAAGGTGTCCGGCAACGCGGACATCCGCCTCGAACTGTCCCTTCCGCTCATCGACGAACTGACGACGGACGACGTCAAGGCGGAAGCCAGCGGCCAGCTGAGCGACCTCGGCGTGTCAGGCATCGCGGGCGACAAGAACCTCGAGAAGGGCAGCTTCGCGCTCGTGCTCAACGGTGACCTCCTGACGCTCGACGGTGAAGCGCGTCTGGCGGGCCTGCCGGCGACGATAGCGCTCAAGCAGCCCCTCACCGGGGCAAGCGGGCAGGCAGCGATCAGCGCCACTTTGGACGACGCGACGCGCACGCGGCTCGGTTTCGACTTCGGCCGGAAGCTCACCGGCCCTGTGACCGTCGCGGCGGACGTGTCGCTGAGCGACGCGGCCAATCGGCCGAAGAGCGTCACCGTCGATCTCGGCAAGGCGGCGATCAACGAGCTGCTGCCCGGCTGGACGAAGGCCGCCGGCCGCGAAGCGAGCCTCGCATTCGACCTCGTCGAGAAGGGCGACGGCTACATCCTCGAGAAGCTCACGCTCGAGGGTGCCGGAGCCTCGGCGAAAGGCGGGCGGGTCGTCCTGCGCAGCGACGGCAGCTTCAGCGAGGCCGAGTTCTCGCAGATCAAGCTCTCGCCAGGGGACGACGTGCGCCTGCAGGTCGCCCGCGCGCGGGACGGCTTCAAGGCGACGGTGCGCGGCAACGTGCTCGATGCGCGGCCGTTCCTGCGCCAGGTCTTCGGCCGTGGCGGCGGAGACGACGCCACCGACGTCGATCTCGACGTCGCCGTGGACATCCTCGGCGGCTTCAACAACGAGCTCGTCTCCAATGCGGCGTTGAAGCTTGCCATGCGCGGCGGCAACGTGTCCGGGCTCGCCTTCAACGGCTCCTTCGGCCGCTCGCCCGTCACCGCTTCCCTGTCACGCGGAAGCTCGGGCGAATCCTTCACCATCGTCCAGACGGCCGACGCCGGGGCTGCGCTGCGCTTCGTCGACATCTACCAGCGCATGGCCGGGGGGCAGCTCGTGCTGCAGCTGCCGCCGGCCAACGGGAGCGCGGCCGGCATCCTCAACATCCGGGACTTCTCGCTGGTGGACGAGCCGGCCCTGCGCCGCATCGTCTCGGCCCAGCCGCGCGAAGGCGAACGGGTCACCGTCAACGATGTGCCCTTCACCAAGCTCAAGGTGGACTTCACGCGCGCGAGCGGGCGCATCAACATGCGCGAGGCCGTGATCTGGGGCCCGCAGGTCGGCATCAGCCTCGAGGGCCACCTCGATCTCGGCAACGAGACGCTCGATCTTTCCGGCACCTACGTGCCGGCCTACGCCCTCAACAACATCTTCAGCCAGCTGCCGGTGATCGGCCTGCTGCTGGGCGGCGGGCAGTACGAGGGGCTCTTCGCCGTCAACTTCCGCGTCCGCGGCCCCATGGCGGGGCCGACCATGACGATCAATCCCCTGTCGGCCATCGCGCCCGGATTCCTGCGCAAGTTCTTCGACGCCGGACGCGCCGACAGCGGGCAGGGCGGAGCGACCCCGCTTCCGCCGGCTCCGGTGAGCCCCGGCCAGCGGTGAAGGCAGCCGCTCATCGGGCGGCTTTTCTGCGAGGCATCACGCGTTGTCCCGACGGGGGCATGTCGGAGAGGCTGACGAGCGGTCAGCAGGCGGGCGGGACCGGAGACGGGCGGCTATACTGCCCGCAGGCGAGTGCGCCCGCCGATCGCCCAGAGGACCGCCATGCCGAAGATCGATATCGCCGCCATCCCGGTTGGCAAGGGAAC
>Ga0065721_10051816_pt1 | contig 13469 bp, 14 predicted proteins | sample Mesricmetagenome_FD_59108 | JGI IMG/M metagenome (GOLD analysis project Ga0065721, IMG submission 59108) | Mesophilic microbial community from rice straw/compost enrichment Sample: eDNA_1 v2 (version 2) | ecosystem: Engineered > Solid waste > Grass > Composting > Bioreactor | place: USA: Davis... | reverse complement strand
TTCTTTTCTGCTGATTTTTCCGGTCACCGTAAAACCAGCTTTATGCTGACCGTATGGATCCACTACGGTTCCGCCCAATTCCACTTTCACGGTCATTGGTTTGGTAATACCTCTGATGGTAAGATCGCCATCGAGAATACCTTCTTCACCATTTGATTCAAACTTCTTTCCTACAAAACGAAGCTGTTTGTGATTATCGGCATCAAAGAAATCAGCAGATTTCAGATGGGTATCACGTTGTTGATTGTTGGTATCGATAGAATCAATATCGGCTGTGAATTCGATGCGTTTTGCCGTATTGAAATCATCCGTCTCTGTTTCTACTTCGAGGTCAAATTTTCTGAAATATCCTGTCACAGTTGTGATCATCAGGTGTTTCACCTTAAACTGCACTTCTGAATGTGCAGGATCTATCTTCCATTTAATTGCCATAAAATTCGTTTTAGTCCAATAAATTTATAACTAATGCTTCGAGGCTGATTGCTGAGCCCCCTTGTTTCCCCTACGCACTATCCCAGCTTCACCGAGGTCATGGTAAGCGAACCTCCCACGGCTTTATCATTAAAAAATGAAACTGAATCTTTTTTATCCTGCAAACCCAGCACATACATGAGAGGCAGGTAATGATCAGGCGTGGGAATAGACAACAATGCTTTTTTTCCAAGCTTTTCGTACGCGATCAATTTTTCATGTTCTCCATTTCCAATCAACTCTTTAAACTCCGCGTCCATCTCCAGCGCCCAATCATAACCATAACCTTCTTCATTGAGTTTGTCCCAGGCCACCATTCCAAGATTATGCACCATATTGCCACTACCCAGGATCAACACTCCCTTTTTCCTCAATTCAAAAAGTTCTTTGGACAAGCGATAATGATAATCGGGTCCTTTTGTATAGTCGATGCTCAATTGCAGCACCGGAATATTTGCCTGAGGATACATATGCCGAACCACAGTCCATGCGCCATGATCAAGACCCCAGTCGTGGTCGGCTTCTACCTGTACGGAGCGGATCATGGACTTTGTTTCTTCTGCAAGTGTGGGACTACCGGGAGCAGGATATTGCACTTCATACAACTCTCGCGGGAAACCCCCAAAATCGTGAATGGTTTTGGGATGTTCCATCGCTGTAACCTTTGTGCCTTTCGTAAGCCAGTGCGCAGAAATCACGATCACTGCTTTTGGAACCGGCATCTCCTCTCCCAGGCATTTCCATTCTTTGCTGAAAGGATTGTCTTCGATGCCGTTCATTGGCGAGCCGTGTCCGATGAATAGCACCGGCATCAGCGTTCCGTCCTCGCGCAGCGAGCTGGTAAATCTGTTGAAACCCGATAATGAACTCATGGCAATCCCTCCAAAAAATAAAGTCCTCAAAAATTCTTTACGCTCCATAAACAGTTTGATGGTTATTGCATCACAAACTCTCCATCAGCTTTAATCTGTACTTCGTCGCTCAGCATCGGTGCCGGGAACTTTTCCCCAATTCCGAAATCGGAACGTTTGATGGTGCCTGTTACCTTAAGTCCTGCTCTTGATTTTTTAGACTGAGGATCTTCAATTGTACCACGATACCAGAGATCCATGGTCACAGGTTTTGTTTGTCCGTGCATGGTGAGGTTTCCGTTCAGTTTGTATTTGTTTTTTTCGTCGGTAGCAGTTACTGACGTACTCACGAATTTTATTTCCGGGAACTTCTCTGCGTCAAAAAAATCAGCGCTTTTCAGGTGGTTGTCGCGCATTTCAACTTCTGTGTCGATCGAAGAAACTTCAGCTGTCATCTCAAATTTGGCATCACTGAAATCTTCTTTTGCGCCCGTCACTTTTACATCGAACTTTTTGAAATGACCCGATACATCAGCAATTCCCAGATGGGTAACCGAAAAACCGAGTCTTGAGTGATAGGGATCAGACTTCCATTGGTTCAGATTTCTGAAGCCAAATACTGTCAGTACAATCGCAGAAAGGGCAATGATCTTTTTCATTTTCATTATAGTTGGTTTTAGAGTGTAAGTGATTTTTTATTTGTTATCAGAGCATCAGCACTGGCTTTTCCACCACCTGTGATCATCAACACGAGAGCAAGGCCAATTAGCATCACAAAATACTCGATTCCCTCGCCCTGTTGTTTACCGGCCCAGTTCATAAAGAAACCATAAGATGCATGATACTGCACCATAATAATCGAAAACAATCCAAATATCCCTAATGCTGCAAAACGAGTCAAAAATCCGGTAAAAATCATAATGGCGCCAATGCTTTCAATCAGAATTACAAACAGTGCCACTATGTAGGGCAATCCGCCCTGATTCGTCATAAAACCCATGGTGCCGTTGAATCCATATCCACCGAACCAGCCAAAAAGTTTTTGTGCACCGTGTGGAAACACTGTAATAGCAAGTGCCAGTCTCGCGACGAGAGCCGCCCAATTGTTTTTGTTTGTTGCAAGAATGTATTTCATACGATCATTTTTCGCTTATTCAAAATCTTATTCAAAATGTAGTTTCCAACCTGCACGATCACCGTATTTCAGGTTATCGCTTAGTTTTATCAACAATGCACCCATTTGTTCCAGCGTGCGACTTGCACTTAGCGGTCCTGCATCAATCGCTCTAAAACCTGCATTGTTTGCAAGCTCCATGACAACACTAACTGCTTCCCTGTCATCGCCCGCAACAAAACAATCTGCCTGGCTTTCTGATGTGAAAGAACCAGCACCATTGGTATTAAAAGCTTTTACTACTCTTGAATCAGGTAATAGTTGTTGTAGTCGCTCAGCCAGTGATGTTCCAAATGTATTTGTTGCAGGATTGGAAACGCTCACTACAATTTTTTGTGTTGCTACTTCTTTGATTTTTTGCGCCACCTGAATTTCATCTGCAGGTGGAACAACGGGAATGATAACATCTGCTTCCCACGTAGCTTCGTAAGGACAACAACTCGAAGCGATGTCTGCTTCAGGAACAATTGCTTTAATTTCTGATTCGAGTTGCATTGCTTTTGAAGCTTCATCAGCAAACAATACAAGCCTGTAGTTTCCGGGAGCAATACTTTTTGCAAGTGCTGCTCCCAGATTTCCAGTTGCTCCTATGATTGCTATCGTTTGCCTCGTTGTCATTGCTCTGCAAAGCTAGCATCAGGACCGCCCTGCCTCCATTGAGCCACGATAAGAAATGAGGTTGACATGCATCAAGGGTGTGTCTTGATCTATGTCAACGGGAAAGATGGATTACCTGCGTGCGGCGATTTGTCTTCTGATACGACTGAGTGTTTCGGGAGTGATACCGAGAAATGAGGCCATCATGTGTTGAGGTACACGCTGTGGAATATCAGGACAAGATTGAATAATCTCGAGATAACGTTCTTCAGCTGATTTACTAAGAGAAGCAATGAGTCTTCTTTGCGTGCTGATAAGACTATTCTGAAGAAGAATACGGAAGTAGCGTTCCAGTTTGGGAACACGTTGCATTAATTCTTCTTCTGTTTGCTTTGTAAGCAGGAGCAGTTCACAGTCTTCAAGTGCATCAATATTGTATGTGGAAGGTTCACCGGTGAAGAAACTGTACTGGTCGCTGATCCACCAACCTTCGAAAGCAAATTGAACGATATGTTCGTTGCCTTTATCATCAACTGTGTAGGAACGAAGAATACCTTTCTCTACAAAAGCGATGTAACGACAGGGATCTCCTTCCTGCAGAAGGTATTGCTTCTTTCTTAATTTTTTGGGAGCAAAGAAAGATTTGCAGGTTTGCTTCTCCTCGTCGGTGAGTTGAATCTTCTCATCAAACTTTTTAAATAAGAGTTCGAACATGGCCTTGCTTAAAAAGCAAAAATAGGAGTTGAAGTGCAGAGGCTGTAGTGTTCGCAATAATTCTGTTGCTGGCATAAATTTTTCCGCTTTCCAGGTCTAAAAATTTTTCTATGGCAGCTACAGATACCCGATACGCACTCATCACTGGTGCTACAAGCGGAATAGGCTACGAATTCGCAAAACTTTTTGCCAGCGATGGCTATAACCTGGTCATCGTGGCACGCACACAGGAAGACCTCGATCGCGTGGCTTCTGAACTTTCCGGTCAGCACGGAATACATGTAATTCCTCTTGCAAAGGACCTTTTCAAAAGCCGTGCTCCTTTTGAGGTGTACGAAGAAGTGAAAGCACGCAACATCATCGTGGATGTCCTTGTGAACGATGCGGGACAGGGACAATGGGGATTTTTCACCGAAACCGAACTCGAACGCGATCTCGACATCATCCAGTTGAACATTGTTTCATTGGTCGTGCTTACTAAACTATTTCTGAAAGACATGGTGAACAGGAATGAGGGTAAGATTCTTCAGCTTTCGTCAATTGTAGCGGAAATGCCTTCGCCGCGCTTCGCCATTTATGCGGCAACAAAAGCTTTTGTACAGCATTTCTCAGAAGGATTGATCAATGAACTCAGGGACAGCGCTGTTACGATGACCGTATTGCAGCCGGGTGCCACAGAAACGGATTTCTTCAGGAAGGCAGAAATGGAAACCACTTACGAATACCAGGAAGCCTCACACGCCGACCCTGCTGAAGTAGCGAAGGATGGTTACGAAGCATTAATGAGCGGTGATAGCAGAATTGTATCAGGAATGAAAAACAAGATCATGGTGGCAATGGGCAATGTTACACCCGACAAGTTGAATGCAGCCAACATGCGGAAACACATGGAAGAATCGGATGAACGCAATCGCCCTATAAGAGGAGGCGGAGATGAAAAAAGCGGGGAGTAAGCGGAAAGCTAAAAATCAAAAGTCAAATGTGTGAGAGGTTTGGCGTTTGGCATGTGACTTCCAGCTGGTTTGACTTTTCACTTTTGATTTTTGATTTTTTACTTCTCATCACCATCCTGCCGCCAGCACATCAGCCAGATGCATCGTCTTCAGATCATAATTCTTATGATCAATATATCCCTGAAGATGCATCAGGCAGGAAAGGTCTGTGGAAATAAGATAAGAAGCTCCGGTTGCCAGTGCATTTTCAACTTTTTGTTCGGCCATGGCAATAGACACCGGTTCAAATTTTACAGCAAAAGTGCCGCCGAAACCACAACAGGTTTCAACATCATTGAGCTCTGTAAGTTCCAGTCCTTCTACATTCGATAACAACTCACGCGGCTCCTGTTTAATGCGACATTCGCGCAATCCCGCACAGGAATCATGATAAGTAGCCTTGCCATTCAATACGGCGCCGAACTTTGTTTGCTTCAGATGATTGACAAGAAAATCAGACAATTCAAAAGTTCTTTCACCGATGCTTTTCACTTCGTTGTGAACAGAAGAATTATCAAACAATTTTGGATAGTAATTTTTGATGAAACCCGCACAGCTTGCACTAGGCGTTACGATCGGAATATCTTCCTTAAAGTCGCGGAGAAACTTCGTACATACCTGCTTTGCATCGTCCCAAAAGCCTGCATTGAATGCCGGCTGACCACAACATGTCTGACCAGCAGGATATACAACTTCGCATCCGGCTTTTTCCAAAACTTTGATCATGTTGAAAGCCGTTTGCGGATATAGCTGGTCTACAAAACAGGGAATAAAAATCTGAACTTTCATTTATGGCTTTCCTTCCTTCAATTGTTGGCTGATGATCATCATCTTAATGGCGGTGATCGCCGCTTCCTCTCCTTTATGTCCATGTGCGCCACCTATGCGCGCCTGCGCCTGTTCCATGTTATCTACTGTCAGCACGCCAAAAATCACGGGCACCGGAATGTCAAGATTCAGTTGTGTAACACCGTAGGTTACCGACTGACACACGTAGTCAAAATGCGGAGTGTCTCCGCGTACAACGCAACCTAATGCGATAAAAGCAGAAGGAGCATTGTTGTGCGCCCAGCATTGCTGAATGGCAAACGGAATTTCAACAGCTCCCGGGACGGTGATGGTTTCGGTGGAGATACCATGTTGAGAAAACACACGTTTGCAACCTTCTTCGAGAGCATCGGTGATTTGTGAATTCCATTCGGTTTTCACTAAAACAACGAGGACATCCTTTAGTTGCTGGATGCCCTCGATGGTTTGAAAAAGCCTGCTGTTTGCTACGTCGGCCATAAGCAAAAATTATTCTTCGGTATACACGCCGGCCTGGCCGAGGTATTTATCAGCATCCCTTCCGTATTGGGTGTAGGGATATTTCTTTCTGAGTTCTTTATACAGTTCTATCGCTTCCTGTTTGTTGTTCATTACACGATCAGCATAAAAAGCTGCCAGGAACAAATATTGAGAAGCGTAGGTTTCATCTTCTTCAAAAGCTCTTCCTGCTTTTTTATAGCTGTCGAGTGCTTCAGTGGTTTTATTCAAACCTGCATAAGCATCACCGAGAAGTTTGTATGCACGCGCCTGAATTTGTCTGGCATCGGTTTTAAAATCTTTCAGGTGCTTTACCGCTGTTTCGTTCTCTCCATTTTTCAGAGCAATTGCTCCTGCATAGAAGTGAGCGAGATTTCCTGCAGCAGTGCCGCTGTACTGGCTGGCAACTTTTTCAAAGCCTGCAGATTGCGCATCACCTTTCAGGGCTTTTTGCAGTGAATCCATTTCAAAATTCACCTGGGCTCTCCAGATCGCTTCGTTTGCCTTTGCTTCTTTGGGGCCTTTGATGAAATACTTGTAAACAAGCCAACCTCCGCCCAACAGGATGACCGCACCGCAGGCGATCAGGATGGGACGGCTGTTCCTTGTCCAAAAATCTCTCGCGCGGTCCACCACATGATTTTCAGTTTTGTGTGGCACTTGTTTTACTTCAGCCATTATGCGTGTTTTATTAAATGAAAATTTTAGTCGGTTATAAATGGATAGTTCTGATCAACATAGACATCTTTCAACACTTCGCTATCATCAGGCCATGGTGATTCTTCAGCGAATCTTACGCTTTCAGCAACTGCGGCGTCTACTCTTTCATTGATGGCGCGGATCTCATCTTCCGTAGCGATCTTATTGTCGTAAATTGTTTTCAGAAGAGCGCTGATCGGATCTTTCGATTTGTATTCTTCCACTTCTTCCTTGGTCCTGTATTTCTGTGGGTCAGAAATTGAATGGCCTTTGTAGCGGTAGGTCTTGATTTCAAGCAGCGTTGGGCCTCCTTTTTCGCGGGCTCTTTTCACTGCTCTTGAAACACCTTCATGCACTGCTTCCGCACTCATTCCGTCAATGGTATCTGCCGGCATTTCGTATGCATCGGCCAGCTTGTAGATATCCGTAATGTTGGAAGTACGTTGTACCGAAGTACCCATTGCGTAGTTGTTGTTTTCGCAAATGAATACTACCGGAAGTTTCCACAGCATGGCCAGGTTAAATGTTTCGTGCAACATTCCCTGTCTGGCAGCACCATCTCCAAAGAATGTGAGCGTTACATTGTCAGTACCTTTGTATTGTTCCGCAAAGGCAAGTCCGGCACCTGTACCAATCTGGGCTCCCACGATACCATGACCGCCATAAAAGTTCTCTTTCTTGCCAAAGAAGTGCATACTGCCGCCTTTTCCTTTCGCGCAACCGGTGGCTTTACCATACAGTTCTGCCATACAGGAATTGACAGAAATACCTTTGGCAATTGCCAGTCCATGATCCCGGTATGCAGTAATGAAAGGATCTTCGGGACGTGTTGCTGTCATACAGCCCGCCGCGATCGCCTCCTGCCCAACATAAGCATGGAAAAAACCACGGATCTTTCCTTCCATCTTATACTTCTCTTCTGCAGTCAGCTCGAACTGGCGAATCAGTTGCATGAGTTCGTACCAGTAGAGATACGTTTCTTTGGTATACTTTGTAGCCAAGGCACCAATTTTGAGCGGCAAAAATAAGGGAATAAGGTCTTAGTTTACAAGATTTAATCTATTAGCAGGATGTCGCTGCCGTCCTTTAGGATTCAATTAAGATCGCCTGCCCGTGCCGGCCTTTCCGTCGAACGAAATTCCGGCTCCATTCATCCTTCCAAACTGCACATTCATTCTAACCCATTGCCGGTCATCGTTAAAAACTGTTAACAAAAATTAAATATGGTTGGCAGAAGATGATTATACGAAATTGGTCGTATATTCGTTTCAGAAATTACATCTTGTTATGGCCAAATACGTTAAACCAACTGAAAGTGAACTGGAAATCCTCAACATCCTGTGGCAGAAAAGTTCTGCTACGGTAAGGGATGTTCACGAGGAACTCTCCAAAACAAAAGATGTAGGGTACACGACCACCCTGAAACTGATGCAGATTATGCATGACAAAGGCCTGGTGAAAAGAGACGAATCGATGAGAACACATATTTACCAGCCTGCCGTAAATAAAGAAAAAACTCAAAAACATCTGCTGGACAAAATGATCGACACTTTGTTCGGCGGTTCATCTACCCAACTTGTGCTGCAAGCCCTCGGTAATGGCGATCAAAAGGTGTCTGCCGAGGAACTGGAAAAACTGCAAACCCTTATCAACAACCTGAAAAAACAGTAAACCATGACCGGCTGGAGCAGCTCGCATTTTCTGCAATCCCTGGGTTGGGCCATTCTGAACAGCATCTGGCAAATGGCTTTACTCTGGATCGCTTACCTTGTGATCAACCACCTGTTCAAACTTTCTGCCGCTAAAAAATACCAGGTATCAGTCGCTGGTATTGGTGTGGGATTCATCTGGTTCCTGATTACTTTTTTCTATTATCTGCAAACCAGTCCCGTTTCCAGCATCGCATTTTTTAATCGGGCCATCAGTGAGTCGAACAGTCTGTTGCAAACGGTACTGCTTTCTGCTTCTGTATCTTATCTTGTTTTACTCGTTTTCCCTGCATACAAATTGTATCGCAACTGGAAATTTGTTCAGAATATCAAGAAAGAAGGTCTGAGTAAAGCCGATCCGGTTTTCCGCCTTTTCGTTCAAAAAATTGCCGCGCAACTCGGCATCACCAAAAAAGTGGTGTTGTATGCCTCTGAGCTGGTAAAATCTCCGGTGACCATCGGATATCTCAAACCCATGATCCTGGTTCCGATCGCGGCACTGAACAATTTGTCTTCTCAACAGGTAGAAGCCATCCTGCTCCACGAGCTTTCTCATATCCGCAGATTTGATTACCTGATCAACTTCATGATCAGTATTATCCATACCATTCTTTACTTCAATCCATTTGTGAAACTGTTCATGAGAAGCATTGAAGAAGAAAGAGAGAACTGTTGCGACGAACTGGTGCTCCAGTTCGGATACGATAAAGTGGGTTATGCCTCTGCCCTGCTGACGCTGGAAAAACTTTCCGGAAGTCATCAGGCACTGGCGCTTTGTGCAAGAGGAAAAAACTATTTGTTGAACCGCATTGAAAAGATTGTAGGTATGGAAAAGAAAAAAGGATTCCGTCTCAATCATTTTGCCGGTCTGTTGGCTGCGCTCCTTTGCATTGTTGTATTCAATTCTGTAATGATCATCAGGGAACAAAAACCTGGAAATAATTTTGTAGTTGCATACGAGCAACCAGGCAATTTATTCAATCTGTTTCCTTCTTATCACGAAGAAGAACCTGAAATATCTGCAACGACAATCGAAGCAATAGCGGACTTGAATGTGGATGTGGACCATCCGTCGTCACCTGTCCCACCTTCTGCTGCACCTGCTATTGATATGGAGGGTCGGGATGAATTTGAAGCAGTACAGGAAACACAGGCTCTTTCACACGCGGGCAATATGTTCGTTCAGGTAGCACAGAATGATATTGATGCGCAACTGACCAAAGAGGAAAAAGAAGAAGTAAAGAAGACAGTGAAGGCAACAAAAGAAATCCTGACCGCGCTTGAATGGAACGAAGTGGAAGCGCAAATCGCAGATGCGATGACCGAAGCTGAAAAAGCAAGGGCACATCAGGAATTTATGAAAGCATTTGAAGCGAGACAGGAACTTGCAAATCTTGAGCAAAACCTGAAGGCCATGTATCAGGACCTCAACTGGGATCAGATCAATATCAACATGAATCAGGCGCTGATCAACATCAGGCTTGACAGCGTCATGAAGGTATACACACAAGCACTGGTTCAACTGGAAAAAGCGAAAGCACAGGCCAAAGCAAAAGGTGTAATCGCTGTAACGCCGATGCCCGACCGCTCGGTTGAAGAAATGCAGGCTTCTGCAGATGAAATCAGAATAAAACTGGAACGCATCAAAGAAGCGCGCAATCCAAAGAAAACAATCAGTCTTTAACGCTATTTTCCCGCTTATTTAGCGTTTGAACTGGTAGAAAATTCCTATCTGCCAGACGCGATTTTTCACTTCTCCCGGACCTTTGCTGATATCAGTCAGCCCCACGTTGTATCGCGCATCTACGCCCAGTCCCGATGAAGACAAATATCCAAAACCAAAAACCCAGGAAACATCTGTTGATTCAAAACTCTTTTTATTATCGGTTTCCAAGCCGTTATTATTTTCAAACTCCGCATCCGCGCGCACACCGATCTGAGGACCAGTTTGCAACCTGAAACCACGATTGAACAGGTATTGAACCAGAAAAGGGAAATTCACATATTCGATCTTTTGAGTTCCATTACCGAACTCCGCTCCCTGTTGCGAATAAACAATCTCTGGCTGAATGGCCAGATTGGGACGAACATGAAAATGAATCAGAAGCCCTGCATGAAAGCCAATCCTTGAATCGGTGGTTGGTACATCATCATTAAAATTCGCGATGTTCACACCAGCCTTCAATCCTATTTGCGCATTTCCCCGTTGAGCCGCACACGAAAAACCGAACCAGCCTGCCACCATCAGTAAAAGCATTTTTTTCATAACCAGTTTTTAATATAGCCACCCTGCAATTCAAAGGCCAAATTTCGGTCAGGGTGCAATGTTAGACGAGTTCGCCAGGAGTTTCTGAAAGCGCGGTCCGTAAATTGTTGAACTGAAAATGATATGGAACCAAAAGAATTTGATGTATTGATCATAGGTGCCGGTGCTGCCGGATTGATTGCAGCTCTTGAAATTGCATTAACGGGTCGTAACGTAGCGATCATTGAAGCGCGCGAAAGAATTGGCGGGCGGGCACATAGTCTGAATCTTCCTCAATTTGATCTTCCTGTAGAACAAGGCGCTGAATTTGTTCATGGCGATCTTAAACTTACACACCAGCTTTTAAAAGATGCCGAAGCCTCCCTGTATGAAGTGAAAGGAAGGATCTTTCAGAAATCGGGAGACGGCATCGAACAACAAAAAGATTTCATCCAGGATTATCAAACGCTGATCCGCAAACTAAAAGAATTGCAATACGACATCAGCATCGCGCAATTTATCCGCGAACATCTTTCCGAAGAAAAATTTGCAGACACAAAAACCTCTCTGCAACAATACGTGGAAGGATATTATGCCGCAGACCCTGAAAAATCCAGTTGTTTCGCGCTGCGCGAAGAACTCACCCAATCCGATGACCAGCAGTATCGCATTGAAAATGGTTATACAATTCTCTTTGATCATCTTCGCAAACGCATAGAAAAAACAGGCGCAGAAATTTATCTGTCACAAAAAGTTGAAGATGTGATCTGGGGCGAAAGACAGGTAAAGATCAAAACATCCGAAGAATGGTTTTCAGGTTCAAAATGTCTTATCACCGTGCCTTTAGGTGTGCTGCAATCCGGAGACATTCGCTTCCTGCCTTCAATTCCCGAATACCGTGAAGCCGCCCTGCAACTGGGGTTTGGCAGCGTTATAAAAACAATGTTACAGTTTCACGAAGCGTTTTGGACGCAGGAAAAATTTAAAGCAAACAATGATTTGAAAAAACTCAGTTTCATCTTTTCAGAAGCAGAAATTCCAACATGGTGGACTTACTATCCCAAAGATATTCCCATGCTCACAGGATGGTCCGGTGGACCGAATGCAGACAGGCTTAAAGAGCTTTCGAATAAAGAAATCGTTGCGAAAGCTATTGCATCGCTTGCATTCATTTTTGACGAACCGGTTTCATTCATCGAAAGACAATTAAAAGCCTGGCATGTAGCCAACTGGCCGAAAGATCCGTTTTGCAAAGGTGGTTATTCCTATGAAGTTGTGGGAGGAAGAAAGTTTCGGGAAATATTAAAACAACCATTGCTCGATACGATCTATTTTGCTGGTGAAGGTTTACATGAAGGTCCCGAGATTGGAACAGTTGAGGCAGCATTGGTCAGTGGACGCGACGCTGCTCATCGTCTGATCGCATCATTTAAAAACTAAATCGAACGGAGCCAAAAATTCCGAACCGTTGTGGATTGAGATCAAATTTCTTTTCAGGCAATAATTTCCAGACAAAATCAACACGAAATACTTTCAAAATATTGTCGACTCCCGTACCTACTTCCAGATATGTTTTTCCGTTGAGAGATGAAAAAGGCATGTCGCTACCTGAATTCAAATTCTTATTCTTCTCCGACAAACTTCCCCAAAGCGCTTTTGCTGTCCAAAACTGACGAAAGCGAAGTTTTCTTGTAAATGGAAGCAGTCTGAAAATTCCATTCCCAAAATTGTGTTCAACATTCACACCTGCGTATTTATCGTGCAGGTATTCGTAACGGTTCATCAGGTTGAACGCATATTTGTTGTAATAATAAATTTCATTTCCCGGGGCGATGTCAAGAAATACATAAGGCAGGCTGCCATAGGTTTGTCCACCAAAAACATTGAAGTAAAAAGTTCCCAATGGTGGAATCTTGCTGAAATTGCTGATACTTGCCGAGAGTTTTCCATAGTTGTAGCTACTCTTCATCACACCACGAATACCTCTCGTATATTTCATTTCCGCGATCGGGTAAGGACTTCCGAGACTTGTACGATAAAAAGTATTCTCAAGAAATTTTTCGAGATAAGCAAACCGCAATCGCAGCGACACTTCGAAACTTGTTAGTGGATCTCCTGCTTCTGTTGGAAATAAAGATTTAGGCGGTAAATTTCTTATGGGAGTATATTGTTTATGCAATGAAGCAAACAACAATGAAAACCCGGAATGCCATTCACGAAACGCTTCAAATTTTCCCTGTCTTAATCTGATAAACTTAATCGGCACACCACCCTTCCTGGATGCGAGCGCAAAGATGTTGTCAGAACTGATCTGGTCGAAGTACATCTGGCCATAGTCAAAATCATTCACGTATTCTCCATAGACATAATTTCTGGGTTTCCTGCTAAACAAATACATCACATCGGCCTCCCCTTTCCATTTCTCATCACGAAAGCCGCGTGCTGCATAACCATGAAGAATCAGTTTCTTACTGAAATTACTGTTGGTGCCCAGATCAAACCGAAGTCGCAAACCTTCGACTGTATTTGTTGTCATCCAGTTTTGCCACGGACCGATCAGGAACTTGCCCACACGCATGTAACCTGTTCCAATGAAATTGATCCATCTTGTATATCGAACAAATGCCGGTACTTTGAGCAGCGTGTCGATCATGTTGTAAATGCCCTGCTCTGTTTCCGTAAGTTCTTCGTGTCGGGCGGTTGACCAGTATT
>Ga0065721_10005464_pt1 | contig 13472 bp, 18 predicted proteins | sample Mesricmetagenome_FD_59108 | JGI IMG/M metagenome (GOLD analysis project Ga0065721, IMG submission 59108) | Mesophilic microbial community from rice straw/compost enrichment Sample: eDNA_1 v2 (version 2) | ecosystem: Engineered > Solid waste > Grass > Composting > Bioreactor | place: USA: Davis... | reverse complement strand
ACGTTCGGCCGTGCGGGGTTGGTGTCCTTGGCCTTCTCGCCGGGTGCCAGGTCCACCACCGCGCCATTGCCCAGGGCGATGTCGCCGTTGGCACCTGCGTCGCCGCTGAACGGCCCCAGCGCATTGCCCTGGTCATCGAACGCTTCCTTGTCGCGCTCGATGAAGACGGTGAACATGGCCGAGATGACCGCCGCCATGAGCTCGGCGTCGCCGTACCGCTCAAGCTGCTTCAGCGGCTCCAGCACCGGCGCCAGGTAGGGCGCACCCCGCACCTGGCCCGGTCGCTCCTTGTCGTTCCAGATGTGCAGGACGCGCCGGCGGCCGGTCTCGGCGCCGAAGAANNGGTAGTACTGCCATCGCGGCATCCGCATGTCGATGCGGTCACCTGGGTGGGTGTTGCGCACCCAGCAGCCGACGGGCTCGGGCCCCTGCACGGCGATGCCATCGACGCACGCGGGCGTGTCCGGGCCGTCGTTCGGGTTGCTGACCCGGTCGGCCTCCACCAGCTGCACTTTCAGCCCGGCGACGCCTCCCTCGCGCACCGCGTACGGAGTCAGGGCGAACACGTCGCCGCTGGCCATGGCCGACATCAGGGCCAGCGCCTGCAGGCCGTAGATGTCGTGCGTCGCCTCCGCGTCACATTCCTGCGGCTCCTCCGCCCAGCGCTCCCAGTGGGTGCGCAGGCGGGTGTTGTAGGCCTCGGCCTCATCGGCCGTCAGCCCCAGCGTCTCGGCATCCACGCTGGGACGGCACACCAGCCCGGTCCCGACGATCGCCGTGCGGCTCCGGAGGATCGCGGCGCGGCCGACCAGGAAGTTGCGGAAGGCGTCGCGACTACGTGCGCGCAGGGTCACCAGCTCGTGGCCGGCAAGATCGCTGGTGCCGCTGCCCACCGGGGCGTTCCACGCCTGCAGGCTGCGCAGCGTGCGCGAGGCGCCACGCCACCGGGTGCCCTGCAGGTCTGCTGCGCTGGCCTGGGCGGTGCCTTGGGCCGCGGCAAGCGCCACCTGGATGCCAGCGCGCAGGGCCCGGTCCTGGCCGACGGCCCCCAGCAGGCGTTCCTTGGCGACGGCGGCGGCACCCATCAGTACGGCACCACGTAGCTGATGCGCCGGCGCAGGGGCATGCGGCCGGCGATACGGCGGCGCAGCTCCGCGATGTAGCTTTCCAGCGCCGCGAGGTCGGTCTTGCTGTACTCCACCTGGCGGTCGCCATGGCGGAAGGACACACGCGCCGTGCCCGTCAGCAGCTTGTGGCGTGCTGCTTCGGCTTCGGCGAGTTGTTCCTGCAGGGTGGCCATGAGCGCTCCGGCGGCGGGACGACCGGGGCTCCAAAAGAAAGAAGCCCCGCACGATGGCGGGGCTTCGCTGGGCAGCGGCTACCTCGCCGCTTACCCATTCTTGTCATGCAATGTCCGGACGCAACACCCGAAGCTACTTCACCAGTCGCAGGTGAACGGCAGGGGGCTTATCTATCAAGCCGTACTTACCTCGAAGTTCGTCGGCGTGCATGTGGAGCAGCTGAGCCAACTCGGACAGGCTATAGCCCAGCTCCTCACGGTACGCCCGCAAGATATCTGCGAATACCGTCGCCCGCTCGGCAGGTACAGCCGTCTCCGGTGGCTCCTGGCGCCGATAGCCAAGCGCACTCATCTGCCGCCAGAGGGCCTGACTTTGGGGGGTCGATATACAGCCCAGCGCCTTTGCTCGGTACAGCAGCGCAGCCATCGAGACGCGCCAGATAGGCTTCAACGCAGCAAGACGAGCCAGACTGATCCCGCTTGCAAATGCATCAATCATGTCCCGTGCGGGCATCAACATCTCAGCTGCGAAGTCATCCGCCTGCTGCTCCATCTCTGCGCTGGGCAAACGATGCATGATTGCGTGCCCCAACTCGTGCGCAAGGGTGAACCTTTGACGGTCACCAGGCATGCTCGAATTGAGGAAGATACACACTGGCAGTCCAGGGGGCCGCAGAGTCAGACCGTCAACACCCAGACTCTCGAACTCGCACGGGAGCACGATGCACCCGGCACGCTCCACCAGTGACGTGAGGTCGATCAGCGGCCCGCTTGGCACCCCCCAGTGCTGACGCACCAGCTGCGCAACTCGCGTCCCGCTCCCCCCAAAACTATCGACGTCGAGTTCTGGGAAGGGAAGCTCCGGCACATGCTCGATCGAACTCAGGAGGCGCCGTAGATGCATCAGGCGGAGATTTATCTCCGCCTCCAGCCGATCGATAGCCCGAGCCCCTACGCTCGCCCGCTTCCTGTAGCTCACGCTCACAGGCACCCCAAAAATGGGGTCTGTTTCATAGAACAGAGTCACCGGGAACGAAAGCACGCCCGCGAGCTTTTCAATCAACTCCGCGGTGGGTTGCATGATCCCGGCTTCCAGCTTGGACACCGCGGCCTGACTTACGTCCGCCTGATCGGCGAGCTGTGCCTGACTGAGCCCCCTTGCCTGCCGCGCAACCTTCACTACCGCCGGATTAGCGACCGGGCTGTTCATCACGACTTCTCAGACTGCTTCTCTTCTGCGGCGCGGGATTTTACGCGAACGAGCGGCTTGCGCGAAGCGACAGGCGGTGCGGCAGGCGTGGGTGCGATGGGCAAAGCAGTGACAGGCGTAGCGGCCTCACCACGGTTGAGGATCGAGAACTGCCAGTCGACTACGGACCCGCGTCGCGCCACGACCCTGATGTCGGCCACTGCGGTCTCTGTCGGGTTGAGGACGTACCCCACTTCAAACTTCAATGCCGTTGGGATGCCACTCAGCCCCTCCGCTTGATCGTGGAAGTCCAGCGCTGCCTGAGTCGGATAGTTGCTCGTAAAGCCATCCTGGTCACAATGCTTGAACCGGAACGCAAAGCGTCCGTCAAGCACGAAGTAGAAGGTTTCGTGCTTACGGATGATCGTGACCCTCGGGTCTGACCCCAGGAGGCGGTGAGCCGCTTCAATCATCTCCTCCCAGACGAACGATGCACGACTCCGCTTCATTAACCAGCGGGCGGGCTTATCGCTTGCCATCCATTGCGGCCCAAGCCTCCAGGACAATCTGACGCAGCGCGCCGACGTAGGGTTCCAAAACGGCTTCAACCTCGGCTTGTCCGCTCACTCGCTGCCTCGACTGCAATCTGGTCGGCAAAATATAACCACATATATTCCACCGAGCGCAAGAACCCCAGTTTCGCCTACTTCACCCGACCATACCCATGCGAATGGACGCCCCGGGCGCTGCAGGGGCGGAGCTGAGAGCACCTTCAACGTAGGCTTTAGCACTGGTGAGATAGGCGTAGTAGCTCGTGCGACTCATGGCCGCGCCGTTGCGACTGAGGTATGCCAGCCTCTCCCGCTCCGGCAGGCCGGCCAGCATGTACTCGGTCCGTAGCACCCTGCCCTCCTTCCAGCGCCCAGACCGCTCCATGCGCTGGACCAGCGTCTCCACCTCCATCACTTCGATCGCGGCCTGCAGCTGATCCGGAAGCGCGTCGATGCGCTCGCCACCCGTTCGCGCGGAGCGCTGCACCTGGTCGCCAACCAGCGCCGCGGCCCAGACCCGCAGCCTTGCGTCGACCTGTTTCAGGTTGGCCATCTACTGCACCCCCTTGCTTCGCATGCCCCGTTGCCAGCGCGGCGGCGGGGCGACAGGCGGCCTCGCCGCAACCTGCGCGGCGGGCTGTGATGTTCCACGGGAATCGGAGCCGAGTTTCTCGGCCGCGGCTCCGCCGTCCGCTTCCGGCGCAAAGCCGCTGAAGAGATCAGGCGCCACTGGCTGGTACACCGCCTCCAGCGCCTCCCATTGGCTGTCGCGCATCGCGTCGGCCTTGATGGCCGGCGCCAGGGAGGCCCAGACCGCGTACACCAGCGTGTCCAGCGGCTCGTTGCGGGCACCCTTCGGAGCGATCCACCGGCCGGCGTCCTGGTCGTAGTATTCGCAGGTCAGCCCCTTCCAGTACGTCTCCAGTAGCGCACCGGGGTCCGGGTTAAACGGATCAGGCTTTGCGTCGCCACGCCCGCCAGGGAAGCGCAGCATGCGCGCAGACAGATCCTCCGCCTCGCCCTGCTCCTGGGCGCTGTCCCGCGCCGCGATCGCGGCGTTCAGCCAGCCCCACACCATGTGCTTGAGCACCGACGTGCCGACGCCCCAGACGCCCACGCTCCGCGCGATGGTCTTCTCCCGCTGGTTGATCTCGGTCTTCTTCGGGCGGTAGACGGCCCGGTCCGACTGCCTCTCGGCACGGCCGCGTACCAGGTAGAGGTGTTGCTTCACGAATCCGGCAGACGTCTTCAGCACGCGGGCAGAGCCGGAGCTGCCGACCAGCCGCTTCACGAACTGCGCCACCATCTCGGTCCAGTTGCCGCCGTCNAGCGCCACCGCGCTGATCGGCATGTCCACGCCCTGCCGGGTGCGCCAGGTGCCNTGNAGAAGCTCGTCCAGGGCGACATAGGTCTCCGGCANCGTCGGATCCAGGTCGACNANCTGGTAGTCCACCACCCANCGACGCTGGCCGCGCCCGGTGGCGATGATNTGCACCTCNGCNCGGTCGTGCTGGAAGTCGACGCCAGCGCTCAGCACCAGGCCGCCATGCGGCACGGTGCCGCGGTGCACGCCGGGCTCAGCCAGCGTNGCCACCACGTCCGCGTCCTGCTCCTGTCGGTCGCCCTCGAAGGTGATNCCCAGCACCAGGTTGCGGAAGCCGGCAGCCAGCTCAGGATTGCGCTCGGCTTCGGCCCGCTTGTCGGCGATGTTGCGCCACGACAGGCCAAGGCCCAGCGGCGAGTAGGCAGCCCACAGGTGGTAGCTGCGATGCCAGTCCGGCGCGGACGAGTTGTGCGGTACCCAGCGCGCCGTGCCGCCGTAACCGACCTCGCGGAACATCTCGGTCTTGTGGTGCTCCTCGATCTCGCAGCCGTTGACCGCACAGGCGAAGGTGCCGCGCGGCGTCAGGCGCTCCACCTCGAGCACCTGTTCACCGCCGCAATGCGGGCACAGCACGTGGTAGTAGCGCTGGTCGCCCTCCAGGAACCCCGCCTCGATCGCGCTGGCGCCGGCAATGGTGGGCGTGCACGCGCGGTACACCCTGGCGCGCTCACCGTATGACATGCCGCGGGCGGCCAGCTGCTGGTCCGCCGGCCCCTGCCCTCCGATGTCGCGCGGGTACTCGTCCACCTCGTCGGCGAAGATGTATCGGGCCGTGCGCTGGCGAAGCTGCTTGGACGAGTTCGCCCAGATGACCCACATGGTCCCGCCGGGGAACCGCTTCTCGAAGGTGTTGTCGGCGTCCAGCTTGGCCAGCAGCTCCGGCATCTCGACGATGGCGGGGTCGAACTTGCTGGTGGTCCAGGATTTCGCCAGCTCCTTCACCGGCTGGGCCACGATCATCGAGTCCAGGCCGCGGTCGATGACGTAGCCCGNCCAGTTGATGCCGATCTCCGTNGCGCCGACCTGCGCGCTCTTCATGAAATCCACGAGCCGCACATGGCTGTGCTCGCTGAGGCAGTTCATGATTTCGCGCAGCGGCGGATGGCGGTCGGTGACCCACTGCCCCGGCTCGGCGCCCGCGCCCTTCGCGATGACGCGGTGCTTGTCAGCCCAGTCCGAGACGTCCAGGCGTTCCGGCAGGGTCCAGCCTTCTTCCCAGGCGTCGCGGACCAGCCCCTCGGCGCACGGCAGCGGCACGTCCATGGCGAACATGTCCAGGCTCACTCGGCATCCTCCACGTCAGCCTCAGGGGCGTCCACGGCGTCCGCGTCTGGGCCTGCGGGCGCCGGCGCCGCGTCGGTTCCCAGTGCCTTCGCCGACTCGCGCATGCGCGAGCAGAGGGCGACGATCTCTTCCTCCAGCAGCCGGTCTACCTCGCGAGGGTCGGAGGTCGCTGCCAGCCGGTCGCGCAAGCGACCACGCATGCCCTGCAAGCTGTTGACCGCGTCACGCGCCAGCGTGAAAACCGCGCGGCGCACGCCCTCGGCGCGCACCAGTTCCTTCGCCGCCTCGCCAAGCTCCAGCTCCGCCANGCGGGCCTTGGCCATCCGCTCGCGGCGGATCGCCTCCTGCACCTCGTCCGCCGCTGCAGCGCGACTCGCCGCGCCCCCCGCTGGCTGCGTGCGATCGCCACCACGCACAGGGTCGGTGATGTTGGCCAGCAGCCGGTCGCTTTCCGCCACGTGGATCCGCCGGCCGTCGCAAACAAGCTTGCCCTCGCGGCGCAGGCGGCGGACGAAAGAGTCACTGCAGCCGCGGTGCGCGGCGTACTCCGCCGTGGACATGTAGGCCTGGTCAGTTCCGGAACTCATGCGGAACCACCCGGTACCAACGGAACCAAACCCGGAACGGGAAGATGCACGCAAATTGCGGCCTTGCTACCCGCAGTGCGCGCGGGTGCCGGGAGGACCCATGCCCTCGTCCCCGCCGCACCTGCCTGGTGACGCCGGATTCCCGTGGAACACGGCACTGCCCAACCTCGGGCGAGGTTGGGCAGAGGTTGGGCAGCCGGAATCCCTTGCGGCGCAAGGCTCTGCCCAACCTGCCCAACCTGCCTAACCTGTTTTGAGTTTTCTAGATCGTGCAAATCGGTGCAGTACATGTACGCGCGAGGCCGAAAAGTTAGGCAGGTTGGGCAGACCCCCACGGCACAAGGGCTGAGGTTGGGCAGCGAGGTTGGGCAGAGGTTGGGCAGGTTGGGCAATCGATCAGAACGGCGGGTCATCGTCGCCCTCCATCGCGTTGATCGGCCTGGCGGCTGCCTGTGGCCGCTCTGCGGCCGCGGTCGGCTCCCAGACGTAGATCCGCAGCCCCTCGACCAGACGCCGCTCTTTGCGCCAGTGCAGGCGCTTCATGACGGCGGAGATGCGCATCTGCTCCGGCTTGCCATGCTTGGATGCGTCCGCGCCGATCGCGTAGCGCAGCAGCTCGTCGGTGGTCGTCCACTCGGCGAACTCACCCCACCCCACCCCGACGCGCGGCGGGTAGGCGTTCTCGCCCGGCATCTTGCCGGCGAGCCAGCGGAGGATTCGGTCCTCCCAGCTGTCGCTCATGTAGCGGGCTTCCTGCTCCTCGGAGGCCTCCGCCGGCAACTCCCACCAGCTGAAGCCCTGGTCGAACAGATGCACGGCCTCGGCCCACAGCTGGTCCCGCAGCTCCACGATCAGGTCCAGCCGCACGTCGCCTTCGGTCCGCACGGGCAGGAAGCGTCGGCCACCGGTGGGGTCGCGCAGGTACTGGTGCTCGTTGGTGGTGCCGGCGAACACGCACTCGCGTCGGTAGGATCGGGGCACCCGCTCATAGGGAGCACGGAACTTGTCCACGCGCCGGGTGATGGCCGTCTTGACCGCGGTGACGTCGGCCTTGCCGAACGAGTCCATCTCGCCGATCTCGACACCCCAGACGCCCTGGATCACCTGGTAGAAGTCCTTGCCAGTCGGCGACTCGCTGGTTTCCACGAACCAGTCGCTGCCGAACAGGGCACGCAGGGCGCTGGACTTGCGTTTGCCCTGCTCACCTTCCAGCACCAGCATGAAGTCCACCTGGGCACCCACGGCGGGCTGCTTCGGGTCGAACCACAGGATGCGCGCTACCGCGCTCACCGCGAAACACAGCGCTGCGCGCCGGCTGTAGGCGTTGTCCGGCGCCCCAAACAGGTCAACCAGCATGCTTTCTACGCGCGGTGTGCCGTCCCACTTCAGGGCCGTGAGGTACTCGCGGATCGGGTGTCGGCGGTAGCGCCTGGCCACTGCCACCACTGCCTTGAGCACGCCGTCATCGCTGCAGTTGGCCGCGTAGGTGCCGGGGTTCTGCAGCCATGCGGCCAGCTCATACGCGTCCGCATCGACGAACTCGCGGCGATTGCCGCCCCGCCACGGCGCATCCCGGGTCAGCTCGATCTGGTTGCTGGACTCGTTGAGCCACCACAGCCCAGCCAGGCGCGGATCGTTCTCCATGATCAGCATCAGGTTGTGCAGCTTCCCCTCGACATTGCCGTCGCGGGTGAAGGTGAGCGCATCGCGCCAGGAGTCGTCCGGCCGGTCTCCGCCGGTCCCGCCCCCGCCTGCACTACCCCCTGTCGATTTGCCGCCGTCGATGACGGTCATACTCTTGCGCTTCGGCACGCTCATCCCCGGTGTTGCTCCAGCTGCCCAAGGCGCGCCGCCTCGGCCAGATATGCGGCCGCACGCGCCTGGCGGTCGGCCTGTGATTCGTATGGGTTGATCAGGGCGGTCTCCGCTGCCACCCGGCACGCGCGCGCAAGTTCGGCTGGCGCGTGGCGCATCAGGTCCAGCTGCGTGCCCTCGGACCTCATGCCCGCACCACGGTCACGTCGACCACGCGGGCGGCGGCCCAGGCCGCCAGCTGTCGGGGAGTCCAGCCATCTACCTCCAGGGCGTCCGCAACGTCCCAGCCGCGCGCCTGCCCGGCCGTATCCACCAGACGGATGGAGCGAACCCCAACACGGGCGGCGTACGCCGCCACCCCGGCCACGCTGCGACCGGCGTCGTTGCTCCTACCCGACCATGGCCTTGAGGCCCGGCTCGTCGGCGTCCGGCCACAGCACAACCTCGCGGCCGGCGAGCGGCCGCCAGTCCACCTTGGCCAGTCCATTGCTGCCGCCCGGCCACGTCACGACCGCGTACTGTGGCCACGCGCCAGCGCCAGCCGCGCGGCATTTTTCGCCCTCGACGATCAGCACCGGTGCGTCAGGCTTGGCCGACAGCGCATCCAGACCACACAGCGGCCGCGGCGCCGGCCAGTGCTGCAGGCACCACTGCTGCTTTCCATCTGGCCCGGCGCACCAGGTCACCGTGGGGGTCCACTTCTTGGCCTTGCCGGTGTTGCGGTCGGTGGTGTCCGCACGAAGGACGTAGCCCAGCAGTCGGCCCTCCGCGTCGCGGTAGGGATCCACTCGCGAGGGCTTCATCGCCCGCAGCTTCCCCGACTTGGGATTCCACAGCCGTACCGTCCAGCCGTTGGTGGCCATCAGATCCGGCGCGCTGTCGGGAACAGGCGTTATTGGCACCCACGTACCGGCGAGCGGCGCTGGATCCTCGACGCGGACACCCTCACGAGCGGTCGCGAACTGCTGGCCATCCAGCTGCTGGCAGGCTTCGATGAAGGTGCAGCCGGTGATGCGTGCCAGGAAGCCGACGACGTCCTCGTGCGCCCCGCAACCGAAGCAATGCACGTAGCCCTTGGCCGGCAGGACGTAGAACGACGGGGAGTTCTCCGCGTGGAAGGGGCAGAGGCCGAGCCACTCCCTGCCCTGCTTCTTCAGCGCGGGCACATAGCGGCGCACGACCTCAACCAGGTCCACTCGGGCCTTGAGGCCATGGATGTCCACTTGGGCGTGCAGGCTCACCGACCGCCCCCTTTCCCCGCCTCGCGGCGGGCGAGCATCCGCCACTGCAGCTGGAGGTATTCCCGGATGCGCTGCTGGCAGCCGATGCCGCCCGTGCAATCGCTGTGCGGACACTGGGGCCGAACGCGCGCGATCGCATCCGCCCACTCACTGCGCGGCCGGCGGGCGATCTCAATGGCCAGTCCCATGCACCTGCTTACGCTCATGCGGTGGCACCCCGGGGGGCGACTGTGGTTCGTTGCGTCGTCATGGGGGTACATGCTCCCAGCTGGCGCGATCGATCCGGGGTTCCAACTGCCGCTGATGAGGGCGGGGTTAGCGCCGTGGCGAGTGCCTGAGCCCGGGCCCGGGTCGGCATCCAGCGCGACGCCCAGGTGATCCGGTCGTCCTCCACGCGGTGCACGATCCAGCTGCGGCCGTGACCCCATACGACGTGGTGCGCCATCAGGACGCCCTCCCGCGGAACAGGTCGCCCTGCCCGCCGGTCGCAGCCTGCGCATCGATGCGCCGCTGTTCCAGCTCGGCCAGCAGGTCGTCGCTGGAGCGCTCCCGCACCGGCTCGTCCAGCACGGCGGCAATGCCGGCCAGGGCACGCCGGGTGGCGGTGGTGGGACGGGCCGGCGGGTGCATCCAGCGCGTGTCCCGGGCCATGGCGATCAACCCTCGGCCTCGCCATACACGGCCACGTCCAGCTCGTGCTCGAGGCTGAGCACGGCGGCGACAACCCGGCGCCCTTCCTGCTTGATCCGCGGCGCGTGGGCACGGTCTTCCGGGCCGAGCCGGCCATCGGCCAGCGCCGGGGCCACCGCTTCCATCAGCTTGCTGTAGCCCTGGAACAGCTCGGCCACCGAGCCCATCGTGGAGGCCGGGCCCTCGGGCATGCGCACGGCCAGCAGGCCACGGCGCGCCGCCAGGGCGCGCTCGCACTCGTCGCGGTACGGCTGCGGCAGGGCCAGCAGCCAGGCGTCTTCCAGATCCGCCGGCAGCACCTTGACCGTGCCGTCCATGTAGCGGCGCAGGATCTGGCCGTTGTTGCGCATGGCGGCGATCAGCTCGTCGCCCTCGCCCAGCCGGAACTTCACCTGGCGCACGTCCGGCGCGGTCAGCGCCAGGTACTTCTCGGCCAGCGCCATGGCGAAGCTGTTGGCGTTCGCGCCAGTCTCGTCGAGCATCCGCCGGGTGAAGGCGTAGATGATCGACTGGCGAGGCGGCAGAAACTGAGGCACGGGCTTCATGCGGCGACCGCCTTCCGCGCCGCAGCATGCGCGGCATGACGACACCGATCGCATGCCCTGCCCTCAATGCCCTGCGCCTGGTCGACATGCGCACGGGCCGGAGCCGCGTCGTTGCGGTGATGTTCGGCCGGCGCCAGGCGCAGGGCCAGCCACTCGTCCGGGGTGAGGCAAAGATCCTCGACCTCGACGGCTTCCGCCGCCGGCGCGTCCAGCAGGACGCCGACCTCGCTGTTGCCAAGGGCGCCGTCCAAGGGAACGACCGTGGTGGCTAGCAAATCAGACATTGCTCATCGCCCGACTGGAGAAGGCGCCGCCCGCCCCGCGGTAGGCTGGTCGTGCCACCGAGGCAACCAACCGCGAGGAGGACGGCATGAACAACGACGAACAACTGGCGACGGCGCAGGCCGTGCAGCACCTGGAGCTCAAGGTGCAAGGGCTCACGCAGCGCTTGGCGACGCTGGAACTGGCCATCTCAGGCGTGTCCGCATACGTGCAGACCTTGAGCCCCCGGGCCAGACAGGACATGGCCAGCGTGTTCGACGGCGGCCTGTTCCTGGGTGGCGGAGTGTTGAACACGGCGATCAAGGCCGAGGCGCGCAAGCTGCTCAACCTGCCGTAGCCAGCGCCAGGGGGCTGAGGCGCTCGTCGACCTTGGCCCGGAGCAGCGCCCGGCCGCGAACGTCGAGTTCGCCGGGGGCGCCCTCAGCCTCCAACCGCTGTACCCAGGCGCGCTGGGATTCCAGCCACAGCTGGTACGACTGCGTACCCTTGTTGCGCTGCCACTCCGCCTCCTGGTCGAAGGCGGTGCCGATCTGGTTAAGCGTGTCGCGCAGGGTCTCTTCCCGTACCCGCCGCGCGGCCTCTCGGCCCTCGGCCCGCTGCTCCGCGGAGTGCTTGGCTTCGGCTTGGCTGGGCTTGTTGATCCAGTTGCGCAGGGCGACGCGCGCCCGTTCCACGATGTTCATGGGAGCTTCTCCGGTGGGATGGCTGGAGCTGGTGTTACGCGGCATGGGAGGCACCCTGCTCTTGTGCCCCGAACACGTCGGGCCTCAGCTGAGCGCTGGGAACTCCCGTGGCGCGCTCGATGGCCAGTGCATGCTTCGGCGGTACCGGGCGCCGCCCGGTGACCCACTGGCTGACGGCCTGCGGGCTCACGCCCAGATACCGAGCCAGACCAGCCTGGCCGCCCTCAAATGCCGAAACCGCTTCGTTGATCGGGTTCATGGGCGCACACACTAAAGCGCCGCTTTAGTGTGTGTCAAGCGGCGCTTTATTCCCCCATCCAGTTAGAGCAATCACAATCAAGCGATGCTTGACGCCCAATCCATGGCCGCCGCGATCCGGACTGCAATCGAGGAGTCCGGGCGCACCCAGAAAGAGATCGCTGCCGCGTTCGGCATCACCGAACAGGCCGTGTCAGGCTGGCTGCGGACCGGCAAGCTCAACAAGAACCGTTTGCCGCTCCTGGCCGAGCTGACCGGCAAGCCTCTCTCCCATTTCGGCATGCACGAGCCGGAGAACGTTCGCGTCGTCCGGGAACCTGGCCCCGTGTACATCTCAGACCGTGAGAGTGCCGCCCGTGATCATGTCCGCGTGTACCAGCTTGAGGGGGAGGCAGATATGGGGGATGGGCGTACGAACGAGGACTTCCCGGAGGTAATCCGCTCAATGGACTTCCGACCGGCCTACTTGCGGTCGGTGGTGGGTTTCGTGCCGCCCCCTGGGCGTCTCGTCTTGGTGACCGGCCGCGGTGACTCGATGCTGCCGATCATCCAACCTGGTGAGACCCTGATTGTGGACACCGGGATCACGTCCTTCGAAGGCGACGGCATCTACCTCATCAACACCGGTAACGGGCAGCAGATCAAGGGCCTGCAGGATCGCGGCAGCGCGATCTATGTGGTGTCCGCCAACGCGGCGCTCTACCCTGCTTTCCCGCTCCCGCCCGAGGCACTGATCGGCGGCAAGGTATACCTGCGGAATCGAATTGATCGACTGAGCTGAGGGAACTGGCATGGGGAGGAAGTGGGTCAGCGTTGCCTGCGTGTTGGCCGTGGCGGCATGTACTCCACAGAACCCGCCCGAGGCCAAGGCGGCAGAAGAGGCCGAGCCTGCATCGGCCATAGAGGTGCCGGCGTGGGCGCCGCTGGAGTTCGACTTCGACGCACCAACAGCCCAGGGCGTGGACTTGAGCCACTTCTTCTCCATGCTTCAGGACAAGATGAAGCATTTCGAGAAGGACGAGTACGAGACCTCGGCAGAGTTTGCCACCAGGACCGCAAACAGCGGTGAGCTCATCGCCCCGATCTCGCTGGACGCGGCGTATCTGTTCTTCCCCCAGATGTCGAACATGGAGTACGACGCTGACAGGCAGGTCTACGCTCGCGCCCATCCGATCCACTGCACGAGTGAGTACCCCTTCAAAGAGGGGTACGCATGCGAGTTCGCGAGTTTGCTCAGGGACACCAGTGAGTACGACGGCACCAACGCCTTTGGCGCGAAGGCACGCGTGCGGTCCGAAGAGCGCAAGGACCTCTACTTCCTGTTCCCCAAGAAGGCTCTGTCAGGCCCTCGCTTCCGCTCGAAACTGGGCGATCCCCGGCTTCCATTCGAGTGCCCCGTTCCGCTCGAGGACGCGCGCGCATTGAGAGGGCGGGCTATCCGCTTGGGGTATGTCATGTCCGTAAGGGAGCCCAAAGTGATCGAGGGGGAGCCCTACTACAGCAGCGCGACGATCAGGTACCCCGTGGAAAGCAGGGCGAGAAGATTCGGCATCCCAGGGACGTTGGTTGGCCTGGTCTGCGCCACCTCCGACGCCGTCATCTACAGCGAAAAACTAAAGCCCTAAAGCGCCGCTTGACTTCGGCCTAAAGCACTGCTTTACTC
>Ga0065721_10051815_pt1 | contig 13485 bp, 11 predicted proteins | sample Mesricmetagenome_FD_59108 | JGI IMG/M metagenome (GOLD analysis project Ga0065721, IMG submission 59108) | Mesophilic microbial community from rice straw/compost enrichment Sample: eDNA_1 v2 (version 2) | ecosystem: Engineered > Solid waste > Grass > Composting > Bioreactor | place: USA: Davis... | reverse complement strand
CCCGCCATATTCCTCAAGCTTACGCGAAGACGATCGGCGGCGTATGGGACCGCAAATCGTTCGTGGGCGTCGAGCTCCGCAACAAGACGCTCGGCGTTCTCGGCATGGGCCGCATCGGGAGCGAAGTCGCCGCCCGCGCCAAGGCGTTCGGCATGGACGTGCTCGGCTACGACCCTTTCCTGACCGAAGAGCGCGCGGATAAGATCGGCGTACGGAAAGCATCCGTGGACGAGATCGTCGCCGAGGCGGACTTCATCACCGTTCATACGCCGCTTACGCCCGAAACGCGCCACATGATCGGCAAGGAGCAGTTCGCCAGGATCAAGAAAGGCGTGCGCATCGTGAACTGCGCGCGCGGCGGCATTATCGACGAGCAAGCGCTGGTCGAAGCGATCGACGCGGGCCAAGTCGCCGGCGCGGCATTCGACGTCTTCGAGGAGGAGCCGCCTGCTCCGGACCACCCGTTCCTGAAGCATCCGAAAATCATCGTCACGCCGCACCTTGGCGCTTCGACCGTCGAAGCCCAGGAGAACGTCGCGATCGACGTCTCGGAGCAGCTGCTGCACATCCTGCGCAACGAACCGTTCAAGAACGCCGTTAATATGCCGCCGGTCGCGGCCGACGTGCTGAGCAAGCTGGAGCCTTATTTCCAACTCGGCAAGAAGCTCGGCAGCTTCGCCGCCCAGATCGCCGAAGGACCGGTGATGGAGATCGCGGTCACCTACGCCGGCGAACTGGCCGACGTCGATACGCAGCCGCTTACGCGCAGAGTCGTCGAAGGCGTGCTGGCCTTCCACCTCGGCTCCGACCAAGTGAACGTCGTCAACGCGATGCACCTGGCCAAAAACCGCGGAGTAAACGTCGTCATCACCAAATCGCACGCATCGAAGGGCTTTACGAACCAAGTCAGCGTCACCCTCCGCACGGACAAGGAAGAGCGTCTCGTCTCCGGCACGCTGCTGAACGGATTCGGCCCGCGCATTACCCAGGTCGACAAGTTCCCGGTCGACGTCGAGCCGCAAGGCCATATTCTGCTCATCTCGCACCACGACAAGCCGGGACTTATCGGCCGCGTCGGAACGCTGCTCGGCACCAGGGAGATCAACATCGCCACGATGCAGGTCGGACGGAAGATCGTGGGCGGAGAGGCGATCATGGTGCTCGGTGTCGATAAAGGCGTGACGAAGCAAGAGCTGAGCGAAATCGCCGCCCTGCCCGACTTGACCAACGCGAAGGAAGTTCATCTCCATTAATCCTATTGCCGCGCCGAAAAAAAACGGGCCGTCATCGGGCATTTCCCGAGACGGCCCGTTTTTCGTCGGTCGCGAATTTCTTCCCCGGCCGATCGTCTTCTATTCGATCCCGGACGAACAACGCGATGCCCGCGAGCGTCACGGAAGTCGCGACGACCATGACCGGCAAAGCCGGCGATTCGACTTCGCCGGCGAACGCGACGAGCGACAGGATCGACAGCACGCGCCCCACGTTCAAGAACAGCTCGCGGACGACGACCGATTCGATCCGAAACATTCCTTTCATGGGCAGATGGTCCATGATCGCATAGTAATAGGTCGTCATCGTATTGACGACGAACGGAGCGAGCAAGGAATAAACGGACATGAACAGAATGACCGTCCATAACGCGATGTCGATAAACAACGCCGCGGCTCCCGCGACGATGCACAGAGAAGCCAGCGTCAGCTCCCGGCGAATGCGCGGGCGGTTATTCCTTCTGGAGATGAAGAAGCCCGTCGCGATCGTCAGAAGGGCGAACAACACGGTCAAGTAACCGACCTGGTCCTCTCTGCCCGCCGTCTGGTACATCAGGATGTTCGGCAGAAAAAGCATCAGTCCTTGGGACAAGCCGAGAACGATAAAAGCGACGAGGGACGACACCCAAAGCCGGCTGCGCTTCATCATCGCGCCCGTGAAATTCAAATAATAATTCCGGTGATGAGATTCGGTCGATCGGATTCGCAGGCTGAAGAACGAAGCGATCCCGAACAGCGCCGACGCGACGGCGAAAATGAGCAAATAGCCCTTCAAGCCGTCGAACAAGCCGATCAGAAACCCGGACAGCGCGGGTCCGGCCAATCCGGCCGAATTGAACACGATCATGTTGACGCCCATGTATCTGGACCGGTTCGCGGCATTCGTGACGTCGTACATCAACACGAGATAGCCGGTCCAATACAGCCCGAGCGCCATGCCGTTAAAAATGGCGAACCAAGGGTAATAATCGACGACGTTCTCCCCGGCGAAGATCACGACAAGAAAAAAAACCGTGATCAGCGCAACGCCGAGGCGGTACGTGACCATCCGGTCCTTCTTCTTGGCAATCCATCCCCCGAGCCCGAACGCGAGCGGCGTGACGCCGTATACGATCATGTTGAATACGCCGTTAATGACCAAATCCTCCGTCAGGCGCCACAAGTACAAATTCAAGAACAATCCCGACATCGACGCTCCGAACTGAAAGCAGCCGTGAATGAACAGCGCTACCCGCGCTTCCCGCGACAGCGGCTGCGCGAAGGCGTCGTGATTGCCGAATCCGACGAAGGAAGGCCAACGCATACGGATGCCCATGCTCCAAATCCTCTTTCCCGCGGCAAGCGTCGTTAGTAGGATGCCTGATCGCAATGTTTAGCCGGCGGCCGCGCTCCCTCGCGCCGGCAGCAGGATCGTGAACGTCGTTCCCGCTCCCGGTTCGCTGACCGCCGAGATCGTCCCGCCGTGCGCGACGATCAGGTTTTTCACGATGGCGAGACCCAAGCCGGTCCCGCCGGAAGATTCTCTCTTGCGCGCTTTATCCGCCTTATAGAACCGTTCGAAGATATAAGGCAAATCTTCGTGCGGAATGCCCTGCCCCTCGTCCGCGACTTGAATTTCCAGCCACTCTTCGGACCCGGCTTCGACTCTGCGCGCCCTGAGCGCGATCGTGGAGCCGTGAGGCGTGTGCCGGAGAGCGTTGTCCATCAGATTGGTCAGCACCTGCTCGATCCGGTCTCCGTCCCCGGCCTCCATCGCGAGCGAAGGATCGTCCTCGGTCTTCGACAACGCGATCTGCCTTTCCTTCGCGAGCGCCGCGAATTTCCGGTACACCCTGCTCAGAAGGGCGTTTACGTCCAAGGGTTGGAAGTTCATTTCCATATGCCCCGCTTCCATCCTGGCCAGATCGAGCAGATCCTTCACCAGCCGCCCCATGCGCAGGGATTCGTCGTGGATGACTTGAACGAGTTCCCCGCGCTCTTCCGGCGTCGCCGCGATATCGTCCAGCAGCGCCTCGCTGTAGCCCTGCAGCATCGATAGAGGCGTCCGCAGCTCGTGCGAGACGTTGGCCACGAAATCCTTGCGCATCTTGTCGACGCGGAATTCCTCGGTGACGTCCCGCAGCACGGCGACCGCTCCGCGCACCCGCACCGAATCGGTGGACGCGAGCGGCGTCATGACGACCGACCAGACGCCGCTCTTGACGTGAATTTTCGCGGTCAGTTCCTGACCGCTCCCGATCACGTTGCGGAACGTCTCCCTTAGCGGTCCGGGAACGCGGGAATCGCGAGCCCGATTCGTCGCGGCGGCGTCTTCTTCGTCCCCGTCGCTCCATTCGACGGACTTCCAATCGTCGAGCAAATGCCGGCCTTGCGGGTTGGTCAGAATGACTTCGCCTTCCGCGTCGAAAGAAATGACGGAGTCCGTCATGCTCCGGAGCACGCTGCTCAGATGGTCCCGCTCGTGCTGGATGTCCCGGATCAGCTTGTTCAGCTCGGAAGCCATTTGGTTAAACGTATTGGCCAGCTCTCCGATCTCGTCCGAAGAGCGGATCGGGACGCGCGTCGAGTAGTCGCCTTGGGCGACCCGGTTCGCCGCGTCCTTCATCTCCCGAAGCGGAGTCGTCACTTTCGATAACAGAAAAAAAGCAAAGAACGTCGTCAGAAGAAATCCGACAATGCCCGAATAGATAAACAAATGCTTGATCGCCACCGGGTCGGTGAACGTAAGGTCGATGTATTCCAGCAAAAAAAGCCCGATCGTCACGATGACGACCCCGACCAAGCCCATGATCGTCAGCCACATTTTGCCGACGACCGTTCTCCAGATCGCCATCGGTTACTTCGCCGCCTCGAGCTTGTAGCCTACGCCCCAGACGGTCGTGATCATCGACGCCGCTTCGGCCGAAACGCGGTTCAGCTTCTCGCGAAGGCGCTTGACGTGCGTGTCCACCGTACGCAGATCGCCGAAGAAGTCGTAGTTCCAGACGTCCTTCAGCAGTTCTTCGCGCGAGAACACCTTGTCCGGCGTGCTGGCCAGATAGTGCAGCAGCTCGTATTCCTTCGGCGTGAGATTGACCTCCTGCCCGCTCGCCGTCACGCGGTGCGCGTCGTGCTCGATGACGAGGTGCGGAAACACGATGTTGTTGCTCGTATTCGGCTCTTTGGACAGAAACGCCGTCGCGGAGGAGCGGCGAAGGATCGCCTTGATCCGGAAGATCACTTCGCGCGGGCTGAACGGCTTGACGACGTAGTCGTCCGCGCCGACCTCGAACCCTTGCACGCGATTCACTTCCTCGCCCTTGGCCGTCAGCATGAGCACGGGAGTCGCCTTCTGCTGCCGAAGGCGGGTACACACCTCGATACCGTCGATTCCCGGAAGCATCAGGTCTAGCACGATCAGATCGAAATCTTCCTCCTGGGCTTTCCGCAAGGCGGTTTCTCCGTCCTCCGCCTCTTCGATCGCATAGCCTTCCTTCTCCAGATACATTTTCAGCAGACGGCGGATTCTCTCTTCGTCGTCCACGACCAAAATGCGATTGCCCGTACTCATGCGTCAGTCTCCTTTTTCGGGTTGTCCGGCGTTATGCCGCGAGTGAAGGTTCGTTCCCGTCATTCCGCGCCCGCGTAAGAATGAAGCCCGGCGATAACGAGATTTACGCCGACCAGCGTAAACATGACGACCAGGAAGCCGATGACGGCCAACCAAGCCGAACGCGTTCCCTGCCAGCCTCTCGACAGGCGTAGATGCAGATAGGCGCTGTAAAACAGCCACGTGATCAGCGCCCACACTTCCTTCGGATCCCAGCCCCAGAACCGGGACCAAGCGATCTGCGCCCAGATCATCGCGAAGATGAGCGCGCCCAGCGTGAAGATCGGGAATCCGATCGCGATCGCCCGATAGCTGATCTCTTCCAGATCGTCCGGATCGATGTCGGACAGATGCGGATGAATGGCCGCGGTCAGCTTTTTGCGGGCGATCAATCTTAGAATACCATATAATACGAATCCTGAAATGACCGACCAAATAATCGTGTTCAGCTTGCGTCCCGCGTTCACGCCGTTTAACCAGGAAGGCGCTTCGAAGAGCGGCTCCTTCAGACCGACGAACGATTGGAAGCTCACCGTCTCGCTATTATACGGCGCCACGATCGGCGGCAGGCTGTATTTGACTTCCTTGACTTGGCTATGTTCCGCGCCGGTTTCGTCGATCGTGACGGTTTCCTGGGTAAACACGGCTTCATAGCCGGCGCCGCGGAAGGAAAACACCGAGACGATAAACCCGATCAGGACGATAATCACGAACAACGAAAATTCCGTCCAGAACTGCGCGCGTCTGCCCGCCTTGTCCGTGCGGCCGAAATCGACGACGCGGATCAATTGCACGAGAGCCGCCGCGAAGCCGACCGCGAAGAACGCCTCTCCGGCAGCCGCCATCGTGACGTGGATTTTGAGCCAGATGCTTTGCAGCGGCGGAATCAGCGGCTGCACTTCGGACGGAAAGACGGAAGCGTAGGCGATGATGATGATGACGAGCGGCAGCGTAAACGCGCCGACGACGACCTTGCGGTAAATCAGGTGCACGATAATGTACGCGAGCATGATGGCCATGCCGAGAAACGTCATGAATTCGTACATGTTGCTGGTCGGAATATGGCCGGCTCCGTGCCAGCGGGTAAAGAAGAAAGCGAGATGCGCGGCCCATCCGGCGATGGCCAGTCCGAACGCGATTTTCCCCCAGCGGGCCGTATGATCTTCGGGCTTGCGGTTGCTCCAGCGCTTCCCCGCTATCGCGATGGCGTAGCAGATGAAAGAAGCGATATAGAGAAAAAAGGCGACGATAAAGGCGTCATTGCTAAAATCCAGCCACCACTTCAACGTACATTCCCCCTGTTATCGAGCGATTTGGGGTCGACTTCGGTGCCGACTTTCCCCAATGCCCATGCGACGTCGGCTCTAAGGCCGAAGCTGTTCTTGTTCGTATGGCCGCCGAGCGACAGCTTGCCGTCGTCGATCCGCAGCCATATTCGCCGATGCTGCCAATAAAAGCCCATGACGAGGCCGATCATCGAGATCGCGGCGCCTACCCAGATGTACGGCATCGCCTTGTCCATGCGAATGTTAAGAAATGTCGTATATTCGGAAAACTCGATATTGTTCATTTTACCATCGACGATCGGATTTTCCACCTTCAAAGAGAACCTTCCGGTGCTGTCTCCTCTCGTCTTGAAGCTTTCGTTCAGGATTTGCTCGTAATATTTGCTCTTCTCGCTCGGCATCGGGAAGTAGATGAAGATTTCTCCCTTCTCCTGAACGTCCGGCCCCGTGACCCGGAAGACGAACGCGGGATTGTTCGGTTCCCGGGTTTTCGTCATCGGCCTCGTCTGCTCGTCCAATCCGAAATCGGGATAATAATCGTTCAGCTTCAGCGTATACCGGCCTACCCGGTATTCTTCGTCCGGCCGGTCCATCTTCAGGTCGAAGCTTCCGATCGCTTGACCCGTCTCGGAGTCCGTCAGCGTCGGGTGCACGGAGATGAAGCGCACCCTCTCCTGATAAGAGTTCTGATAGAGACTAAGCCCTTTGTAAGTAAGCGCGCTGTTCACGCGAATGTCGTGGCTTTTCACCTCGGTCAGCACCGGATCGCGGGTCGGATCGTCGCAAGCGTCCGTGCATTCGTACAGGACCGCCTTCGTCTCGTACAGCTTGGCGACGAGCTTCCCCTTCTGGTTGCTCGCCAGCTCCTCGTCCGAATAGTAATCGATCGTGAAGTCCACGCTCTTCACGAAATAGTTCGTTCCGGGAATCTGTCTCGTCTCTCCTTCGTAAAGAGCGAGATACTGGTCCATGTGCCACGCCGGGATGCTTCGGCCGAGCACCGCGAGCAGGAAAACGATCAGCCCGATATGATTGATATAAGGCCCCCAGCGGCTGAATCTGTTTTTCTCGGCGAGCAGCGCGCCGTTCTCTTGATAGACCCGGTAACGCTTGCGTTTCAATTCCTTGCCGAACCGTTCGGCCCAATCTTTCCCGTCGCCTGAGACCGTGCCGGCGTAAGTCACCATCTGACGGTTGATAAACTGCAGATGCTTCCGGATCTGCTGCTTGTTCAGCGCGCGGTAGAGGGGCAGCACGCGGTCCAGGCTGCATACGACGAGCGACGTGCCGATCATGACGAGAAGGCCGATGAACCACCACGATTCGTACGTTCTCGACAAGCCCAGCGCATGGTAAACGACGCCGGCCGTTCCGTGCTCCTCCTTATAGAAGGCGGCGAATTCCGAGCGTTCCGTCAGGTTGATCAACGTGCTTTCCTGCGGGAAAATCGTGCCGAAGGTCGCTCCGATCAACGTAATGACGATTAAGTATACGGCGATCTTGACGGACGAGAAGAAGTTCCATATGCGGTCGACGAAGTGCGGATTCGCTTTCTGGGACCTTCGCGCGACTCCGTCGTAGCGCATCTCGAGCGGCGCGTCTTGGTCCTTCAGCAGCTTCTCGTCGAGAGGCTTTCCGCAGGACTCGCATAAAACGGTGCCGACCGGATTCTGGTGTCCGCATTCGCACTTGGTATTCTGAAACAACGTTTAAGCCTCCCCGGTTGTCGTCACGGCTTTGCCTGGATCAGACGTTCCACGCGACTTTCGATCTCCTCTTCGGTCAACAGGCCGCCGATGACGACTTCTTGGATTTTGCCGGAGGGGGTAATGAAGAACGTCGTCGGATACTGCTTGAGACCGTATGCTTTTTCCGTCTTCTTGTCGTTGTCCAGCAAGATGGGAAAGTCCACGCCGATCTGGCGGATGAAGCTTTCGACCGTCAGCTTGTCCTCGCTCAGGTTGATTCCGATCAGCTCCAAACCTTGATCCTTCCACTTCTCGTACTGATTTTGCAGCGCGGGCATTTCGTCGCGGCAAGGCGGGCAGAACGTCCCCCAGAAGTTGATGATCAACGGCTTTCCTTTGTAATCCTCCATATCGTGAACCTGTTTCTGCAGATCGGCCAGACGGAAGCCCGGCGGCTCGTCTCCCTTGGCCAGAACGACGCTCTTCGTCATCAAAGAATTGCCGATCGCGTATCCTCCGACGAGGAGCACGAAGGCCAAGATCACGTATTGTATCGGTTTGCGATAGCGACCCATCGTGATATGCACACCACCTATAAAATTCCGATAGCGAACGTTCCGAAACGTCCGATTTGATGCTTTCGACCGCTATTCCCATTGTAGCGGAACGGCAGACGGTCAGCAATCGACCCCTTCCAGTATACGGGGCGGTTCATCCGTAATGTTTGTCTAATTTGGTACAATGTCGTCCGGGCACGCCCGAAAGCCTTCGGCGTCCCGGGACGCCGCGGGAAGCTTCGCGGAATTCGTTCGGCCGACGCGCGGGCAGACACCGGCTTGATATCGGAGAGCATCGCGGAATGAAAGCAGGAACTCTCCGTTCCGAAACGCAAACAAGACCGGGCGGGAAAGATCGTCTTTCCGCGCGGTCTTGTTTCGATTCGGGCAATATCGGTTCCCGTCGGTCAGGGCAGCCGCCGCGGGCCTTCGTCAAGCTTCCGGTTTGGAAACGTCTCCCGCCGCCTCCATCAGCTTCGCCACTTCTTCCTGGCTCAGCTTGCGGTGCTTGCCTCTCTGTAGATTGTCCAGCGACAGTCCGCCGAACGAAATCCGCTTCAGCCTCGTGACGGGGTGATGGATCGCGTCGAACATCCGCCGGACCTGCCTGTTGCGTCCTTCATGGATCGTGATGGAGATCGTGGCGTACTTGCCTTCCGGATCGATATCGTGGTATTCGACCTCCGCCGGGGCGGTCATGCCGTCCTCCAGCTTGATCCCCTTCGCCAGCTTTTCGAGCGCGGTTCCGTGGGGGACCCGTTCGACGGTGGCCAAGTACGTTTTCGGCACGTGCCGGCTCGGATGCGTCAGCTTGTGGGCGAGATCTCCGTCGTTCGTCAGCAGCAGCAGTCCTTCGGAATCGTAATCGAGACGCCCGACCGGATACAGCCTTTCCTTGACGTCCTTCAAATAATCGGTCACGACGCTGCGGCCTTTCGGATCGGAGACGCTCGTGATGACGCCCTTCGGTTTGTTGAATATTACATACACTTTCTTCTCGCGCTTGATCGGTTTGCCGGACACCTCGATGTCGTCGGCGGCCGGATCCGCTTTCGCGCCGAGCTCGGTCACGACTTTCCCGTTCACCGTCACCTTGCCGGCCGCGATCAGCTCTTCGCATTTCCGCCTGGACGCGACGCCGGCGTTCGCGAGAACCTTCTGCAATCTTTCTTCCACGTTCCTTTCACCTCAACCCCTATGATACCAATCCGAATAGCAACCAGCAAGCGGCGACGGCGGCGAAAAAACCGACCAGGTCGGAGAAGAGGCCGACTTTGAGCGCGTACCTGGCTTTCCGGATGCCGATCGCTCCGAAGTAGACGGTCAGAACGTACAAGGTCGTGTCGGTGCTTCCTTGGATCGTGGCCGCGATCCGGGCGGCGAAGGAATCCGGGCCCTGCTCCTTGATCAGGTCGGTGACGAACGCGAGGGAGCCCGCTCCGGAGATCGGCCTCAGCAGCGCGAGCGGCAAGACGTCCCCCGGAATGCCGAGCCCTTCGAGCATCGGGCGCAGGAAGCCGACGAACGCGTCCATCGCTCCCGACGCGCGGAACATGCCGATGGCGGTCATCATTCCGACCAGCTGGGGAATGATGCCGATCGCCGTCCCGAAGCCGTCCTTCGCGCCGTCGACGAACGTCTCGTAGACGGGGACTTTGCGGAGCGAGGCATACAAGGGAATAAAGGCGATCAGTACGGGAATCGTCCATGTCGAGACGATCTGGATGATCGAGATCAAGACGTCAACCTCCTCCCGCGGCGGCAGGAGGCGCGTCCAATCCCTCGGGCGGGTTAGGCCGCGTCCGGGCCACACGGTTCGCCGGCGGGCGCTTGATCCGGCTTCTGTACCAACGGTCGGCCAAGATCGCCGCGCCGGTGGAGATCAGCGTCGCCAAGAGCGTCGGCGCGACGATGTCCGCCGGATGCACGGAGCCGAAATTCATCCGGATCGCGATGATCGTCGTCGGCACGAGGGTAATGCTCGCGGTGTTCAGCGCGAGCAGCGTGCACATCGCCGGCGTGGCGACGTCCGGGGTCGGATTCAGCTTCTGCAGCTCCTGCATCGCCCGGATGCCCATCGGCGTGGCGGCGTTGCCCAGTCCGAGCAGGTTCGCGCTCATATTCGACATAATATAGCCCATCGCCGGATGATTTTCGGGCACGTCCGGAAACAACCGGCGGACGATGGGAGCCATGACCGCCGACAGCTTGCGGACGAGCCCGGCCTCCTCGGCGATCTTCATCAAGCCCATCCAGAAGACGAGAATGCTGATCAGTCCCAGACAGACGGTGACGCCGGTTTGCGCTCCGCCGAAGGCGGCTTCCGCGACCTTTTCCATTTTGCCGTTGGCGGCCCCGAAGATCACGCTGACGACGATCATCCCCATCCAAATCCAATTCACCATGTGGCGTTCGCCTCCCCCTGCAAGAGCAACGCCCGGATCGCCGAGCGGAGCGACGTTCCGAACGCCTTGCGATGATCGCCGGCGGAAAGGGTTTGGCTCTCGGCGGAACGAGCGTCCTCCTTCGCCCGAAGGAGCTGCTCCTTCTCCGGGTCGGCCACGAGCGGCACGGTGCCGATCAAGCGGTCGCGCAAATAAAACTTCAGCTGCCCCCGATAGCCCAGCCGGTATTGCACGGTTTCCTCTTTCAACGGCGCGAGCTTGATTTCGAGCAGCTCCCGCTCGCCTTTCGCGAACGGATACACGAAACCCGCCTTCGTTTCGTAAGGAAAGTCCCTCAACGGCTCGCCCGGCTTGGCGACGGTCGACAGCGGAAAATGGGCGAAGCCGTAATCGAGCAGCCGGCGGTGGTCGGCCCAATCGTCGCGGTCGTTCAGGGTGACCGCCACCAACTGCTGTCCGCCTCGGGTGGCGGAAGTCACGAGCGTGCGGAGCGCCTGCTTCGTATAACCCGTCTTGACGCCGTCCGCCCCCTCGTACATCGTCAGCATTTTGTTTTTGTTCACCCATTTGTAATCCCAGGAATCGTTCGGGTTGGGAGCCGTTTTGACGCGGGTTTTCACGATTTGGCGGAATTCCGGATTATGCAGCGCGTACACGGTCAGCTTCGCCAGATCGTTAGCCGAGGAATAATGGCCCTGCTCGTCCAATCCGTGGGGATTCATGAAATGGCTGTTCGCAAGGCCCAGCTCCTCCGCTTTGCGGTTCATCAGGAAAGCGAAGCCTTCGACCGAGCCTCCGACATGCTCGGCGATGGCCGTCGCCGCATCGTTGCCCGAGCGAAGCATGAGTCCGTACAGCGCGTTGCGAAGGGTCATCTTCTCCCCGGCTTTCAAATAAATCGACGAGCCTTCCTTGCCGGCGGCTTTGGCGCTCACCCGGATCGTCTCGTCCAGCCCGCCGTGCTCGATCGCGACGATCGCGGTCATGATTTTGGTGAGACTCGCGATTTTCATCGGCTCGTCCCCCCGTTCGCTGAACAGAATCCTGCCGGAAGTCACGTCGGCCAGTGCCGCGGCGGCGGCATGGTTCCCGGGCGGCGCGGGCAGCTCCGCCGTTTCGGCGGCAAAGGCGGTTTCGAGCCGAACGGCTCCGGCGCTTCCCGCGAACGACGACAAAGCGAGAAGCGCCGTCGCCGCCGCGATCCCCTTCGAGCGAATGCTGCGCATTAGGCCGGTTATCGCCCGCATGCTATTCCTCCTCCGCGCATCCCGCACTTGCGGGCAGCGCCTCATTGAAACGTCTTGAACCATTTTATGTACGCATGTCCCAAAGTATGTGACCGTCCGCGCCGCGCTTTCGGCGTCCAATCGGTTCCGCGATACGCAAAAAGCCGGCCAGGGGCCGGCTTTTCCCGCCCTGTCCGGAGCGGCTACATGAGATTGTTGGAGTTCGTGCTGACCGTGCGGACCGTCTCCGTCTGGTCGACGTTGCGCTGGAATACGTTCTTCAGCTTGTCCACCCATTCCGGAGCCGCGTCGATCAGGCGTTCCAGAATATGGGTTTGCGTATCGAGCGGCACCACTTTGACTCCCTGGACGCCGACGACGAGAAACGCGATCGGCGTAATGGATACGCCGCCGCCGCTGCCGCCGCCGAACGGCAGCGCGACCGACGCGTTGTGGCCGTCTTGTCCGTTCGCCCGGTGGCCGCCGCCGGACGTCTCGTCCATGGCGTTGAATTCGCTGCCCCCGGCCGCGAAGCCGAAGCCGACTTTGGAGATCGGCAGTATGACGCTCCCGTCGGGAGTCTGTACGGGTTCCCCGACGATCGTATTGACGTCCACCATGTCCTTGATATTTTCCATGGCGGTTTGCATGAGACCGTTAATCGGATGCTGAGACATCTAATCCTCCTCCTTTCGTGTACCTAATTTGCCCGCAACCGGGGATGCTTTATGCGCCCGGCAGGCCGGCCCGTCCTGTCAATCCGGACTAACCGAGGCTTTCGTTAGGGGACGGAGACAGCCAGGCGCGCCAAGCCCGAACGGCTTTGCCGATTCGGATCGTGCGGGTGCCCAATTTCAACATCGACCAGACCAACGCGCCGAACCGTATCCGGAAGTCGGCTTCCCACACGAGGGTAAATTCCGGTTCCGTATAGTTCGGCTCGACTTCTCCCCGGGCGGAAGCGCGGAAAGAGAACAGGTTGCTCGCGATTCCCGTCGCGCACCCGGACGCCCCCCACAGCAATCCGGCCGCGACGGCGGTCGTTGCCGCGTCGCCGGTGCCCACGCGGACGTCCAGCCGCCAGCGGGTGCATTCGACCTTCTTCAGCGAACGCTTCGCCCACGAACGGAAATGGTTCGTGGAGACCATGATGGATCGATAGGCTCTCGCCATTCTCAAGGCGGAACGGTATCCGAATTTTATCTCGTCCTGCTTGCTCTTTCCCGTAAACCCGCCTTTCGCTTTCTCGCGGTAGACGATGCTCCAGCCCCGAACGGCTATGGAGGGCAGAACGACCTGGTAGCGAAACAGCCCGTGCAAGGCCCGGATCACGATGACGAGCTGATCCAGACGGCCGCTTCGCGAGTATCGAACGCGGATGCGGATTTGCGACAACAAAGCTCCGGCGATGACGGCCGCAGCGACCGCGGACGCGATCCAAAGCCAGAAGGCCATACTTCCCC
>Ga0065721_10051814_pt1 | contig 13485 bp, 7 predicted proteins | sample Mesricmetagenome_FD_59108 | JGI IMG/M metagenome (GOLD analysis project Ga0065721, IMG submission 59108) | Mesophilic microbial community from rice straw/compost enrichment Sample: eDNA_1 v2 (version 2) | ecosystem: Engineered > Solid waste > Grass > Composting > Bioreactor | place: USA: Davis... | reverse complement strand
GCTCATCGGCATCATCGGCCCCAACGGCGCCGGCAAGTCGACCTTCCTGAAGGCGCTGTTCGGTCTGGTGCCGATCCGTGAGGGCTCCGTCTCGCTCAACGGTGAAGACATCACCAACATGCGCGCCGACAAGCTCGTGACTCGCGGCATCGGCTTCGTTCCGCAGACGAACAACGTGTTCCCGTCGCTCACCATCCAGGAGAACCTGGAGATGGGCGTGTTCCAGCACGCGAATCTCTTCCACGAGCGCTTCGACAAGGTCGTTGACCTGTTCCCCGTGCTTGGCGAGCGCCGTCACCAGCGCGCCGGTTCACTGTCCGGTGGTGAGCGCCAGATGGTCGCCATGGCTCGCGCGCTCATGATGGATCCGCAGGTGCTGCTGCTCGACGAGCCCTCTGCGGGACTGTCCCCCGCGCGTCAGGACGAAACCTTCGTGCGCACCAGGGAGATCAACCGCACAGGCGTCACCGTGATCATGGTTGAGCAGAACGCCCGACGCTGCCTTCAGATCTGTGATCGCGGTTACGTTCTGGACCAGGGCACCACTGCCTACACCGCAACGGGCCAGGAGCTCCTCAAGGACCCGAAGGTCATCGAACTGTACCTGGGCACACTCGGCGCCTAGCAGACGCTCTCAGGGCCCCTGGCGTTCGCGCCAGGGGCCCTTTGTCATGCCGGGCGGGCGCGATGGCCGCCACCGCCTGCCGAGACACGCTGAAGGGGCCCCCGGCCTGAGCCGGAGACCCCTTCAGTCAGTGCGTTGGTGAAGTCCTCAGGACTTACTGGGGAACCTCACCGAAGACCGCGTCGGTCCAACCCGGACGGTTGTCGCCATCGAAGACGTACACACCGATGTAGGCGCTGGACGGGTCGTTGTTCGCGTTGAACGGACCAACACCGGCGACACCCTTGTACTGAATGTCCTTGCCGTCGGCAAGAAGGGCGGCGCAGTCGGCGAAGGAGGAGCACTCCTCGCCGCCGTTGGCACCGGAGACCGCAGCCAGGTTGTCCGCGATGGTCTGACCGTCGTTCGCACCACCCTTGATCGCGGCGAGAGCAGCGAGGATGGTGGCGTCGTACGACTCAGCGGCGTACGAGAAGTCGGTCAGCTCCTCCGGAGCAACGCCCTGGAGGCGCTCCTTGAAGTCGTCGGCAGGGTTCGCACCGGGGATGGTGCCCTTCGAGCCCTCGATCGCGCCTGCGGGCAGGTCGGCCGAGAAGTCGGAGGTGTTGCCGTCGGTGAAGTACAGCTTGTCACCAGGGAAGTTGGTGGCAAGCAGCTCCGGCAGGATCTGCTTGGTCTGGTCGAACGCAATGATCACGATCGCGTCGGGGCTCTTGGACGTCACTGCCTGAACCTCGGCAGAGAAGTTAGTCGCTGCGGGGTCGAAGGTCTCGGACTTGCCGTAGACGACCTCAACACCGGCGGCCTCGACCGCGGGAACGATGACGTCACGAAGACCCGTGCCGTAGTCGTCCTCGAAGACCAGGATGCCGAGCTTCTTCACGCCGTCCTCAACGATGAGGTTGGCGAGGGCAGCGCCCTGGACGGAGTCCGGCGGAGCGGTGCGGAAGTAGAACGGCGAGTAGCCCGAGAGCACCGTCGCGGTGTTCGCGGGAGAAATCTGCACGACGCCGGCATTGGTGATGTCGTCAATAGCGTTCAGCGTCACCGAGGACGAGGCGGCACCGATGATCACGCTCGCGCCAGCCGAGACGAGCTCAGACGCGGACTGCTTGGTGATCTGGGGGTTGCCAGTGTCGGAAGAGTCGGTGTGCTTCACGGTCACGGGAGCGCCATTCACACCACCGTTGTCGTTGATGTCCTTGACTGCCAGGTCAACACCAGCGACCTCAGGCGGGCCGAGGAATGCGAGCGAGCCCGTCAGGGGCAGAAGCGAACCGATGATGAGGCCATCGCCAGCCGGAGCCCCGGGCTCACCGGACGTTGCCGGGTCCTCCGAGGTCGAGCAGGCTGCGAGGGCCAGCGCTGCGACTGCGGCAAGAGCCGAGCCACGTGCGATGGTGTTCCAACGTGCCATGTTTTTTCCTCCATGTCGGCGCAAGCGCCGAGCACCACACAAGGGACTCTCCCCTGGGGGTTAGGGAAAAACTTAACGCACGCACGTTTCATTGGTGCGTCGGCTTAGTCACGATTTCTTTACCTACCGTCGCGACCAGGCACGATAACGCTATTTGCCGCCCATTTGCTCGATAACGGCCTCTGCGACCTCACGCATCGTGAGTCGACGGTCCATTGAGGTCTTCTGAATCCAGCGGAAGGACTCCGGCTCGTTGAGCTTCATCTTCTCCATGAGGATGCCTTTGGCTCGCTCAACCGTCTTGCGGGTCTCCATCCGCTCGGTGATGTCGGCGATCTCCAACTCGAGGGCACGGATCTCTGCAAATCGCGACGCCGCGATCTCGACAGCGGGCAGCAGGTCGCCGGGAGTGAAGGGCTTCACCACGTACGCCATGGCACCTGCATCGCGGGCGCGCTCGACGAGCTCCGTCTGGGAGAACGCCGTGAGCAGCACCACGGGAGCGAGGCGCTCCTGCGCGATCTTTTCGGCGGCCGTGATGCCGTCCATTACGGGCATCTTGATGTCCATGACGACGACGTCAGGCTTGTGCTCGGTCGCGAGCGCCACCGCCTCTTCACCGTTGGCCCCCTCACCCACTACCTCATAGCCGCCCTCGCGGAGAGTCTCCACGATGTCCATGCGGATGAGGGCTTCGTCCTCGGCGACAACGGCGCGACGACGCTTGGGGGCTGGGGATTCTTGAGGCTCGTTCACAACCGCTAGCCTAGTAGCCGCGCCCCGATAGCCCAACCGGCAGAGGCAAACGGCTCAAACCCGTTCCAGTGTGGGTTCGAATCCCACTCGGGGCACTCCCCTGGCGACACGACCGCAAAAGGAAAGGGAGCGTCGGCCATCCCGACGCTCCCCTCACCTTGGGTGCGGTGACTAGCCGCGAACCTGGCCCACCTTGTGGACGAAGAACGAGTTCGTGGTGCCGGGAACGCCGACGGGCGTTCCGGAGACGACCACGACGTAGTCGCCGTCCTTCGCAAGGTCGTTGTCCTTGAGGTACGAGTCCACCAGGTTGACCATGTCGTCGGTCGAGTCGACCTTGTCGACGAGCTGGGCGTTGACGCCCCAGGACAGCGCGAGGCGCTTCTGGGTGTGCTGAACCGGCGTGAACGCGAGCATGGGGGTCTCGGGACGCAGGCGAGCCATGCGCAGCGCAGAGTCCCCGGACTGCGTGAACGTCACGATGTACTTCACGTCGAGCACCTCGGCGACCTCGGCTGCCGCGTGGGTGATCGCGCCGCCGCGGGTCTTGGGCGTGCTGAGGAACGGGGCGATGCGGGTGAAGCCCTTCTCCTCGGTGTTCTTGATGATGCGCGCCATGGTCTCGACAGTGACGAACGGGTACTCGCCGACGGAGGTCTCGCCGGAGAGCATCACAGCGTCAGTGCCGTCGAGGATCGCGTTGGCGCAGTCGGAGGTCTCAGCGCGCGTCGGAACCGGCGAGTGCGTCATCGACTCAAGCACCTGAGTGGCGACGATGACGGGCTTCGCGTTGGCGCGGCACAGCTCAATGGCGCGCTTCTGGACCAGCGGCACGTCCTCAAGCGGGAGCTCGACACCGAGGTCGCCACGGGCGACCATGACACCGTCGAATGCGTCGACGATCTCCTCGAGGTTGGCCACCGCCTGCGGCTTCTCCACCTTGGCGATCACGGGAAGGGTGCGGCCCTCCTCCGCCATGATGCGAGCGACGTCCTCGTAGTCGGCGGCGGTGCGCACGAACGACAGCGCGATGAAGTCGGCGCCGATGCGGATCGCCCAGCGCAGGTCCTCCTCGTCCTTGTCGGACAGCGCGGGAACGGACACGGCGACGCCCGGAAGGTTGATGCCCTTATTGTTGGACACCGGGCCGGCGACGACCACCCTGGTGATGACATCGGTCTCGGTCACCTCGGTCACCTCGAGGCGCACCTTGCCGTCGTCGATCAGCAGCGAGTCGCCAGGCTTGCAGTCGCCGGGCAGCCCCTTGAAGGTGGTGCCGCAGATCTCCTTGGTGCCTACGACGTCGCGAGTCGTGATCGTGAAGGTGTCGCCAACGGCAAGCTCATGGGGCCCGTCCGCGAAGCGCTCAAGGCGGATCTTGGGTCCCTGGAGGTCAACGAGGACCGCAACGTTGCGGCCCGCTTCCTCGGCGGCCTGGCGAACGTTCTTGTACACCTCGGCGTGCTCTTCCGCGCTCCCGTGGCTGCGGTTGATGCGAGCGACGTCCATGCCAGCAGCAACAAGCTTGCGCATGTTCTCGAGCGAAGCCGTTGCGGGTCCAATAGTGCAGACAATCTTTGCGTTACGCATATCTCCAACTTAGTTGTTGTTAAGCACGGAGCGCCGAGGTTCGCGCCGTGATGGGGACCGGCAGCTCGGTGCCACCGGTCAAGTACTCGTCAATGGCCGCCGCCGCGGCCCTTCCCTCTGCGATCGCCCACACCACGAGCGACTGGCCGCGACCAGCGTCGCCGGCGACAAACACGCCGGGCTGGTTCGTGGCGAAGTTCGCGTCGCGAGCGAACGCCTGCCGTTCTGTGACACTCACGCCGAGCTGCTGGGAGATGAGGTCGGCCTCGGGGCCGGTGAATCCCATAGCGAGCAGCACCAGGTCGGCGGGAATCTCCCGCTCGGTGCCCGGCGCGGGGCCGCGCATGCCGTTGGGCATGACTTCCGTCGTGGCAACGCGCAGCGCCGTGACGTGGTGGTCCTCGTCACCGATGAACTCCACGGTGGAGGCGAGGAACTGACGCTCACCGCCTTCCTCGTGCGAGGACGACACCTCGAACAGCAGCGGGTGGGTGGGCCACGGCTGGTTCTTGGGGTCGCGCTCGAGCGGAGGCTTCACACCAATCGCGAGGGTGGTCACCGACTTGGCACCCTGACGCAGGGCGGTGCCGAGGCAGTCGGAGCCGGTGTCGCCGCCACCGATGATGATGACGTGCTTGTCCTTTGCCGAGATGTGGTTGGGTGGGATCGCGCCCTCTGCCTCGAGGTTGCCCTGCGTGAGGTACGGCATCGCGAAATGGATGCCCTTCATGTACCGGCCGGGGATGGGCAGATCGCGAGGAACGGTCGCACCCGTCGCGACGAGCACCGCGTCATAGCGGGCGCGCAGGTGGTCCCACGGGATGTCCTTGCCAATCTCGATGCCAGTGCGGAAGACGGTGCCCTCTGCCTCCATCTGACGCACGCGGCGGTCGATGTGGTGCTTCTCCATCTTGAAGCTGGGCACGCCGTAGCGCAGCAGCCCGCCGATGCGGTCGGCGCGCTCGTACACGGCGACAGTGTGGCCCGCGCGAGTGAGCTGCTGTGCGGCAGCGAGACCCGCAGGGCCAGAGCCCACGACGGCGATGGTCTTGCCGGTGTGGCGCTGGGCAATCTTGGGAGTGACGATGCCCTTTTCGAACGCCTTGTCGATGATCGACACCTCGACGTTCTTGATGGTCACCGCAGGCTGGTTGATGCCGAGCACGCACGAGGTCTCGCAAGGAGCCGGGCAGATGCGGCCCGTGAACTCAGGGAAGTTGTTCGTGGCGTGGAGGCGATCGATCGCGTCCTCCCACTGGTCGCGCCACGTGAGGTCGTTCCACTCGGGAATGAGGTTGCCGAGCGGGCAGCCCTGGTGGCAGAACGGGATGCCGCAGTCCATGCAGCGTCCGGCCTGGCGCTTGAGCACCGCCTCATCCTTGGACAGCGAGTCCTTGACGTCGGCCCAGTCGAGCAGTCGCACCGGCACGGGCCGGTTTGCAGGCAGTTCGCGTTCGCGAACCTTGAGGAATCCGCGCGGGTCAGCCACCAGTCACCTCCAGGAACTCGGCCCACGCACCCGGCGCGGACAGGTCGCCCCCAGCGTTCTCGAGTTCGGCGAGAACCTCGCGAACCTTGGCGAACTGGGCAGGCAGCACCCTCGTGAACCGGGCCGACGCTGCGGGCCAGTCGGCGAGCAGGTCGCGTGCCGTTGGGGACTCGGTTTCTGCGTAGTGCCGCTCGACGAGAGTGCGGACGATGACCTCGTCCTCGGCATCGAGCGGACTCAGCGTGAGCTCGCCGGAGGCGACGGCCTCCGCGTTCACTCGCGACGGGCGCAGATCAAGGACATATGCGGTGCCGCCGGACATTCCGGCACCGAGGTTGCGACCGGTGCGTCCGAGGATCACCGCGGTGCCGCCGGTCATGTACTCGAGAGCGTGGTCTCCCACTCCCTCAACCACAGCGGTGGCGCCCGAGTTGCGCACGCAGAAGCGCTCGCCCACCTGGCCGCGCAGGAACAACTCTCCGCTCGTGGCGCCGTAGGCGATGACGTTTCCGGCGATGACGTCCTGAGAGTCGTCGAGCATGGCTGCACGGTCGGGACGCACGATGATGCGTCCACCGCTGAGACCCTTGCCCGCGTAGTCGTTGGCGTCGCCGTAGAGCTTGAGCGTCACGCCCTTGGGAATGAACGCTCCGAACGACTGCCCGGCGGTGCCGGTGAGCTGCACTGTGATCGTGTCGTCGGGAAGGCCAGCACCCTGGTGGCGGCGAGTCACTTCGTAGCCGAGCATCGTTCCCACCGTGCGGTTGACGTTGCGAACGGTCGACTCGATGACGACCTTCTCGCCGCTGTCGAGCGCTTGGCCGGCCTTGGCGATGAACTCGTTGTCGAGAGCGCCGTCCAAGCCGTGGTCCTGGCTGGTGGCGTGATGCAGAGCCGCACCAGCGTCGGGCGTGGCGAGGATGGGCGCGAGGTCGAGGCCCTTGGCCTTCCAGTGCTCGATCGCCTTGCGGGTGCGCAGGACCTCGACGTGACCCACCGCCTCCTCGATCGAGCGGAAGCCGAGCTGAGCGAGCAGCTCTCGCACCTGCTGGGCGATGAACAGGAAGAACGTCTCGACGAACTCGGGCTTGCCGGTGAATCGCGACCGCAGCTCGGGGTTCTGCGTCGCGACGCCCACGGGGCACGTGTCGAGGTGGCACACCCGCATCATGACGCAGCCGCTGACCACGAGCGGAGCGGTGGCGAAGCCGAACTCCTCGGCGCCGAGCAGCGCAGCGATGACAACGTCGCGACCGGTCTTGAGCTGCCCGTCGACCTGCACCACCACGCGGTCGCGCAGGCCGTTGGCGACAAGCGTCTGCTGGGTGTCGGCAAGGCCGATCTCCCAGGGAGCGCCGGCGTGCTTGAGAGAGTTGAGTGGCGACGCGCCGGTGCCGCCGTCGTGGCCGGAGATCAGCACGACGTCGGACTTGCACTTCGCCACGCCCGCGGCAATGGTGCCGATGCCCACCTCGGAGACGAGCTTGGTGTGGATGCGCGCCTCAGGGTTTGCGTTCTTGAGATCGTGGATCAGCTGCTTGAGATCCTCGATCGAATAGATGTCGTGGTGCGGCGGTGGCGAGATGAGGCCCACGCCAGGGGTCGAGTGACGCGTGGCCGCGACCCACGGGTAAACCTTGGCACCCGGCAGCTGACCGCCCTCGCCGGGCTTGGCGCCCTGGGCGAGCTTGATCTGCAGGTCGTCCGCGTTCACGAGGTACTCGCTCGTCACGCCGAAGCGGCCGGAGGCGACCTGCTTGATGGCGCTGCGACGCTCGGGGTCGTGGAGACGCTCTGGCGACTCTCCACCCTCACCGGTGTTCGACTTGCCGCCAAGGCGGTTCATCGCAATCGCGAGGGTCTCGTGGGCCTCTTGGGAGATCGAGCCGTATGACATCGCACCCGTGGAGAAGCGCTTGACGATCTCGCTGACGTGCTCCACCTCCTCAATCGGGATGGGGCGGCGGTCGGAGTCGAACTCCAGCAGCCCGCGCAGCGTCATGAGGTTGCGCGACTGGTCGTCGACGAGGTCCGTGTACTCCTTGAAGACCTCGTACTGGCGGGTGCGCGTCGAGTGCTGAAGCTTGAAGACCGTTTCGGGGTTGAACAAGTGGAGCTCGCCGTCACGGCGCCACTGGTACTCGCCGCCGGTGTTGAGGCGCTGGTGCGGGGGACGCTCTCCGCTCAGCGGGTACGCCTCGCGGTGGCGCGCAGCCACCTCCTCGGCGATGACGTCGATGCCCACGCCGTCGATCTGGCTCGGCGTTCCCGCGAAGTGGCGATCCACCATGGCGCGCTCAAGGCCGATGGCCTCGAACACCTGGGCACCGCGATACGAGGCGATCGTGGAGATGCCCATCTTCGACATCACCTTGAGCATGCCCTTGCCGAGCGCCTTGATGAGGTTCTTCACCGCCTTGTCTGGCGTGATGTCGCCGAGGTGGCTGGTCTTCGCGAGCTCCTCGACCGTCTCCATCGCGAGGTACGGGTTGACGGCAGCCGCTCCGTAGCCGATGAGCAGCGAGATGTGGTGCACCTCGCGCACATCACCTGCCTCGACAACAAGCGAGACCTTGGTGCGCGTGTGGTTGCGCACCAAGTGGTGGTGCACGGAGCTCAGCAGCAGCAGCGACGGGATGGGAGCATGCTCCTGGTCGCTGTCGCGGTCGGACAGCACGATGAAGCTCACTCCATCGGCGACCGCCTGATCCACCTCGCGGAAGATCTCACCAAGCCGGCGCTCAAGTCCCGCTCCGCCCTCATGGACGCGATAGCGGCCCTTGATGGTGCGCGAGGAGAAGATTCCCTTGAGGCGCGGGTCGGCGTCGACGTGGATGATCTTCGCGAGTTCGTCGTTGTCGATGACCGGGAAGTCGAGCACGAGCTTGCGAGCGTGCGTGGGGTCGGTCTCGAGCAGGTTCGGCTCGGGTCCGATCGCACCGCCGATCGACGTCACGAGCTCTTCGCGGATCGCGTCGAGCGGAGGGTTGGTGACCTGCGCGAACATCTGCGTGAAGTAGTCGAAGAGCAGTCGGGGGCGACCGGACAGCACCGCGACCGGGGTGTCAGAGCCCATGGCGCCAAGCGGCTCCGCGCCGGTCTTCGCCATCGGTGCGAGCAGGACGCGCAGCTCCTCTTCGGTGTAGCCGAAGGTGCGCTGGCGACGGTTCACGGAGTGCGTCGAGTGGACGATGTGCTCGCGCTCAGGAAGCTCGGCAAGGCGCACGGTGTGCTCGCGGATCCAGTCCGCGTAGGGGTGCTCGGCAGCGAGGCGAGTCTTGATCTCCTCGTCCTCGATGATGCGGCCAGCTGCCGTGTCGACAAGCAGCATGCGCCCAGGCTGGAGACGTCCCTTGCGCACGACCGTCGCGGGGTCGATGTCGAGAACGCCTGCCTCCGAGCCAAGCACAACGAGCCCATCGTTGGTGACCCAAAAACGGCCCGGTCTCAGACCGTTGCGGTCCAATACCGAGCCAATGACTGTCCCATCAGTGAAGGTGAGAGACGCAGGACCGTCCCACGGCTCCATAAGGGTGCTGTGGTACTCGTAGAACGCCCGGCGAGCGGGGTCCATCTCCTCGTTCTTCTCCCACGCCTCAGGGATCATCATGAGGATCGCGTGGGGCAGCGAGCGACCGCCAAGGTGCAACAGCTCGAGCACCTCGTCGAACGACGCGGTGTCGGACGCGGACGGGGTGCACACGGGCATGAGGTCGGCGAGCTCGCCGAGCAGCTCCGAGCGCAGGGTTCCCTGGCGAGCGGCCATCCAGTTGCGGTTGCCCCGCACGGTGTTGATCTCGCCGTTGTGGGCGATGAACCGCAGCGGCTGCGCTAGCGGCCAACTGGGGAACGTGTTGGTCGAGAAGCGAGAGTGAACAAGCGCGAGCTCGGAGGTGAAGCGCTCGTCTTGGAGGTCAGGGAAGACCTGCTCCAGCTGATACGTCGTGAGCATTCCCTTGTATGTCAGGGTGCGCGCGGACAGAGACGCGAAGAACGGACCGCCCTCCTTCTCAGCACGCTTGCGAACGCGGTACGCCTTGCGGTCAAGATCAATGCCCGACGCTGGCTCGGCGGAGATGAAGACCTGGCGGAACGTCGGCATGGCGGCCCGAGCAGAGGGGCCAAGCGACGAGCCGTCGGCGGGCACATCCCTCCAGCCGAGGACGCTCACGCCCTCTGCCGCGGCCTGAGCTTCGAAGATCGCGACCTGCTCGGCTTCGCGGCCCACCTCAAGGAAGGCGATGCCCGTGGCATACGAGCCCACCTCGGGAAGCTCAAAGTCGACAACGGCGCGCAGGAAGCCATCAGGGATCTGGGTGAGGATTCCCGCACCGTCTCCGGTCTCGGTCTCAGCACCAACGGCACCACGGTGCTCAAGGTTCTTAAGCGCGGTGAGACCGGCCTCGACGATGTCCCTGCCGGCGTATCCCCTGAGGGTGGCAACGAATGCCACACCGCACGAGTCGTGCTCGTACGCCGGGTCGTACAGTCCACCTGCGCGCAGGTGGTCGCGAGGCTCCGCGGCCATCTCACCGTCCTTCGTCACCGCAGGCATTGCCAGCGGTATTGGGTATCGGGGCGCCGTCGACCCGCAATTCACACGGGTACACAGCGTACAGCGTGACCGGAGGGCCAGTGAATCCCCTTTGGTCCCGCGTCGCGAGCGCTATTCCTTGACGCCGCCCTCAGCAGCACTGTCGGCGTCTGTCACGGGAGGGTCTCCCCCGTCAGGGTCCGCGGAGGGATCGCCTCCGTCAGCCACGCGAGAAGCCGCCAGCTCCCCACGGGGCACATCGGCCAAGCTGCGCTGCCGCGCCCTCAGCCAGAAGAAGATCATAATCGCCATCGCAAGCACCACGATGGACACGAACACGTTCACGCGAATGCCCCAGAACGTGTGCGCGTCGTCGATGCGCACCATCTCGATCCACAAGCGGCCCGCGGTGTAGACCATCACGTAGAGCCAGAACACGCGCCCACCGCGCAGGTCGAAGCGCTTGTCGAGCCACACGATGAGGGCGGCGCCCGCGAGGTTCCACAGCAGTTCGTACAGGAACGTGGGATGGAAGGTCTCGAACTGCTCAAAGCCGCTGGGGCGGAACCGCGGGTCCACCACGAGCGCCCAAGGCACCTCCGTGGGTCCGCCGAACAGCTCCTGATTGAAGTAGTTGCCAAGGCGGCCTATCGCCTGCGCAATGAGCACGCCGGGGGCCGCGGCATCCATGAACGTCACGAAGCTCACGTTGTAGCGACGGCAGCCGATCCAGGCACCCACGGCGCCGAGCGCCACCGCACCCCAGATTCCCAGGCCGCCATTCCAGATCTTGAGCGCGTCGACGGGATTGCCGCCTTCACCGAAGTACGCGTCGGGAGACGTGATGAGGTGATAAATCCTGCCGCCGACGATGCCGAACGGCACCGCCCAGAAGGCCACGGACCCCACGACGTCAGGATCGCCGCCCCGCTCGACCCAGCGTCGGGTGGTGAACCACACCGCGAAGAAGATGCCTGTGAGGATGCACAGGGCGTACATGTGGATGGTCAGCGGTCCCAGATGGAACGCGGAAAGCCCCTCTGGCGGCGCGGGGATGAACGCCCTCACTGCCCGACGCTCCGCACACCTTGGGCGAGTTCGGCCACCTTTGCGCGCAGCGCGTCAAGAGCGGCGTTCTCGTCGTCGTAGTCAAGAAGCTGGTGTACGAGTGCAGAGCCGACAATCACTCCGTCAGCGTAGGCGCCCACCTGGGCCGCGTGCTCGCCGGTCGTCACGCCAATGCCTACGCATACATGCTTCGCGCCAGCGGCACGAGAGTCGCGAACGAGTCGCTCGGCCTCGGCGCCAATCTGGGCACGCTCGCCAGTCACTCCCATGACGGCGGTCGCGTAGAGGAAGCCCGTGGTGGCGCTCACGGTGAAGTGGATCCGCTCTTGCGTCGAGCTGGGAGCCACGAGGAAGGTGGTCTCAAGCCCGTGGCGCTCTGCGGCCGCGAGCCACTCCTCCGCGTTGTCTGGCGTCAGATCGGGAAGGATCACTCCCGCTCCCCCGGCTTCGGCGAGCTCGGAGGCGAAGCGATCGATTCCGTACTGCAGGATCGGGTTGTAGTACGACATCACGACGGCTGGAGCACCAGCCTCAACCGCCGCGCGCACAGCCTTGAACGTGTCGCGAACGCGAACACCGCGCTGAAGGGCGGCCTCGGCGGCTGCCTGGATAGTCGGGCCGTCCATGCTCGGGTCCGAGTACGGCACGCCCACCTCAACGCCGTCGGCACCCGCCTCGACCATCGCCGCAATCGCGCGGCATGAACCCTCGACCGAGGGGTAGCCCACTGGCAGGTACCCGATGAGCGCCGCGCGCCCCTCCGCCTTGGCGGCGTCGATCGCCGCGATCATCGACTTCACGCGTCGCCCTCCAGCAGACCGAACCAGCGCGCGGCCTGCTCGACGTCCTTGTCGCCGCGGCCGGAAAGACTCACGAGGATCGTCGCGCCCTCACCCAGCTCACGACCGACCTTGATGGCGCCGGCGAGTGCGTGGGCCGATTCGATAGCAGGCAGGATTCCCTCGGCGCGGCTCAGCAGCGAGAACGCGTCCATCGCCTCCGCATCGGTGATGGGCCAGTACTCCGCGCGACCGATCGCCGCGAGCCACGAGTGCTCCGGACCCACGCCTGGGTAGTCAAGGCCAGCGCTGATCGAGTGGGACTCGGTGATCTGGCCGTCCTCGTCTTGCAGGATGTACGAGCGTGAGCCGTGCAGCACGCCGGGGCGACCGCCCGTGATGGTCGCGGCATGGCGGCCGGTCTCGACACCATCGCCCGCGGCTTCACAGCCGATGAGTCGCACGTCTGCGTCGTCGAGGAAGGCGTCGAAGATGCCGATCGCGTTGGAGCCGCCGCCCACACAGGCGACCACAGCGTCGGGCAGGCCCCCCATGGCGAGCGTCTGCTCGCGGGCCTCGAGACCGATGGTGCGCTGGAAGTCGCGAACCATCGCGGGGAACGGATGCGGCCCAGCTGCGGTGCCGAAGATGTAGTTGGTGGTCTCGACATTGGCCACCCAGTCGCGGAACGCCTCATTGATCGCGTCCTTGAGCGTGCGCGAGCCGGACGTCACTGGGACCACTTCCGCACCGAGCAGCCGCATGCGGGCCACGTTGAGTGCCTGTCGCTGCGTGTCCTCTTCGCCCATGTAGATGATGCATTCGAGGTCCATGAGGGCCGCTGCGGTCGCCGTCGCGACGCCGTGCTGACCGGCGCCGGTCTCTGCGATGACGCGCGTCTTGCCGATGCGCTTGGTCAGCAGCGCCTGGCCCAGCACGTTGTTGATCTTGTGCGAGCCCGTGTGGTTGAGGTCTTCGCGCTTGAGCAGGATGCGCGCGCCGCCCGCGTGACGAGCGAAACGGGGAACCTCGGTGACGATCGACGGGCGGCCCGTGTAGTCGCGGGCCAAGCGCTCAAGCTCGAACTGGAAGCCCGGATCGATCTTCGCCTTGTCGTACGCGTCGGTGAGTTCGTCGAGAGCGGCGACGAGCGCCTCAGGAACGAAACGACCGCCGAAATCTCCGAAGTACGGCCCCGGTGCCGCCTGGAGGGAATCGCTCACGGGC
>Ga0065721_10051813_pt1 | contig 13488 bp, 7 predicted proteins | sample Mesricmetagenome_FD_59108 | JGI IMG/M metagenome (GOLD analysis project Ga0065721, IMG submission 59108) | Mesophilic microbial community from rice straw/compost enrichment Sample: eDNA_1 v2 (version 2) | ecosystem: Engineered > Solid waste > Grass > Composting > Bioreactor | place: USA: Davis... | reverse complement strand
TTTGACCTCCCGGCTGAAAGCCTGGCAGCGGGTATATCAAATCAGTCCGCGCGTCGAACATATGGACGAACTGTTGGCGAGCGGGCTGGATTCCGCCTGGAGCGTCGCCGACATGGGCGAAGACCGCTTCGTCGAGCGGTTTCGGGAACCGATGGGAGGCGATGACGTCGCGAGGTCGCTGTTCGCCCAAGCCGATCAGATCCATACGACGGTCACCCAGATCGTGACTTCGGCCTATCAGGCGATGAACGACGTCAATCCGGCCGCGCTGGGCGGCCCGGAGCTCGCCGATCAGCTGCGCAAGCAGCTTCCCGACTGGGCGTCGCTGTTCGGGAGGCTCGACCTGTGCGAGTGCGCGGAATGCCGTTCGGTATACGGCGCCGCGGCTTATCTCGTCGATCTGCTGCAGCTGATCAACCCCTCCGGGAGCAAGCCCAAGCCGATCGAAGCTTTGCGCCGCCGCCGGAGAGACCTGGAGTTTCTGAAGCTGACCTGCGAGAATACGAATACGCTCATTCCGTACATCGACTTGGTCAACGAAGCGCTCGAGAGTTACATCGTCTACGGGTATACGTTGCACAACGATACGTCTCCGTCCAGCCTGGCGGAAGACCTTGCCGTCAACCGGGAGTACGGCGAGTCGTTCCCGGAAAGCGTGACTTCGGGGGCGGCGACGGCCGTCAAGCACGCCGTGTTCCCGTTGTCGCTCCCGTACGACCGCTCCTATCACGCGACGCAAGCTTATCTCGGATTGCTCGGAACGAACGTGCACGAATTGAAAACGACGGTCCCGGCGGGGCATCCCGCGTATGCGCTGGCGGGCGATTATCTCGGCTTGTCGTCGACCGAGCGCAATATTTGGTTGGGACGGCTGGACAGAGAGCTCAGGGAATTTTACGGCTACGCGGCCGACTCCGTCCCGGTTGAAGGCTTGTGGGGCGAATACTTCGCCAATACGACGCTGTCCGGTACGCCGGTATTCGAAAGGGCGGACGGTCCGATTCGGCATTCGTTCCATAAGGAGCTGCCTTCCCCGCAGCTTCCGAGAAGCTTCTCCGTCCGCTGGACGGGAATTCTCGTCCCGACGCAGTCGAGGAGAACGAGGCTGTCGTTCGACGGGGAAAGCAAAGGCTACAGATTCTGGCTGAACGACGTATTGAAGCTCGACTTTTGGAACAGGAACGAAGTGGGCCATACCGAGGTGCTTTCCCTTCAAGCCGGGCATACCTATAAAATCAAAATCGAGTACCTGTGCGGAGGTTCGGGCGGGGAATGGACCAATTTGCAATGGGAAAACGAGCAGGGGGATCCCGAGCATATTCCGCGAAACCAGCTCCGGTGCAACCGTCCCTGGCACTACGTTCTGTCCGCCGTTCCGGAGTTCCTTCGACGGACGGAGCTTTCGTACCATGAGCTGCTCGAGCTGCTGCAAACCCGCTACATGAATCCGAATCCCGAATCTCCGAACGTGTGGATCGAGGCGCAGGGCGATCCGTCCGATCTCGAGAACTCCTGGCTGCGGGGCTTGACCTTCGACAACTATGCGCCTCTCAGAGACGCGCATCGGTTTCTGAGGCTGCAGCGCAAGCTCGGATGGAGCATCCGGGATCTGGATCAGGCGCTCACCGCGCATGGCCGCGAACGCGAGTCGTTCCTCGTCGAGCTGGCCGACTCGATCCGGCTTCGCCGGGAGATCGGAGAGAACCGGATTTCCCGGGAGGAACTGTACAGCCTTTGGACCGATCTGGACGCTTCCGGCGATAATTCCTTGTACGCCAAGCTGTTTCTGAATAAAGCGCTGAGCAATCCCCCCGATCCCGACTTCGGTCCGTTAAGCGGAGGCAAGGAAATTCGCGGACACCAGCTCCCGCTTCTGTCCAAGAAGTCGCAGCTATTGGCCGTGCTTCGCTGGAAGGAAGGAGATCTGCGGGCGGTAACCGAAGAGATCGGACTCGCCGGTCCGGACGCGAAGCTGAATCTGGCGAACCTGTCCAAGCTGCACCGCTACGCGCTGCTCGCGCGTTCGCTTTCCGTCGCCGTTCCCGAGATGCTGGCATTGCTGCGCCTGACGGACGCGCTGCCGTTCCGATCGCCGGCGGATACGCTGGCCCTGTTCGGTTTGCGCCGGGAAATCGTCGATTCCGGATTCCGTATCGCCGATCTGGCCTACCTGCTTCTTGACCTCGAGCTGGGCGCCCCGCAGCCGGCGACGACCGACACGGCGATCGCCAAGCTGTCGGCGGCGCTGATCGAAGGCTATCGCCGAATCCGCGATTCCTCTCCCCCGGAGGAAACCGGAGAGCTGACGGCCGTCTTCGCCATCCAGAAGCTGTCGGAAACGTTGGCGATCCCGGAGACGGCCGCGTCGCGGCTGCTTCGCGACGTGCTCCGCTCCGCGGACGAGCGGTTCCCCGAGAAGCCGTTGCTAAGGGACTTTCTCGCCGCGGAGCAGGCTTCCATCGCGAAGTCCTTCCGCAGATTGTTCAAAGCGGCGTTCCTGTCCCGGATGCTCTGTCTGGAGCCGAAAGATATCGCCTACGTCCACGCGAACAAAGACGACTTTCGGCGACTGGACTTCAACCTGCTTCCGGTCGGCGATCAACCGGACGCCGCGCGGGCGAAGACGTTGTTCGGCCAGTGGCAATCGATCGCCCGGCATAACGAAGCCCGCGGCCTGCTGCTTCCCGGAAGTCCGGACTGGCTGGAGCTGTACGAGGAATCGAAGAAACCGGCGGCTTCGTTGCCGGACCTGCTGGAGAGATTGGAGAAGATGACGGGCTGGCCGTTGTCCGACCTTCAATCGATCTGCGGCCCGTCCGGCTTGAACCTGACGCCGATTCAGTTCGCCAACGCCGATCGCATACCCGAGATCCGCAAGGCGGCGAGACTGACGGACCGAATCGGCGTGCCCGCGTCCCGATGGCTGGAATGGTCGAAGGAGCTGCCGAACGAAAGCACGGCGGCGGAGACGAAAAACGCGGCCAAATCGAGATACGGCGAGCAAACGTGGCGCCAAGTCGCTTCCGCCGCGGAGAACGTCCTTCGCGAGAAATGGAGGGACGCTCTGGTCGACCGCGTCCTGCAATTGCCGGCCATCCGGCAGAACGGAATCGCGAACGGCAATCAGCTGCTCGAGTTTTTCCTGATCGACGTCGAGATGAACGCGGAGTCCCGGACTTCGAGAATCAAGCAGGCGATCTCGTCGGTCCAGCTGTTCGTTCAGCGCTGCCTGATGAACCTCGAGCCGGGCGTCGCGCCCGGAGACGTCGACCGCAAAGCATGGGAATGGATGAAAAGCTATCGGTTATGGGAGGCGAACCGCAAAATTTTCCTGTATCCGGAAAATTGGCTCGCTCCCGAGCTGCGCGACGATAAAACGCCGATCTTCAAGGAACTCGAACAAGAAATTCTTCAACGCGAGATCAACGACGAGAACATGTCGGAGTCGCTGCTTAAATATTTGGACCAGTTGGAGGAAGTCTCGAGGCTCGATATCCGATCCGTTCATCGGGTCGGGGATGACGTTCATCTGTTCGCGCGCACGTATTCGACGCCTTACAGATATTATCACCGCGTGAGGAACGGAGGAGGATGGACTCCTTGGATCAGGATCGAAGCGGAGATCGGCGGGGAGCATCTGCTGGCGTATTCCTATCAGTCCAGCATGTATTTGTTCTGGGGAATCTTCGAGAAGGCGGTCGATCTCGCGGCCAACCTGCCGAACGACGGGTCGAAGAATCCGAAGGAGAAGCTTCGCGCGAAGCTCGCCTGGAGCGAATACCGCAACGGCCGCTGGTCCAGCAGGCAGATCGCCGAGAAGCCGCTGCTGCTCGACGTGCTGACGCCGAGCTCTCCGGTGGAGACCGAGAGAACGAAGTACTACCTGGTTCCCGAGATTCTGCCGAACGGGGACCTCGGCGTCCAATTCCTCTATTATTTCGCGGAGGACGGCTCGGAGCAGTCGAACACGTACAGAAGCGAATATTGCGGCAAGATCACGTTTAACGACGCCAGGAAAAACAACCGGGCGATCACGTACGAGCGGGGCGAGAGGCCGTACAGGATATCTTTGGCGCCGGAGCAAATCGATCGGACGGAAAACTTCTATTACGCTTTCGAAAATATCCATCTGACGGTTCCGGTAGGAAAGGACGGAGGTTTCGGGGGCTGGGTCAGGCTGCTGGATTGGGTGCCGGAGAAGACGCGATTCGTCGTACCGCCGGAGCATGACGAATTTTCATTCTACCCGGAGAACGACCCATTGGTCTTCGTTCAGCAGGACCATTACCGGACCTATTTGGCGACGGAAAATCAGGATCGCCGCGTTCTCTACGAGATTCTGTATCATCCGACGATCCGCCAATTCATCCAAGCGTTCAACCGGGAAGGCTTGTCCAAGCTGCTCTCCCGGGACGCGCAGCTGACGACTCACGAGACGCAGCCGGAGACCTTATTTAAACGGACCTATTATCCGACGTCGAGCGTCGTCGGGCCGTGGCCGGCCGAGAACGTCGACTTTAGCGCCGGAAGCGCCTACGGCGTCTACAATTGGGAGCTGTTCCTGCACGTTCCGCTGCTCTTCGCGGATCGGCTGCACAAGGAGCGGCGGTTCCAAGAAGCGTTGAAATGGTACGAATACGTATTTAACCCGACGATCGTCTCGTCGCAGCCCGCTCCGGGAAAATATTGGAGGTTCGTTCCTTTCTCCCGGAACGCGGAGGAAAACCGCGTCTGGAAGCTGATGACGACGCTGGCCGATCCGAACGGGGATCCCGCGGTCAAGGCTGAGCTTCGAGCGGAAATCGCCGCTTGGCGGGAAAATCCGTTCGAGCCGCATCGGGTCGCGCGCATGCGCGTCAGCAGCTATCAGAAGCACGTCGTCATGAAATACATCGACACGCTGATCGCTTGGGGCGACGATCTGTTCGCCATGGATACGATCGAGTCGATCAACGAGGCGACGCAGCTGTACGTCATGGCTTCCAATCTGCTCGGGCCCAGGCCGACGTCCATTCCCGAACTGACGAAGACGGAGCCCCGATCGTACGCTCAGCTCGCCGGAATCGGCCTGGACGAATTCTCGAACGCGCTCGTCGCCGCCCAGAACCGATTCCCGTTCGTCCGGATGCGTCCGGCGATCGGTCCGGGCGGCGTTCCGATCGGAACCGCCGTGGGCAAAATGCTATATTTCGGCATTCCGCGCAACGACGTTCTGTTAGGCTATTGGGATAAAGTCGAGGATCGCTTGGCGAAGATTCGCCACGGGCTGAACCTGGCCGGCGTCGCGAGATCGCTCGATCTGTTCGAAACGCCGATCGATCCCGGAGCGGCCGTTCGCGCGGCGCTGGCCGGCGAAGGGGGAGGATCGGTCCTGACCGACGGAACGAACGCCGCGATCGGGTATTACCGGTTCTCCGCGGTTCTGCCCAAGGCGCAAGAGCTGGCTTTGGAGACCAAGGCGCTGGGAGCGGCATTGCTCGCGGCGCTCGAAAAGAAGGACTCGGAGGAGCTGAACGCCATTCGGGCCCGCCACGAATCCTCGCTGTACCGGCTCGTGAAGCTCGTTCGGAAGAATCAGATCGAGGACGCGAAAAACGCGCTGGAGGGCTTGAAAAAAACCCGTTCCGTTACCGAGCACCGGCACAACCACTATCGGAGATTGCTCTCGGAAGGAAGGACGTTCTACGAGCACGCGCAATTGTTCGGAATGGGACTGTCCGTCGTCTCGATGACCGCGGCGAACGTCGCCGACATGCTCTCCGCGGCCAGCCACGCCGTGCCGGACTTTACGGTCGGCGGCGCGGGCATCTCGAGTCCGGTCGCGACAACCGCGTACGGGGGCTCGAACGGAGGACGCGCTTCCTCCTCGTTCTCTTCGGCGTTGAGAATGCTGTCCGCCATTGCCGATTCGGGGGCTTCCATGAGCGGCATCATGGCTTCCCATAAGCGAAGGGAGGAGGAGTGGCAGCTGCAGAAGGACAACTCCGCGCTCGAGCTGGAAGCGCTCGAAGCCCAGATCAAGGGAGCCGAGATTCGCTTGGCCACGGCGGAGAAGGAGCTGGCTAACGTCGAGCTGCAGATCGGGCAAGCGGCGGAGACGGAGGCGTATTTGCGCGACAAGTTCACGAACCGCGAGCTGTACCAATGGATGGCGGCGCAGCTGACGACGCTCTATTTTCAAACGTATCAGCTGGCCTATAACTTGGCCAAAAGAGCGGAGAGAGCGTATCGGTTCGAACGGGGGATCGAGAATTCCGGTTCGAGCTTCATCCAATTCGGCTACTGGGACGGCGCGAAGAAAGGCTTGCTCGCCGGCGAGCGGCTGCACCTCGACCTGAAGCGCCTGGAGCTCGCTTATCTGGAGCAAAACTCGAGGGATTACGAGATCACGAAAAGCGTCTCCCTGGCCCAGCTCGATCCGCTCGCCTTGATCGCGCTCAAGGAGACGGGCGCATGCGAATTTTCGCTGCCCGAGGAGCTTTTCGATATGGACCACCCGGGACATTACATGCGCAGGATCAAGGCCGTCACGATCTCCGTTCCGTGCGTGACCGGGCCGTATACGGGCATACACGGCAGACTGACGCTGGATTCGAGCAAGATTCGCGCCAGCTCGTCGATCGGGGACGGGTACAAGATCAAACCGAACGATCCTCGTTTCCTGATCGATTTTACGCCCGATCAATCGATCGCCTTCAGTCACGCCCAGAACGATTCCGGCATGTTCGAGCTGTCGTTCCGGGACGAAAGATATCTTCCGTTCGAAGGCGCCGGAGCGATCTCCGAGTGGAAGCTCGTCTTGCCGCGCGAGTCGAACGCGTTCGACTTCGACACGATCTCGGACATCCTACTTCGGATCAGCTATACGGCCAGAGAAGGCGGAGACGAGCTGCGCAAAGCGGCATTCGAGAGCGCCGTGCTCGAACCGTTCGGGCCGCAAGGCGCGACGCCGGATCCGGCGGTCGGGCTTCCCGCCCAGCCGAACCTGCGGCGAATGTTCAGCCTGCGGCACGAATTCGCCTCCGAATGGCACCGGTTCCTCCATCCCGCCTCGGCGGAGGAAGGGCAATCGCTCGCCGTTCCGCTGGAGGCGGTACGCTTCCCGTTCCGTTACCGCGGACGGCCGCTGAGCGTGAACCGGATGACCTTCTACCTGAACGTCAAGGACGGGATCGAATATCCGGATAACGGCTCTCCGCTGGAGGCGAAGCTGATCGCGCCCGAGTCGGGGACCGAGAAGGGGGCCGAGTTTATGTCGAGCAACGCCAACTTGCACGGCATGCCGGTCGCGGAATTCGACGTCTCGGCCGAAGGCAAGGGATTCGGCGTCTGGACGCTGCGCGCGGAAGAAACCGCGATCGCCAAGCTGCCGGACGCGCTGAAGCTGTCGGCGGGGGGACGCGTTCGGCTGAATCCCGACGCGGTCCGGGATCTGGTCGTCGTGTGCGATTACGCCATTCTGTGACTTTTCTATCGCTTTCGCTTTGATTTTTCGCCTCCGTTTCGCTATCATGAAAGAATATCGACAATTTGCGAGCAGGAAGCGGAGGTGTCCATGAGGATGAACATCGTGGAGCAAATCGACAAGATCAATCGTCAATTGACGGTAAAAGGCTATAAGCTGACGCCCCAACGGGAAATGACGCTGCAGGTGCTTCTGGAGAACGAAAGGGACCACTTGAGCGCGGAGGACGTGTTCATGCTGGTCAGGGAAAGGTTTCCGGACATCGGTCTGGCCACGGTCTATCGGACTCTGGAGCTTCTCGCGGAATTGCAGATCGTGCAGAAAATGAATTTCGGGGACGGCGTGGCCAGGTTCGACCTGCGGATGGAAGGCCACGAGCATATGCATCACCATCTGATCTGCAAGGTATGCGGAGCGCTGGAGGAGATTCAGGACGATTGGCTTCCCGATTTGGAGCAGCGCGTCTCGCGCGAATACGGCTTCAAGGTGACCGATCATCGACTGGACTTCACCGGCGTCTACCAGACTTGCAAGAACAACAGCAAGACCTGCAAGAAAACGGGCAAAGCGGTTTCCTGACGCATCGGGGCGGAGCGATCCGTTCCGGCCGGCCCTGCTTTTCATAAAGGCTATCGCCGGAGTTTCCTGCTTCAGCGCAAAAGACGTTTCCCCGTTCTCGGACAGAGGGGAAACGTCTTTTTCAACGAAACAGAATTGATAAGTTTCACGCATATCATTACCTGTATCGTCTCTGCAAAGCTTCTTCCGGCGTCCAAGGACGCCGAAGGCGTTTTTGCTTGTTCCGCGTCTTATCCGGCGTCGCGGGAAGCGAGAAGCGGGAACAGAGGACCTTGAATCGCCGCGTTCTTCTCCAGGTTCAGCCCGTCCGTGATCGGATGGGAAGCCCCGCTGAACGTAATCTCGTCCGGCATGTAGATGATCGCCAGCGCTCTGCGGGGACGGTCGGTCATGTTGGCGTGCGCGTAATGGAACGTAAGCCCGTTATGGAACGTGCAGCTTCCGGCTTTGAGCGGAACGACGACGGGCTTGCGATCGTCCAGCTGGCCGCCTTCGACGTAGTCGAAAATGTTCTGCGGATCGAGGAAATCGATACCTTTCAGCTTGCCCAGCTTATGGGATTTCGGAATAAAAGCCATGCAGCCGTTTTGTTCGTTCACGTCGTCAAGGGCGATCCAGATCGACAGCATGCCTTTCCCGGCTTCGTTCACGGGCCAGTAGGGCGTATCCTGATGCCACGGGGTCGGCTTGGAGTCCTGCGGCATCTTCCACAGTCCGTGGTCGTGGAAAAAGCGGATCCGGTTCGCTCCCGTCAGCTGCAGCGCGGAAGCCGCGAAGCGTTCGTGGAAGCTGAATTTGCCCATCCCCCCGTGGTCTCTCCACGTATTGACTTTCTGATTCAGCACCCGGTAATACAGCCCGCCTTGCTTGTCCGTCTGAACGGACCTTTCGCCGGTCGTCTGCATCGCCTCTCCCAAATATTCGCGGAGCTGCTCCAATTCTTGGGGGGATAGCATGTCGTCGACCTTCACGAAACCGTTCTCACGATAAAAGTCGATATGTTCCTGGGTAATCGGCGTGTTTGCGTTCATGCAGCAATTCCTCCTTGGCGCTTGGTATGACTCTATCCTAACGCCCCCGCGGCTTCGTGTGGATGGAGAGAAGTCCGGACTTTTTGTAAAAAAGTCGAATCGATAGGATTGGGCAAAGCGCCGCGACGATGATAAAATGGGCGTAATGGGATTTCGTCCGGAAGGAGGAGCAGCCGTGGCCGGTTCGACGAGAGTCGATTTTCGAACGTTGTCGCCGTACGTCCGTTTCGTTCATGAAATCGTCATCTCCCAAGGCGCCGTGACGCCGGAGAGATTCATCTACGATCATGAATTCATCTACGTCGTTCGCGGGAGCGGCACGCTGCGGATCGAAGACCGGTTGCACGAGATGGGAGCCGGGGATCTGCTCTACATCCGCCCGCACCGGACGAACGAGATGATCGTCTCCGCGGACGGACCGATGCATTGCTTTGCCGTTCATTTCGATTACGTGTTTCTGGGGGAAGCGGCGGATTTCTCCCCGTACTCGGTCTATTTGGGAAGAAAGCCGGAGGACGGCGATACGGATTCGAGCTGGCTGCACGCGAGGCCGGACGCGGAGCTGATCGACGTGGACATTCCGGAGAAAATGAAACCGAGCCGGGTGAGCGACTTCTACGAAGCGTTCAAGGAGCTGAACGAATGCTTCCAACGCGCGCGGGCGGATGCGCAGATCTGGCTGAAAGCGGCCATGCTGAAGCTGATCGGGCTGATCCACAGGGAGCTGACGACGGAAGAAGGCATCCGGGTAAGCCATTCCCACGCCGACATGATGCTCGACGCCATTCAATATATGAAGCGGGAATTCGCGGGCAGGATCGACCTGCGCACGCTCGCTTCGCGAGCCGGGCTGACGCCCAAATATTTCGGGACGCTGTTCAAGCAAGCGACCGGACAGTCCGTTCCGCGCTACTTGGCGGGCATACGGATCGAGGAAGCCAAGCGCCTTCTGCGCGAGAACGCTTATTCGATCGAAGAAGTGGCGGAGAGGGTCGGTATCGGCGATCTGTATTATTTCAGCAAGCTGTTCAAAAAATCGGAAGGGCTCGCTCCCAAAAAATACGCGGACTCGTTGAAGGGGTTATCCTCTCGCTGACGCATGGCGGCCGGAGAAGGCGAGCGCGATGGAGATAAGACCAAGCCATGAGGAAGGAGGCGACGGAAATGGCGAGACAAAGAGCGTTCTCGAGAACGGAGCTGCTGGACGCGACGGAAAATCTGCTGCTCGAGCGCGGCTACGACGGTTTTCATTTGAAAGCCTTGTCCGAGACGCTGCAAGGCGCGAGAAGCACGATTTACGAATATTTCTCGAACAAGGACGAGATCGTGGCGGCCTGCATGAGAAGAACGATGGAACGGATGATCGAATCGTGCAAGGCGCTGGACCATTTGACGCCGATCGACGCGTTGAAGAAAATGCTGTTTATTTTCGTGGAACGGGCCCACTTCCATCAATTGATGCAAGCGGCTCCCAAGGTCGACCAGACCGCTTCGGAAAACGCGAAGAAGGATTTGCGTTTCGTGGACGACGGACACGGGAAATTGAAGACGAACCTCATGTCGCATTTCGAGAAAGCCCGCGAGCTTTATGGATCCTGATTTTCGCGGCCTTGATCTTGGTCGTCGTGTACGTCGTAAGCGGAAAATTCTAGTTCCTCCCTTACCCAACAAAACCCGCCATCCCCGACGGGTTGGCGGGCAATAGCGCTAAGACGAACTCAGCACCAGCCGGCGCGCAAGATGATTACCAAGAGGACGAAGAGTACAAGCGCGAAAGCGGCGGCTCCGGCTACGTTGCTTTTGTAACCGCAGGCCTCACCTGCAACAGGATATCCCATGTCTGTCACCACCTTGCGTTGGATTATGACGACGGCGCTCGTCACATCAGTAGAATATGTCAGGATAAACATCCGGTCAGTACACTCACCCATCTTCGTAAAAACAGGCCTGCGCACACTCGCCGGGCGTCGGGCTGGGCGAGTCCGCCTGCCAAGCCGTTCGCCACCAAATCGACATGAATTCGGCAGCGTCCCGGCTCACATATTTCGCCCCTCCGAGGACACCTTATAGGTGCAATCCATTCGATTAAAGGAGGGTTTACGCTTGAAAAAGCTGTTTTCCGGAATGTTGTTGGCCTTGAGTTTGGCGCTGGTACTCTCCGTGCCGGCATTCGCTGCCACGACGGGCAAGACGACCGACGACGGGACGCTTGGGTCGACGACCATGAACGCGGGTCGCGCCGGCGTTACGACGAATGCCCGCGACGGTTTCTACGGAACGACCGGGACGTACAATCCGTACGGCACCGGAGCCTACGGCCCTAACGGCACGTTCGGCACTTATAGCAGGGACGGCGCATTCGGCACGAACGGGTACTACGGCAACTACGACGGGACGAGGATGAACGCTTATCGTCCGTACGCGACCAATCTGACGAACCGGGCGAACAACACCGTTCGCAGAATGGAGACGACGACGACGAGAAGAGGCTTCGACTGGGGCTGGTTGGGTCTGCTCGGCCTGTTCGGCTTGGCGGGCATGCGCAGCCGCAACCGCGACGAAGCCCGGTAAACGAATCGCGGCGGGAAGCTCCGACGTTCTTCGCGACGTCGGAGCTGTTTATTTTAAACCTGGGCATGGCGAGTCGCGCATAATCGTTTCCATGAAATCCCATACTTAGGTTATTCCGAACAAGGAGAAGAACAACGAACATGAGAAAATCGAATCGCAAACAAGGGAGATGCTTGATCGCCGTCCTTGCGCTCGTCCTTTGCGCGACCGCGCCGGCCGCCGCGCATGCCGGGAATCCGGCCGGTTCGCCCGACCGAAAGGCGGCAGCCGGGGCGCGAAAGATCGCCATCGTCATCGACGACTTCGGCAACGATATGAAGGGAACGGAACAGATGCTGAAGCTGCCGATCAAGCTGACGGTGGCGGTGATGCCTTTCCTGCCCACCACGAAGAAGGACGCGAAGGAGGCGCACCGGCTCGGACACGACGTCATCGTGCACATGCCGATGGAGCCCGTCAGGGGGAAGAAAAGCTGGTTGGGGCCCGGCGCGATCACGACCGATCTGACGGACGAAGAGATCCGCAAGCGGGTCGATGCGGCGATCGATAACGTCCCTTACGCGATCGGCATGAACAACCATATGGGCTCGAAGGCTACGGCGGACAGACGGGTAATGAAGGCGGTTCTGGAAACGTGCAAAAAAAGAGGGCTTTTTTTCCTGGACAGCCGAACGTCCTATCGAACGGTCGTTTCCAAGGTCGCAGAGGAGGTCGGCATCGTCGCCCTGCATAACGACGTCTTCCTCGACGACGTTTACACGCAGCACCATGTGATGAAGCAGATCGGGGAAGTCAAGAAGCTGCTCGCGACCCGCGAAAGCTGCATCGCCATCGGCCATGTCGGACCTTCCGGCATCCCTACGTCGAGCGCCTTGCGCCAGTCCATACCGGAACTGCTGGGCAAGGCGGATTTCGTCCCGATTACGCGGCTGCTGCCCTTGCCGGAGGCGTTCACCGGTCAAGGGCATACCGCGCGATAAGCGATGATGCCGTCCGCGATGGCGGCGGCGATCCGGTTCTGGCCGGGGATCGACGTCAGCATGGCGCGATCCGACGGATCGCTTAGAAAAGCCGTCTCCACGATCACGCTGGGCACTTGAACCCGGTTGAGCAGGTAAAACTTGTCCGCGACCTGGGGCAGCCGGAATCTTTGTTGCTGGCGGTTCAGGCTGTTTTGAATGAAGCCGGCCAGCATGGCGCTGCGTCCTTCCGCCTGGTGGATGACGAGAGGACCTCGTTTATTGCCTTTCTTGGACCAATTGACGTGAATGCTGACGAACAGTTCGGCCCCGATCGCGTCGGATAGGCCTCTCCGTTGGGACAAGTCCCGGCGATGGCGGGAACGCGTCAGATGCCAGCGGTTGTCGTCGCTCAGCGCGTAATCCCCGGTTCGGTTCAGGATGACCTTCAAGCCTTTGGACCGCAAGATCAAATAAAGCTTTCTCGAGATTTCGAGGTTGATGTCCTTCTCGAGGATGCCGTTCCAGTGAGTGCCTCCGTCGATGCCGCCGTGACCGGCGTCGAGAATGACGTCGGCCGTCGGCAGCGCCCTTTTGAAGTCGGGCGGAAGGCGCGAATCGCTCCAACCCGTTAACATGAAAATCGAACAACCGATCAGCCCTATGCGAATCCATTTTGGCACGCCCGAATTCCTCCGTTCGTTCTTGCGCGCTTCGCGCGAATCTGCCTTTATCGTGGCACAAAATCCCGCTCCTCATGCAAATTCCGGGACCGCCCGCATGCGAATCCGCGAGGGGTTGCCGAACGTCGCTTCCGGGCATGCTATAGGCAAGGAGGCGAGGACCATGGACAGTTCGGAGTATTTGAAATACGTGACGGAGA
>Ga0065721_10007287_pt1 | contig 13489 bp, 15 predicted proteins | sample Mesricmetagenome_FD_59108 | JGI IMG/M metagenome (GOLD analysis project Ga0065721, IMG submission 59108) | Mesophilic microbial community from rice straw/compost enrichment Sample: eDNA_1 v2 (version 2) | ecosystem: Engineered > Solid waste > Grass > Composting > Bioreactor | place: USA: Davis... | reverse complement strand
GCCGCCGATCTGGCCAAGCTGGGGCTGATCTGAGTCTCTTCGCCTCTGCCTTGGGGGAAGCGGTGAAGAAGGGACCCTTGCTCAACCGCCCGCCCGCCCACATATTGAATCCATGGCGGACAAAGACCCGATTGCCCAAAGATCCACCGGCTTGCCCCAGCAGGGCAAGGTCAGTGGCGACGTTGCTGCTTTCGTCAGGAAGGTCGGTACCATGGCCCGGCCCAATGCGGCGCAGGATGGCCGGCTGTTGTTCGCGCTCGACGCCACGATGAGCCGCCAGCCCACCTGGGACCTGGCCTGTTCGCTGCAGGCCGAGATGTTCAAGGCGATTCCGAAGGATGCGGCCCTTCAGGTGCAATTGCTCTATTTCCGCGGCTTCGGCGAATGCCGGGCCTCAAAATGGGTCCTGGACGCCACGGCCCTGGCCCGGCTGATGACGGGCATCGATTGCCGCGGCGGCAACACACAGATCGGCAAGGTTTTCGCCCATGCCCGCGCCGAACACGCCAAACGCCGCATCAACGCGGTGGTCTATGTCGGTGATGCCATCGAAGAGAATGTCGACGATCTCTCCGAAAAGGCCGGCCAGCTTGGCCTGCTCAATTGCCCGATCTTCGTGTTCCAGGAAGGCCGGGACAGCCATGTGGAAGCCGCCTTCCGCGAATTCGCGCGGCTGACCAAGGGCGCCTATGCCCGGTTCGATGCCTCCGCCCCACAGGAACTGGCGGCATTGCTCAAGGCGGTGGCCGCCTATGCCAGTGGGGGCAGGGACCTGCTCAAGCTCCAGGGCAGCGGCCAGGCGCAGGCGCTATTGGCGCAATTGCCAAGATGAGCTGGTTCTTTCTCGGCGGCGCGGTGCTGCTCGCCCTTGCGGTGCTGTATCAATATCTCCGCAATATGGATCGCCGCCGGCTGATGCGCGGCCTGCGCTGGGTCGTGGGTGGTGGTCTGGCGCTGATCGCCGGCCTGTTGCTGCTGGTGCGGCGCTTCGACATTGCGCTTTTTGTCGGGGCAGGGGCCGTGCAGGTGCTCCGCATGGGGCGGCTGGGGCCGTTTTCCTTCGATGCGGTTGGGGCCGACAAGGGCAATGTCTCGACCGTGCGCAGCTATTATTTCTCCATGGAACTCGATCACGATACCGGTGCCGTCACCGGCAATGTCATTGCCGGCCAATATGCCGGGGCGGACCTGATGGACCTGGGCGAGGTCGAGACCCGCCTGCTGCTGGCCGAGATTGAGGGCGACGTGGACAGCATGAGCCTGCTCGAAAGCTGGCTCGATGCCAATCGGGCCGGCTGGCGGGAATATTTCGCTGCGCAAGATGCCGGCGAGGCACCACCCGAGGCCGAAGCGGCCGATCCGCTGGCCGAGGCCTATGCCGTGCTCGGCCTCAGGCCCGGCGCGACGGACGACGAAATCCGCGCCGCGCATCGCGAACTGATGAAGGGCGTTCACCCCGATCATGGCGGCTCGAGCTATCTCGCCTCCAAGATTAATGCCGCCCGCGACCGGCTGCTCAAGCACTAGACTGGGTCAGACGCATTGGCGCGTTAATGACCTGTTAACCATGCCGGCCCTCTCTAGCATCTTAGAGGGTGCATGCACTGATTTGGGGGCGGCGATGGCGCGTGATGGTGCGCATGTCATTGTGGTGGGCAACGAGAAGGGCGGGTCGGGCAAGTCGACCACCGCTTTCCATCTGGCTGTCTACCTGCTCTATGCCGGCCATCGCGTGGCGACGATCGATGTCGACAGCCGCCAGCAGACGCTGACCCATTATGTCCGCAACCGCCGCGTTCACTGCAAGGAAACCGGCCGCAGCCTGCCCAATCCGCTGCATTTCCACCTGCCGTCCGCCTGGGGCGACTCGGTCAAGGAAAACCAGAAGGCTGAATTCGACGTCTTCCGTCGCGCCGTAGGCGAGGTGGAAAACAGCGTCGATTTCATCGTTATCGATACGCCGGGCTTCGATACCAATCTCACGCGCCTGGCTCATTCGCTGGCCGATACGCTGGTGACGCCGATCAATGACAGCCTGATCGATATCAATGTGCTGGCCCGGACCGATCCCGAAACTGGCCTGCCGGTCGAAACCAGCCATTATGCCCGCCTCGTGCAGCGCGCCCGCTCCGAGCGCATGAATGTCGATGGCGAGATGGTGGATTGGGTCCTGGTGCGCAACCGCATTTCCATGCTGGCCTCCCGCAATGCGCGTCAGGTGCATGCCACGCTGGAAAGCATCGCCACCCGCTTCGGCTGCCGCATCGCCGATGGCATTGCCGAGCGCGTTATCTTCCGCTCGCTCTTTCCCAGCGGCACGACGGTGTTCGACCCGCTGGACGAGGAGGGCGAGGCGGCCTCGGTGTCCCATGTCAGCGCCAGGCAGGAATACCGCAATCTGGTATCGGCATTGAACCTGCCCCTGCGCGAGCGTGCGCCGGAAGGGGTCCGGCTATCGGCCTGATTGTCGGGTGAGTACCATCCCGGCGTGATAAAGCACGCCGTCACGGAAGTCCCCATCGGCGGTGAAGCCGGTATCGTCCTGGTAGTCAATGTGATTGCCGGTGACCTGATAGACACCCTGATAAGTCACGCTGCCATCACCGCGGGCCTCGAAATAGCGCCCATTGGGCCGCAACTCATGGCGGATCTGGTTGTCGGCGGTGGTCCACAGACCAACGGCATCGAAGTCGGGCATAGCATCATCTCCTGTTGTTTGCGCGGCGACCTGGCTCGCCACCAAGACCAGCGAGAGGATCAGGGCGACCGCACTGGCGGCCACCTTGATGCGGCGGACCCGGTCAGCCATTGAGGCCCCGGCGATAGCGGCGCCAGGCGCGGGGGCTGCCATCGGGGTTGGTGCCGATGTGATAGCCGTCGTCGGCGGTGAAGAGCTGGACCACAACGGTGAGGGGATGGACCAACTTGGCGAGTGCAGAGATTGCCTTGGGCATTTTTGCGTCCTTTCCTGGTGCTGTGATGAGCTTCATATGCACCACGCCGGCGCCGGTGCGGTAGAACGGACCTCGCCAATGATTGCACAATTCTCCAGATGGGCCATTTTTCTGTAGGCGCCCGGGCCGGCCGCACTATATGGTCAAGCACAGGAAATATGAGGGAATGCCATGTCCCAGGACGTATCTGCTCTCGCCGCTGCGATTGATCAATTCGTTAAGGTCGACGGGATTCATGCAACGGCGGTGCCCCGGCTTTCGCTGGTTCGCACCAGCGAAACCACGCTTCCCCTGCATGCCGTGCACAACCCGGCGGTGTGCATCATCGCGCAGGGCCGCAAACTGGTGCTGCTGGGTGACAAGTCGTTCAACTATGGTGCCGGCCAGTACCTGGCGGTGTCGGTGGATGTGCCGGTCGTGGGGCAGGTGGTGGAGGCGAGCGCCGAAAGGCCCTATCTCTGTTTCAAGCTCGATCTCGATCCGCCGCTGCTCAGTTCCATCCTGCTCGACATGGGTGCAAACGGTTTCGACGGTGACGCCCAGGGGGCCGGCCAGGGGGTGGAGGTGGCCGATGTGACAGCCGGGATCGCCGACGTGGCGCTCCGCTGCGTGCAACTGCTCGATCATCCCGAAGATATGCGAATGCTGGCGCCGCTGATCGAACGCGAGCTGCTTTACCGCCTGCTATGCGGACCGCTGGCCTCGACGCTGCGGCAGATCGCCTGGGGTGGCAGCCGTCTGCAGCAGGTCAACCGCGCCATCGGCTGGATCCGCAGAAATTTCGACAAGCCTTTCACCATCGAAGCTGTCGCTGCCGAAGCGCGCATGTCTGCGTCGGCGCTGCACCAGCACTTCAAGGCTGTGACCGCGATGAGCCCGCTGCAATACCAGAAGCACTTGCGTCTGCAAGAGGCGCGCCGGCTGATCCTGAGCCACGCAACCGACGCGGCCTCAGCCGGGCATCGGGTGGGCTACGACAGTCCCAGCCAGTTCAGCCGTGAATATGCGAGGCTGTTCGGGGCGCCGCCGCTGCGCGATGCGGCGCGGTTGCGCCAATCGGGAGCCATGCTGGCCGAAGCGATCGCTGTTAACGGTTAATCAAATATTCACCATGTGCACCCTTGCCAGCAGGGGGCGCAACGGGGAGAGTCCGGCTCCAGTTGAACAGGTGGGGGCGATGGCTCGGCAGGGCGTGCATGTCATCGTGGTCGGAAATGAGAAGGGTGGATCGGGCAAGTCGACCACGGCCTTCCATCTGGCTATTTACCTGCTTTACGAGGGCTTCAAAGTGGCGTCCATCGACGTGGATAGCCGCCAGCAGACGCTGACCTGGTATGTCCGCAACCGGCGCGACTGGGCGCGCAATCGGGGCCTGCGCATTCCCCACACCACCCATTTCCACCTGCCTTTGTCGCGCGGGGATTCCGTGCGCGAAAACCACCGCGCCGAGTTCGACCTGTTCCGGCAAGCGGTGGCCGAAGTGGAGCATGATGCCGATTTCCTGGTCATCGACACGCCCGGCTTCGACACCAATCTCACGCGCCTTGCCCATTCGCTGGCCGATACGCTGGTCACCCCGGTCAATGACAGCCTGATCGATCTCAACGTCATGGCCCAGTTCGATGCCGTCACCGGCGAGCCGCGCGAGATGAGCCATTATGCAAGGCTGGTGCAGCGCGCCCGCTCCGAGCGGCTGGCCATCGATGGCAAGACCATAGACTGGGTGCTGGTGCGCAATCGCATTTCCATGCTGTCTTCGCGCAATATGCGGCAGGTGCAGACCATGCTGGAACGCATCGCCTTGCGCCTGGGCAGCCGCGTGGCCGATGGCATTGCCGAGCGCGTTATCTTCCGCTCGCTCTTCCCCACCGGCATGACGGTCTTCGATCCCCTGGACGAAGACTTACTGGGCGGGCTGCCCTCCATGTCGCATATGAGCGCACGGCAGGAATATCGGAGCCTGGTCTCAGCACTGCACCTGCCGACCGAGGCCATCGCTGCGGCGCGGCAGTCGCTGACACCTCCCGTCGACGACGACCCGGTTCGCCGCTTCATCCACATGATGCAGACGGAGCCGGGCGGGTAGGGCGAGCTTGCCTTCTATTTGTCGCCGAACAGCAGTTCGACCGCGCGGCTGCCGCCGGGGGCAAAGACGTCGAGGTCGATGCGCACCGGCTCCTGCACCATGCGGCGCGTGCGGGCGGAGAGGGCCAGGACGACGCCGAGAAGGTCGCCCACGCCGCGTTTTTTGGGCAGCATGCGCTGGGTGATGCCGGCCAAAGCGCGGTTGCGCACGGCCATGTCTTCCGAGGCGAGGCTGGAGCGGCCGACGAAATTGGCCAGCTCGGTGAGGGCAGTATTTTCGCTCATTGGGCTACTCCAACACAGGCACCAATTTGCTTCCCCGGGGTGGCCGGCACTCATGGGCGCCGGCTCGTTGCTTTATTCTAGCTCTGCATCGCCAGGCAGCTCATGTCCTGCTGCTTGAGCTGGTTGCACATGGCCGTGGCATCGTCGCGTCCGCCAAAGCCGATGAAGCGGGCGCGGTAGAAGATCTGACCGTTCTTTTCGAAGCGCTCGACATAGGAGCGGAAGTCCCCCAGCGTGCCGACCTTGCCGGCGGCATCGGCCAGCATGGCGCGGGCACTGTCTTCCGACGGGCCGGCGCCGATCTGCACCACCCAGCCGCCCGGCGTCACGTCGGTATCGGCGGTGTCCACGGCGCCCGAGGTCAGTAGGTCCACCGGCTGGCCGCCCTGCTGTGTGCCGACATCGGCCGGCGGTGGCTGGAAGCCGAGCGGGGCCGAAGGCATGGTCTGGCCAAGCGCGGCGGGCGGTGCGCCCAGATTGTAGCTTTCGCTCAGCCAGGCACCGATGACGTCCTGGCTGGGATAGGCAGGCTGTGGCGCCTGGCTGGGCGCCGCGAGAATATTGGCGGCCTGCACGGCCGGCTGCAGGCCCAGGTCGGCCGGCATGGGCTGGGGCACGGGGGCGCTCGCTACGGCCACGTCCTGCGTGGGCTGGACGGCCGGGGCCTGCGGCTGGGCGCCATTGGCGGCCACGAGCTGCGCCAGGCGGAAGCCGGGCAGGGGCATGGGCATGACGAAGACCGGCTGGCTAGGCTGGGCCACGGCCACCTGCACATTGCCCTGGCGGCCCGGCACGGGGATCATCGCGGTCTGCAGGTAGTCGCCGCGGCGGCCCTTGGGCAGGTAGGTGGCCACAAGGTCGCGCACCTTCTGATCGCGGGCGCCGGCCGTATTGAAGCCGAAGGCGACGACCACGATATGGCGGCCATCCTTGCGGGCGGCGGTCAGCAGGTTTGAACCAGCGGCATTGATATAGCCGGTCTTGATGCCATCCACGGCGCCCATATAGCCGAGCACGCGGTTGTGGTTGCCATAGGTGGACTTGCCGTAGCTGAAGCTGCGGGTCTGGAAGAATTCGTAATAGCTCGGGAAGTGCTGGTAGATGGCGATGCCCAGGATGGCCTGGTCGCGCACCGTGGTGAGCTGGCCGCCATCGGGCAGACCGGAGGCGTTGCGATAGGTGGTGTTGCGCATGCCCAGGGCGCGGGCCGTGGCCGTCATGCGTTCGGCGAATTTGGATTCGGTGCCCGAAATATGCTCGGCGATGACGCGGGCCATGTCATTGGCCGACAGGGTCACCAGCGACTTGATAGCGTCTTCCACCGTGATGGTGGCGCCGGCGCGCAGGCCCAGCTTGGTCGGCACGGCAGCCGCAGCATGGGCCGAGACGGTCATCTTGGTGGAAAGCTTGATATTGCCCGCGCTCAGCTCCTGGAACAGGACATAGAGCGTCATCACCTTGGCGACGGAGGCCGGATAGCGCCTGGAATCGGCGGCTTCCTCATACAGAACCTGGCCCGACTTGGCGTCGACCACGATGCCGGCATATTTGCGCAGGTTTTCGATGGCCTGGGCGGGCGCTGTCGCATGTGCGCTGACCGCGAGGGCGACGAGGATTGCGGCAAAGGCGCGAAGAAACGCGACGCGCCATGGGGTTTTCGCCTGGGAAGCCACCCGGTACTCCAACTTACTCTCGGACGCTTCTGCGTCCGTACGCAACACACTGGCTGGATGATCCGGGTGAGCCCCACGCGCCCGAAAAGTCCATTATTGGAGGAAGATACCCACCCGCCGTTACCATTCCGTAAAATGCGAACGAATTTGGCACCGGTGTGGAAGGTTGGTCACGGATGGGTGAGGGGGCTCACAATGTTGCCAACCCCACAGATCGTCACCCTCGGGCTTGACCCGAGGGCTCTGTACTTTCAAAGTTTGGGACATGGCTGGGTATACCTATATCCTCGCAGATATGCGGAGAGGTCGAACCTATATTGGCGTGACCAATGATCTCGTTATTGGCGTGACCAATGATCTCGTTCGCCGCGTCTACGAGCATCGTGAAGGTCTCGCGGACGGCTACACCAAGAAAAATAACATCAAGCGGCTCGTCCACTACGAGGTGCATGACGATGTCACCGGTGCAATCCAGCGCGAGAAAACGCTCAAGCGCTGGTATCGCCAGTGGAAGGACGCGCTCATCGAAGAGCACAATCCCGACTGGCATGATCTTTGGGATGAAATCGTCAAGTGAAGAGCCCTCGGGTCAAGCCCGAGGGTGACGGCCAGTGTTGGATGGGGCGCTGCGACGGCCGAAAACCCATCCAGAACCACCTTCACGAATTCGGGACATCATGCCCCTTAACACCGGCCATCTTTTGCCTACATAATGGTCCTCACCATGCTGCTTCGTTTTCTCTGCGACAGATGCACTGCCATGAATATCACTGACCTCCTCGCTCCGATCGACGAGGCCCCGGCCGCGCTGCGTCCGGTGGCCATGCCTGCTTACGCCGGGCCGGACGGGGACGATTCCGACAAGCAGGGCAAAGGCGGCACCGAAACCGGGACGATCACCAAGACCCGTCCCAAAACCAAGCGCCCGAGTCTTTATCGGGTGCTTCTGCTCAACGACGATTACACGCCGATGGAATTCGTCGTTCTGGTCCTGCAGGACGTCTTCAACAAGTCGCGTGAAGAGGCCATGCAGATCATGCTGCACGTACACCAGAAGGGGGTGGGTGAGTGCGGCGTATATCCATACGAAGTGGCCGAGACCAAGGTCACACGGGTCATGGATACGGCACGCAAGAACCAGCATCCGCTGCAATGCGTGATGGAAAAGCAATAGGAACATCATATGCCCTCATTTTCCCGCGGACTTGAAAAGGCTCTGCATCAGGCGATGAACCTGGCGCGCGAGCGCAACCACGAGTTCGCTACGCTCGAGCACCTGCTGCTGGCCCTGACCGACGACCGCGAAACGATCGCCGTGCTCACCGGCTGCGACGTCGATATCGACGCGCTCAGGAGCGACCTCGAAGATTTCATCAATGAAGAGCTGGACAGCCTGATCGTGGCGTCCGGCCAGGATGCGCGGCCCACCGCCGCCTTCCAGCGCGTGATCCAGCGCGCGGTCATCCACGTCCAGTCGTCCGGTCGCGAGGAGGTTACGGGTGCCAATGTGCTCGTCGCCATCTTCGCCGAACGCGAGAGCCATGCCGCCTATTTCCTCGAACAGCAGGACATGAGCCGGCTCGACGCGGTCAATTTCATCAGTCACGGCATCACCAAGTCCGGTCCCAGCGAGGAGCGGAAGGTGCGCGGGGCCGAGGATGGCGAGAACCATGGCGAAGGCGGTGCCGAGGCCAAGAAGAGCTCGGCTCTGGCCGATTTCTGCGTCAACCTCAACGAGAAGGCCCGCCAGGGCAAGATCGACCCGCTGATCGGCCGTGACGCCGAATTGCGCCGCACTATCCAGGTTCTCTGCCGCCGGTCCAAGAACAACCCGATCTATGTCGGCGATGCCGGCGTGGGCAAGACAGCCATTGCCGAAGGCCTGGCCCGCAAGATCGTCGAGGGCGATGTCCCCGAGGTCCTGCAGGAAGCGGTCATCTATGCGCTCGACATGGGTTCGCTCCTGGCCGGCACGCGCTATCGTGGTGATTTCGAGGAACGCCTCAAGGCCGTGATGAAGGAGCTCGAAAAGCTCCCCAATTCGGTGCTGTTCATCGACGAGATCCACACCATGATCGGTGCAGGCGCCACTTCGGGCGGCGCGCTCGATGCGTCCAACCTGCTCAAGCCCGCTCTGGCTTCCGGAGCGATCCGCTGCATCGGCTCGACCACCTATAAGGAATACCGTCAGTTCTTCGAGAAGGACCGGGCACTGGTCCGGCGCTTCCAGAAGATCGACGTGAACGAGCCGACCGTGCCGGACGCCATCGAGATCGTGAAGGGCCTGCGGCCCTATTTCGAGGAGTTCCACAAGGTCAAGTTCACCGACGACGCCCTCAAGGCGGCCGTCGAGCTGTCGGCCCGCTATATCAGCGACCGCAAGCTCCCGGACAAGGCGATCGACGTGCTCGACGAGACCGGCGCCAGCCAGATGCTGGTTACCGAGGACAAGCGCAAGAAGGTCATCGATGTGGAAGACATCGAGGCGACCATCGCCACCATTGCGCGCATTCCGCCCAAGTCGGTCTCCAAGTCCGATGCCGAACTGCTGTCCGGCCTCGAACAGAGCCTCAAGACCGTCGTCTTCGGTCAGGACCAGGCCATCGTGGCGCTCACTTCGGCCATCAAGCTGGCGCGTGCCGGCCTGCGGGAACCGGAAAAGCCCATCGGCTCCTATCTCTTCACCGGCCCGACCGGTGTCGGCAAGACCGAGGTTGCCAAGCAGCTCGCCGATACGCTCGGCGTCGAACTGCTGCGCTTCGACATGTCCGAATATATGGAGCGCCACACGGTGAGCCGCCTGATCGGCGCGCCTCCGGGCTATGTCGGCTTCGACCAGGGCGGTCTTTTGACCGATGGCGTCGACCAGCATCCGCATTGCGTCGTGCTGCTCGACGAAATCGAGAAGGCCCATCCGGACCTCTACAACATCCTGTTGCAGGTCATGGACCACGGCAAGCTGACCGACCATAACGGCAAGTCGGTGGATTTCCGCAATGTCATCCTGATCATGACGTCCAATGTGGGCGCCATGGAACTGGCCAAGAGCCCGATCGGCTTCGGGCGCAAGCGCGAGCAGGGCGATGACGAGGAGGCGATCAACCGCCTGTTCACGCCGGAATTCCGTAACCGGCTCGACGCGATCATCTCCTTCGCGCCGCTGCCGCGCGAAGTGGTCCGTCGCGTGGTCGAAAAGTTCGTGCTCCAGCTCGAAGGCCAGTTGGCCGAGCGCGGCGTCACCATCAACCTGCTGCCCGAAGCCGCCGACTGGCTGGCCGAGCGCGGCTACGACGAGCGCATGGGCGCCCGTCCGCTGGGCCGCGTGATCCAGGAGCACATCAAGAAGCCCTTGGCCGACCAGGTGCTGTTCGGTGAGCTCATCAATGGCGGCACGGTCACCGTGGCCGTGGTGGGCGAGGGGGCAGAAGCCAAGCTCGAGCTGGTCGCAGTTCCCCCGCGCCCGGCCAAGCCCAAGGCCCTGCCCAAGCCGAAAAAGCCCAAGGCAACCGCCGACAAGAACTAGACAGAAGGCCCGGAGCGATCCGGGCCTTTTTCCCGACACCAGGAACTTCGTATGCTCCGGACGCCGCCGCGCTTCAGGAGCCATTGAATGTCCAGAATGGTTGCGTCGGAATGCCCGCCTTAGCCTTCGTCGCTCTCCTCCCCGATGTCTTCGCCTTCCCAATAGCCGAGCGGGGACAGCCTGCCGCCTTCCTTGAACGTGCCATCGTAGCGGTGAAACCCCGATAGGCCGACATCGATGCGGACACGGCCGCTGTCGGGATATTCGATCACGTCGGCATTGGTATTGTTCGACAGCGCCAGGTAGCGCAGCGGTTCACTGCCCGTATTGATCAACTGGTGGGCCGCCCCGGCCGCGGGCGCGCCAAGGCAATCGCCTGCACGGATGGGAATTCGTTCATCGCCGAAGCGGTACACGCCGCTCCCCGAAAGAATGAAAAACATCTCGTCGGAGATATGGTGCCGATGGAACGGCATGGATGTCTTGCCGGGAGGAACGACAAGATAGTTCGCCCCCAGCGCCCTGAGGCCGAGAGCTGTGCCAATTTCGGCATATTCGTTGGCAAAGCGCGTGCCGACCGTGTCGGGTTTGAGCGGTAGCTCATCGAGATTGACGACGGCTTCGGTCATGCTCTGCCTCCTCTATTGCCTCACGCCTCCGTTGCCGCCACGGCGGCCTTGATTTCGGCCACGGCTACTTCGATGTCTGGCCTGTAATCCACCATGGGCGGCCGTACGCCATGGGCCAGCAATTCCTTGCGCACCGCCGGCGAGGCGCCGGTAATGGTCAGGGAAATGCCCTTGTCGCGCGCCTTTCCGGCGGTGCTGGCAATGGTATGGGCCGCGGTGGAATCGAGGAAGGGCACGGCGGCAAAGTCCAGCACCAGCGCCTTGTGCTGCCCCACGGCGCTATCGAGCACCGCGCCGATGGCCGAGGCGGCGCCGAAGAAGAAGGCGCCGGTAATGCGGAACACTTCCACATCGGGGTCGCTGGCTTCGGCGGGATCATAAGGCCGCCGGTCGCCATTGCTGGCATCGGGAACGTCGGGCGCAGCCAGGCTTGAATGGCGCTCCACGCCGGAGCTCTGCGCCATGCGGCCGATGAACAGCATGGCGCCCAGCGCGAAGCCGACGACAATGCCCTCGGTCAGGTCGCGGAACACGGTGAGCAGAAAGGTCGCCAGCAGCACCAGCGCATCGCCGGGCGAGGCGCGCAGCAGGCTGATGAACTGATGCCTTTCGGCCATGTTCCAGGCCACCACGGCCAGCACGCCTGCCAGGGCGGCCAGCGGAATGAAGCTGGCCAGCGGCGCGGCCACCAGCATGAAGGCCAGCAGCGAGGCGGAATGGATCATGCCCGAGATCGGTCCGCGCGCCCCGGCGCGAATATTGGTGGCCGTGCGGGCGATGGTGCCGGTGATTGGCATGGCGCCGAATATGGCGCCGCCGATATTGGCCACACCCTGCGCCACCAATTCGCTGTTGGAGCGGTGGCGGCGGCCGGTCATGCCATCGGCCACCACGGCCGAGAGCAGCGATTCGATGGCCCCGAGTAAAGCGAAGGCAACGGCGCTGGGCAGCACGGCCTGAATTTTCGCCAGCGAGAAATCGGGCAGGGCGGGCGCCGGCAGCGAATTGGGCAGGCCGCCGAAGCGCGTGCCGATGGTTTCGACCGGCAGGTTGAACAGCGCGACCACGAACGACGTCACCACCACGGCCACCAGCATGCCCGGCCATTTGGGCCGCAGCATGCGCAGGCCGACGATGATGCCGATGCTGATGACTGCGATCAGCAGGGCGGCCGGGTTGAACGTGCCCGCGGCCTGCCATAGCGCATGCAGTTTTTCGACGAATTCGGGCGGTTCCGCCTCGGCCAGGGTCAGGCCGAACAGGTCCTTGATCTGGCTGGAAAAGATAATGACCGCAATGCCCGCGGTGAAGCCCACCGTCACCGGGAAAGGAATGAACCTGATATAGGTGCCCAGTCGCAGCAGCCCGATGGCGAGCAGGATCAGCCCGGCAATGAAGGTGGCCAGCAGCATGCCGTCCACGCCATGCTGGGCCACGGTCGTTGCCACCAGCACGATGAAGGCGCCAGCCGGGCCACCGATCTGGAAGCGGCTGCCGCCCAGCAGCGCGATGAGGAACCCGCCGACAATGGCGGCATAGAGCCCGCGGTCGGGCGTCAGCCCCGAGGCGATGGCGATGGCCATGGACAGCGGCAGTGCCACCACGGCAACGGTGAGCCCGGAAATGGCGTCGGTGCGCAGGTCGGCTAGGCCATAACCCTCGCGCAGCACGGTCACCAGCTTGGGTGTGTAGAGTTCGGCAAAGCTCGCCCGGCGGGGGCGGCGGTCGGCAGTGGGAAGTGTCCGGTCCATATGGACGGGCGCCTTTCGGAAAAGGCGGCGGATCGTCGGCAGTATGACGTCGGCGGTCGCGTCGCGCGGGTGCGGAAGCGGGTCCTGCCGGGCGACCAGACTCAGGCCATCAGGCAGGGCTCCGACCCTGCATAGACCGGACGCGGTGAAAAATGAAGCGGACAGCGAGGATTGCGGGGGAGTCACGCGTCCGCGCGCTCGGCGCTAACAGTCTGTTAACCGATTGTGACGTGTTGCGGCCACGGCGCTGGACAAGAACAAACGATGAACTTATAAGAACATTATAGCAACACTGGAGATGCAGATGCTCACTTTCATCAAGGATTTCGCGGCATTCGTCACGCTCGGCGCCTTCACGGTGGGTTCGCTCACCTGGATGGATGTGCTGACCCGACTCGTGTGACGTTGCGGCGCGTTTTCAGCAAAAGTGGCTACTGGTTTTGCGGTTCGAAAACGCGACCACAGAAGACCGGAGCCTTGCTCCGGCTGTGGATTGCGGTCCGGCAGCGGTATCAACCGGGCGCCGGGCCGGTCATAAAGGGCAATCATGCGCGGTCCCGGCTTCATCCATCTTCACGTCCATTCGGCC
>Ga0065721_10008469_pt1 | contig 13491 bp, 11 predicted proteins | sample Mesricmetagenome_FD_59108 | JGI IMG/M metagenome (GOLD analysis project Ga0065721, IMG submission 59108) | Mesophilic microbial community from rice straw/compost enrichment Sample: eDNA_1 v2 (version 2) | ecosystem: Engineered > Solid waste > Grass > Composting > Bioreactor | place: USA: Davis... | reverse complement strand
ACCATCTTCAACCGGGGCGACGCCTGCAATGGCTTCCATATTGTCGTGTATGGTCAGGTGAAGCTGATTGCCGTATCGCCTGCCGGTGCAGAGAAGGTGGTTCGTTTGCTGGGCCCCGGTGAGACCTTTGGTGAGGCACTGATGTTCCTTGGCAAGCCTTACATCTTGTCTGCCATTGCCCTCGCTGACAGCATGCTGCTCAATGTTGACAAGGCTGCCTTGTTTCAGGAATTAGCCGTACGCCCGGAACTAGCGCACAAGATCATCGCGGGGCTGAGCCAGCGACTGCACAGTTTCGTGGCGGACGTACAGTCTTATTCCCTCCATTCCGGCACGCAGCGTGTGATCGGATATCTGCTGCAAGCTCAAAGCGCACAGGGCGAAGACACCATTCAGTTAGAGGTCGGGAAGAACGTCATTGCCTCTCGGTTGAATCTCACCCCTGAGCACTTCTCGCGAATCTTGCACGACCTTTCCACCAAAGGCCTGATCCAGGTCGAGCGTCGCTCGATCACGATCCTGGACAGCGAGGCGTTTCGGACCTACGAGGCTTGACTCAGCGCGTGCCGGTAAAGCCCCAAGGCTCTGCTCATATTCCATGCCAACAGGGCGGCAGAAACCGCCAGGAAGAGCGCGCCCGGCATGAGCCATAGGCGGTCGAAGCTGGCGAGGCCCAAAAACCCCAGGGCGAGAAAGTGAGCCGCGAACTGCCGCAGGGCATCACGTTCCGCGATGAAATGTTTGACTTTGGGCATGCCAGGTCGGGCCTCCGTCGAGCGCCGCTGCGCATTGTGCCAAAGTAGGAAGGGCACGATCTTGTAAAGCATGCCATTCACCGCCGACACACCGAATCCCAGCGTCATCAGCGTGCCCAGAAGCATTTGCATGGAATCATGCAGGCCGGGATCCGGCCATTGGTTCGATATCCAGGATTGGGTGCTTATAACGACGCCCGCCAAGATCAGCGCTAGCATTGCGCAGTGCCAGAACCATGTCGTGGGTTCCGGGCTGGGGCGCTTGCGCGTCCAAAGCAGGTACGCGGTGACTGCGCCATAAGTGATGAAGCAGAGCGCGCCGGCGACCAGGATCGCGAGCGGAAGAATTGACGCTGCCGCAGCCGTTGCACTTGGAGTGCGCGCGATGGTGTACGCAACCATTAGGCCGAATGCCACGGGTGCAAGTGTGTCGGTCAGGCGTTTCGGGTACAGTTCAGTGGCCTGGAAGATGGGTATGACTTGATACGAGACACCGATCACCAACAGCCCGATCCAACCCGCCAGGCCCCACATTGCATGAAGATCCGGCAAGCCATGCAGCCAAGTCAGGCGATGCAGTGCGCTCGGGCTCCAGATACCGGCCCGCATCGCGACCATGAAAAGCCCAAGGCAGATTGTGATGGCCAATGACAGCAGCGCCAGGCGCACGGCGACCAGGATTTCCGATGATCCCGCCGTGCGTTGCTCCCAGTTGCGCAGCATCCCGCCCGTTACAGAGGCCAGGAATGTCAGGAATGCCAGGGCAAGCAGGGCCATGGCAAGGCCGTGATACACCGACTCGCCGGACAGAAAGCCGCTGGCGAGTGCCAAGGTGCCGAGCGTCAGGCAGGCATGGCAGCTGATGGACGTGACGCGTGGGTGCAACACCTGGATTCCTGCTGCGACGGGCAGGATCTGCATCAGGGCACCCAGCATTGCGCTGGCCAAAACGCCAAGGGTCACGAAGTGCGCGGCGGCGAGCACGCCCGGGTTCCAGCGGATATAGGGGGTGTCGCCCATGGCCACCCAGGCCAGAACGAGAGCGGCCAGCATCAGGAAGGCGGGGACATTCAGGAAGAACCTGAAGGCGACCGCCAGAGGTGGAGACCGATCGAACGCTAGGGCGCGCTGCATGAAATCTAGTATAGTTGACCACCGTCGTCGGAAAATGCCGATTACGTCAACCTTGATTTTGATTAAGGTGTCTCGCCGGCCCCGGGCGCATAGTTACTACTCGGGGCACCGCAGTGCTTGATTTATAAGGATTTCTACCGTGTTGCACACTGCATTGGAACGACTGAAAGTCAAAGGCAAATCCCTGTTGCCTATCGTGCAGGGTGGCATGGGCGTCGGCATTTCTGCCCACCGCTTGGCTGGTACCGTGGCCTCGCTGGGCGCTTTCGGCACCATTTCGAGCGTCGACCTTCGGCGCCATCACCCGGACCTCATGGAGCGCACTGGCCGCTCGCGCGACAAGCAGCTCATCAACGAGGTCAATCTTATCGCGCTTGACCGCGAAATCAAGGCGGCTCGAGAGCTGTCAGGCGGAAACGGCGCAATCGCCGTAAACGTCATGAAGGCGGTCGAGCAGTATCCGGAATATATCCGTCAGTCCTGCGAAAGCGGGGCGGATGCCGTCGTGGTGGGCGCGGGCTTGCCGCTCGACCTCCCAGACCTGACCGCCAGTTACCCCAAGACGGCGATCATTCCGATTCTGTCGGATGTACGGGGCATCGCCGTCATCCTGAAGAAATGGATGCGCAAGAATCGCCTGCCAGACGCGATCGTGATCGAGAATCCGAAATTCGCCGGTGGGCACTTGGGTGCGGCTACAGCCGATCGGGTGAACGACCCCATTTACGCCTTCCCCACCGTGCTTGAAGGCGCGCGCAAGTTATTGCGTGAGTTGGGTCTCGAGAAAGAGAACATCCCGCTGATCACAGCCGGTGGTATCAACAGCCACGAGCAGTTCAGAGAGCTGCTCTCCATGGGTGCGAATGCGGTTCAAATGGGCACCCCCTTCGCGGTCAGTGAAGAGGGCGATGCGCACCCCAACTTCAAGCGCGTATTGGCGGAAGCCAAGCCTGAAGACATCGTGACCTTCATGAGCGTGGCCGGTTTGCCCGCACGCGCCGTGCGCACCCCATGGCTTGCAAACTACCTTGAAAAAGAGGCCAAGTTGCAAAGCATCGCCAAGGAGAAGCCTTGCACAGTGGCGTTCGATTGCCTGGCTCAATGCGGTCTGCGCGACGGCATTTCCAAACAAGGGCAATTCTGTATCGACACCCGCCTGGCTTATGCCTTGCAGGGCGATGTGAACCGGGGACTGTTCTTCCGTGGCTCCGAGAAATTGCCTTTCGGAAATGCAATCCGTCCGGTACGTGAGCTGGTGGAATATATGCTGACTGGCCTGCGCCCCGCCTTGGCGGCGGTGACGGCGCCTGCCGTTCGCATGGTGGCGGAACCGGTACCGGCCTGATTCCACCGCAACTGAATTAAGGCGTCACGCGACACGACGCCTCTACGGCCCCCGCATGATGCTGGGGCCGTGGCTTTTGTAGCAAAGCGACCAGTGCTCCAGCAAAAAGTAGCGCTGCAGAGATACCCAAACCGGCCGTCAGGCTGCCCCAATGGTCGCTGATCCAGCCGGCGCCCACGGGGCCGATCGTTTGGCCAATCGCGAATAGGCTGGTCACGACGGCCAAACCACTACCCCATGCTGCGCGAGGCAGGTTGGCCTTGATGAAGCTGGTCGCCGCCGCCGGCACCATCAGAACGCTTGCACCCACCATCGCGCCGGACACCCATACGCCCATGATGGAAGGAACGACCAACGGTAGGGCTGCGCCCGTGCCCAATACCGCCATTGTGGCCGCCATGGGTATGCCATCGCCTCGGCCGTTGAAAACGCGCCGCCAAATCATGGGTGCCAGGAGTGTCATGGCGCCTAGTGCGCTCCACATGATGGAGGTGACGGCCGCGGGAGACAGGTCAGGCACAGGGTTCTGGCGTAGCCACGCCACAATGAAGGTGATGTAGGCGATATAGCCCAGGCCGAAGAGGAAGTATCCGATGAACTCGGGTACGCAGGGTTGCCATTTCCACACTGCGGCGTGGCGGCCCGGAGAATTGGGCTCTTCAATCTTCAACGCCGCGAAAATGGAAAAAACTGCTAGCGGCGCGCATACCAGACCAATTGCGATCCATGCCCAAGGCCAAGCAGTCGCCCCGGCCTTCTGAAACAACCATGGTAACAGTGCGCCCGTGCTGAACATGCCAATGCCCGTACCACTGAAGAAGATGACAATGGCACGCGTTCCCAGTACACCGGCCAGCACACCGCCACAGATGAAGGCGCCGGCTGCGCCCAGCCCGGCCAGGAATCGATAAATAGAAAGCAGTGTGAAGTCGCGGGTGAATCCGGTCAGCAAGAGGGCCAAGGTCGCAAACAGCACGCCTACGACAAACAGACGTCGGTTGCCAACGCGTTGCACGACCATGACGGTGGCCAAAGCGCCCACCAAGTAGCCGAGGGAATTCGCAGTATTGAGCCACCCCGCTTGGGCGTAGTTCAATGCCATGTCATTTTGCATGGCTGGCAGGATCAATCCATAAGCAAAACGCCCAAACCCGACGGCCACGGCCGCCGCGCCCGAGAGGGCCCAGGGAAGAATGACGGGATTCATTAAGTTTGTCGCCTGATCGTTGTTGTTTTGAGACCCCCGGGCACATCCTTTGCCTATCGCTCTGTACACGGCATTGATGCCGGTAAATAACAGGAGGTCAATATGAACGAAGATACGATCAAAGGACAATGGAAGCAACTTAAAGGTAAGGCCAAGGAAGCCTGGGGCGATCTGACCGACGATGAATTGACCCGTATTGAAGGTAACTCGGAGCAATTAGCCGGGCTTGTTCAAGAGCGCTATGGCCGTTCCAAGGAAGAGGCCGAGCGTGAAGTNCGNGACTTCTTNGACCGGAACCGTGGGCCTTANTAAGACNCCAAGACTGGACTAGAACTGAAGGCACCGAAGTCGGTGCCTTCGCATTGGATGAACCAAGACACGCTCACCTGCGTGTAGTTGGACTAGCGGCACGACTCCCGGGATTGGATGCCGCGACCGCGGACTTGATCGTCCGCGGTTTTTTTTGTCCGCAGCCGCGGCGTAGGTTCGGCATACTGTTTGCCTTCCCCGCTCGGCGCATGGGGAGGGGCGAGCATGAACGGCATCGGGTGGGTCATGGCGGCCCACGTCATTACGTTGGGGATGTGGAGCGCGGGACTCTTGGTCCTGGCTGGCTTGTATGCGTCTCCGCGTGGTGGCGCCAGTCAGGCCGATGTGCACCGACACAGTGTGATGTGTCGGTACGTGTATGTAGTGCTGGCTTCCCCTTCCGCCATTCTCGCCATTATCAGCGGGTCGGCACTGGTTGCTATGCTTGGCGTGGAAGGGTCATGGTTGTTGGCCAAGCTGGCCGTCGTCGTGCTGCTGGGACTTTTCCATGCTTACTGTGGCCATCTTCTCCATGCAGAAGGTCATGAGACGACACCGGAGCGTCGCACCCCTTGGCGATCACCGTTGTTGATCTTCATTCCTTTCCTGCTGATCTCCACCATCTTCTTCCTGGTCCTTGCCAAGCCCGACATAGTGTTCGAATACCAGGTCACCGCCAAGCCAGCCAGCTACCGCCACAAGGAAGGCGCCCAGGAGCGACAGGTACAAGCCGCTGCCATGGATGGCGCCCAGAGGATCGTCGAGACGAGATAACCAATTGATGAACGCCACTGCCAACAACATGACAGCGAGAATGAAGTGGCTCCAGGCCGCGGCACGATGGCGTACACCGCGTATGAACATGAGCTCGAGTGTGCCAATGACACCGGCAAAGATCCCCAGGAACGTACCGGCACCCGCCAACCAGAGCGAGACGCGCCCCCAGAATGGGTCCTCAGTCATGAGGTACGACACGTCGGTCGCCACGATGCCCAGCAAGAAGGCGATGGGGAAGGGGACCACCATCGGATGGATGGGGTGCCGCGCGATGGATACGGCGGTGCGCGTACTCCGGGGCAATGGATGTCCCAGCTTTTTCATGTCGGTATCCAGTCAGGGTGGGGCAATCGAATTGTTGCGCCGCTCGAAGCAACCCGCGTGCCCCGCAGAGGCTGGGGGCGGGGTCAATGGAGCCGGCGGAACGGGCAGCACAGGGGTGGATCGGCAAAGTGTATTCAAGAAGTGCTCGGGCGGAATTAACGGGAGGCGCGCGAGCGGTATCGCAGTCCTGGCTGGGTCTCTGACGCTTTCCGGCTGCGTTCGGGGGCCATTGTCCACGCTGCAGCCCGCCAGCGAGGTCGCGCAGTCGGTCGCGACTTTGTGGTGGGTGATGGCGGCAGGCACAGGCGTCGTGCTGGTATTCATGGTCATGCTCGCTATTTTGGCAGTCCTTCGTCATCCACCTCATGCGCCAAAGGAACGGGGCATTCGCATGCTCTTAGTCGGTGGCGGGATCGCCCTGCCTACGACTGTCATTGCGGCCTTGTTGATCGCGAGCTTGCGTCTGGATCACGCCCAATGGCCGCCCTACGTACGAGGCGAGGCCGCCGGGGCCTTCCATGTCGACCTGATCGCGCATCGCTGGTGGTGGGAGGCACGTTATCCCGGCTTTTCAGCCGACCGAGACGTGCCGCGGATGGAACCCCCGGTTGTTCCCCAAGGGGAAGGCTTGGCACTGTCGGACGCATTGCGAAGCATCAACATCGTGCACATACCGGCCGGCGTGCCCGTACACCTGCGCATCATGTCGGCCGACGTCATACACGCTTTCTGGGTGCCCCGCGTTGCCGGCAAGCTCGACGCTGTGCCGGGAAAGGTGAACCGCTTGCGTCTAAAGGTCGATGCGCCTGGTGAGTATGCCGGAGTCTGTGCCGAATACTGTGGTGAAGGTCATGCAATGATGCCGTTCACGTTGGTGGCGCATACGCCGGAGACATTGGAAGCCGCTTTCGAGGCGCTACGGAAGGAGGGACAATGAGCGAGGGGCACCAAGGGGAAACGAGTACTGCGTCTAATCCATCACTGGACGGGAAGCCGGCTGAATCGGCGATTGCGCGTCACCAGCATTTGGACGACGTATGGGGCTCCGATGGAGGATGGGGGGTGCTGGCCTCGGTGAATCACTCCACGGTCGGCAAGCGTTTCATCATAGCCGCGCTGGTCTTTTTCCTGTTGGGTGGCGTGTTGGCGATGTTGATCCGCACTCAGCTGGCGACATCGAATAATGCTTTCCTGGAAGCGGGGGTCTATAGCCAAGTCTTCACCATGCACGGCACGGTGATGATGTTCCTGTTCGCGATACCCATGCTCGAGGGAATTTCCTTCTATATCTTGCCTAAGATGCTGGGTGCCCGGGACATGGCCTATCCGAGGCTCGGCGCATACGCCTGGTACTGCTACTTGTTTGGTGCCAGCATGGTGGTGTTCAGCATGTTCCTGGGTTTGGCCCCCCATAGCGGCTGGTTCATGTATGTACCCCTTTCCAGCGGCAAATTCAGCCCCGGCATCGCTAACGATATCTGGCTGATCGGCATCACCTTCGCAGAAATATCGGCGGTGTGCGGAGCCATTGAATTGCTCACCACCATCTTGCGGATGCGCGCTCCCGGCATGCGCTTGACACAGATGCCCTTGTTCGCCTGGTACATGTTGGTGACGGCGGGCATGATGCTGCTGGGTTTCCCGCCGCTGATCCTCGGAAGCATTCTACTGGAACTCGAACGTGCCTTCGGCTGGCCGTTCTATGACCCGACGCTGGGCGGCGACCCCGTGCTGTGGCAGCACCTTTTCTGGCTGTTCGGGCACCCAGAGGTCTACATCATCTTCGTACCCGCAGCAGGCATGGTATCGGTAATGGTCTCTACTTTCGCGGGGCGCCCTATTGTGGCGTACAGGTGGGTAGTGGCCAGCCTGGTGGCGATCGGTGTGCTCAGTATGGTGCTGTGGGCGCACCATATGTTCACGGTCGGGCTCTCGACGCCGGCGGCCGGATTCTTCTCCGTCGCGAGCACCTTGATTGCCATCCCTACGTCCGTTCAATTTTTTTCCTGGATTGCCACGCTCTGGAGCGGGCGGGTGAGATGGAAGACCCCCATGCTATTCCTGGCCGGTTTCTTCATCACGTTCATTATTGGGGGGCTGACCGGCGTCATGGTGGCGCTCGTGCCGTTCAACTGGCAAGCGCATGACACGCATTTCATCGTTGCCCATCTGCATTACGTGCTCGTGGGGGGGATGGTGTTTCCGGTGCTGGCGGCCGTCTATTATTGGTTGCCGCATTTCACGGGCCGGATGCCGTCGCGTCACTTGGGCATTATCTCGTTCGCGATGATTTTTATAGGGTTTCATCTGACCTTTCTGCCCATGCATTTGACCGGGCTGGCAGGCATGCCTCGGCGTGTACATACCTATGCCCCCGAGATGGGATGGGACTTCTTGAATCTACTGTCGTCGGTGGGCGGGTTCATTCAGGCAGTTGGGTTCCTGGTGTTCGTGATGGACGTAGTGGTGCATGCCCGGGTAGGGCGGATCGCGACGCGCAACCCGTGGGGTGCCGGAACCCTGGAATGGGCCATGCCGACACCGGCACCGAACTACAACTTCGCAAGCGTGCCTGCTGTCGATGACGGCTATCCCTTATGGAAGGACCCCGACTTGCCGGCGGCCGCCGCCGCGGGTCGCCTCTGGCTGTCCGAACCGACCGAACTACGGCTAACCCTGTCCACTGACATGACCACGGGGCGGGCCGAAAGCATTATGGTCCTGCCCCAATCCAGTTGGCTGCCCTTGGCCGCTGCGCTGGCGACGGGGTATTTTTTCCTGGGTGTTCTGTTGAAACAGTATTGGGCAGCGCTCGTGGCGTTGGCGATCACCACCGTGCTGTTTTTTTGTTGGGCTTGGTACAACGGCAGTCAACAGGATGAAGGGCTCGTGAAGGCGCATGACGATGTCCGCCTGCCTCTGCATTTTGACGAGCCCGGTACTGCGCCGGGATGGCATGGGGTGGTCTTTACGCTGATCGCGGACGCCGCGGTACTGGGTTCATTGATTTTTGGAATGGTGTATCTGTGGTTTGTTGCACCGGGCTGGCCACCCTCAATACCCGCCCTGGTACCGTGGTGGGCCGCGGTGGTCGCTTTGATGTGCTGGGGCGCTGCAGCGCTGGCTGCGCGACGTGCTCGCGATCGGCTGGTAAGACTGAAGGACAGTAGCCGTAGTCTCTTCATCCACAGTATCGCCTTGCTGGTGCTGGTTGTCGTGATCGGCTGGGTGCTGGCGGGCTTGCCACCCGCCCGGTCGCATGCCCAGCCCGCCGTGGTGGCGGCCTTGTTGTGGTACGCCGCCATCCACCTCTTCATTGCCTTCCTGATGTCGGTGTTCCTGGTGTTGCGATGGCGTCATGGCTTCATATCCGCGCGTCGGCATCTCGAGCCGCGTGTGGTGTGGACTTTCGGCTATTACAGTTTGGGCACGGCGCTCTTGTGCATTATCTTGGCGGCATTGCCAGGGGTCTTCGCCTGACGCGGCTAAGTCGGAAGCCGACATGTCATACTACCGGCCTCATTGTTTCAGGAATGTGACACCTGGGCCGTTGCGTCCTGCTCAAGGGCGGGGCGTCGGGTCATGTGTGAAGTTGTGGAGCCGGCGCAAGCGTCATGGAAGTTGTTTTTCATTTATTGGGTGGGATAGGCCTCTTCTTGCTNGGCATGTCCCTGCTGTCCGATGGTCTCGTGGGGTTTGCCGGNGGCGCATTNAGGCGCGCCTTGTTGCGATTCACGGGTACGCCTTGGAAAGCGTTCACCTCNGGTGCGCTGACGACCGTNTTGATCCAGTCGTCGACTGCCACCACAGTGACGCTGATCGGTTTCGTGAGCGCGGGACTCATCGGCTATTCGCAGGCGATCGGGGTGGTGATCGGGGCCAGCCTGGGCACCACGGCTACGGGATGGTTTGTTGCCAGCGTCGGCTTGAAGATCAATCTTGGCTATTACACCTTGCCCCTCATTGGCATCGGGGCCTTCATGCGTATCCTGGCGCGAGGCCGGTGGAAGCATCTTGGCCTTGCACTGGCGGGGTTCGGGATGCTGTTCCTGGGGCTTTCCGGGATGCAGGATGGTATGCAAGGGGTTGCTGCCAGCATTGATTTGAAGACGCTCCCCAGCGAAGGTTTCCTCGCCCATTTGCTGTCCATGCTCGCGGGTGTGTTCCTCACCACGTTGCTGCAGTCGTCCACGGCGGCGGTCGCCACAACTCTGACGGCGCTCCATGCGGGCACCTTATCGTTCGACCAGGCCGCTTCTGTCGTGGTTGGAGCTGCGATTGGCACGACCTTGACGGGTGCGCTGGTAACCATTGGCGGCACCGTCCAGGCGAAGCGGACCGCATTGGCTCATATTCTGTTCAATTTGGGCAGCGGGATAGTGGCGATTGTGTTGCTGCCGGTATTCTTGAGCTTGTTGGAGTTCCTGCACGAGCATGTGGGGCTGCAGCCGGGGGCGATGAGTCTGGCTGTATTCCATACGCTGTTCATTGCTGTGGGGGTGGCGCTGTTCATGCCTTTCGTCGGCCCGTTCGAACGCGTAGTCGCCCGGCTCTTGCCAGAACGCAAGGAGGACATGGGCCGGCATCTTGATCCGAGTGCGGTGGGCGTGCCCTCGGTGGCGCTCGAGGCTTCGCAGCGCGCGCTGGAATCGATCACGCACCAGCTTGTAGAGATAAAGGGTGGCCTACTGCGCAAGCCCCGTTCAGAAGAGCTGCGAGCCACGTTGAACCGCGCTCAGGAAGCGCTCAATGAAGCCCTGCAATTCATTGCGCGTTTGCCGCCGCTGGAATCAGACGGGGCGCTGCATCGGCAACGGGTCGCCCAGCTCCATGCTATTGATCACCTTTTCAGATTGTGCAACCGCTTGCAGACGGCTTCCGACATGATGGAGCACCGCAACGTTCCTGAAATTGCCGAAGTGGGCGACCGTATGGAGAAACTTCTGGGTCTCGTGCATGATGGAATTGACGGCAAAGCGTCTCCGGATTGGCTTGGTGAACTGAAACAGCAGCGTAAAGACCTTTCCGCTGCTGCAGATGCAGTCCGTACGCGCTTGCTCGAGTCCGAACAACTCGAAGGGGGTCTGGCCCGCGCGCTCGAGCTTACCGACGCTTTGCGTTTCATCGAGCGGTCTGCCACACATCTGCAGCGTGTGTGTCGCTATCTGCTGGCCGGGCGACAAGCCTCGGTGCAATGAAGGCGCAGCGCTTCGTGCTATGGTGAACGTCTTATGGACGACGACTTTTCGCGATGTGAAGCCGGCCGAGCGCATGACACCCTTGAGCACCGATTCTGAACCCGTTTTCCACGAGACGCCCGAGGCTACGGGCGCAGCTGCCCTCAACGCCGAACTGGTGGCGGTGGTCGTTGCCGTCACGCAAGGTATGCCCCGCGTCCTGATCCGCGATGCCACGCATGCCTTGCCCGCAGGGCCATTCGAATCTAATCACCGTTCCTTGCAGGCGGGCTTGCGTGCCTGGGTAGAAGAGCAAACACATCACCCCTTGGGTTATGTCGAGCAGCTCTATACCTTTGCAGACCGCGACCGCGCCGACTCGGCCGGGCGCCGAGTCATCTCTGTCAGTTATTTGGGGCTGACGCGTGAACAAACACCGGCGCCGGGTGAAACGGCGAGCTGGCAGGACTGGTATCGCTATTTTCCTTGGGAGGACTGGCGATGCGGCACCCCACCGATCATTTCTAAAGACATTCTGCCCGTGCTCGATGAATGGGTTGAAGAGGGCGTCAGTGTGGCCGATCGGTCGCAGCGACGGCGTCGTGTGAGCTTCAGCTTCACCGAAGATCCCGACCACTGGAGCGAAGAGCGGGTATTACAGCGCTACGAGCTACTCTTCGAGGCACGACGGATTCCGGAGGCCTTGCGCCGGAACGACACGAGCAACCGAGTTGTCGTGCCAGGGACACCCATGGTGCACGACCACCGCCGCATCCTGGCGACCGCTATGGCGCGACTGCGCGCCAAGATTCGCTATCACCCAGTCGTCTTTGAATTGATGCCGGAGACCTTCACGCTGTGGCAGCTGCAACAGGCCTTTGAAGCCGTGGCCGGGCGTCTGCTGCATAAGCAGAATTTCCGCCGCTTTGTTGAGCAGCAGGATTTGGTCGAGGAAACCGGGGCAATGGAGCGTGGGGTCGCAGGCCGGCCTGCCAAGCTATTTCAGTTCCGCCGTGACGTCATGGCGGACCGGGCGATATCCGGGACGAAACTACCCTTAGCGCGGTAGGCATACGATACTAAATGTATCATTCAAGCCGCAAATAGAGTTCATTCATTTAACCGCCTTATGCAAATACTTGACGGCAATTTATGCTCAGGTTTAGCATAAAGTATCGCCGGTCATCTCATCACGCTGAGGCAGCCGGCTTTTGCTAACCCTACAAAATACTCAAAATGAGCATTACTAAGGATACGCCGACTCTGGCGGTGCAAAGTTCGAAGCACGTAAAAGCCGTCGGGCCGGGAACCGTGCCGCCGCTGGCGGACGTCATGTTGGAGCCGTTGGTCCGATCGACTCTGCTTGAAGACCTGGGGCGGGCAGGGGACCTGACCAGCAACCTCATCATTCCCGCCGACGCAAGGGCAAGCCTGCGCGTGGCAGCGCGTGAAGCGGGGGTATTAGCCGGTATGGACCTCGCGCGGATTGCGTTCAAGGTAATGGATTCCTCTATTGCGTTCCACGCCCGGATGCAAGATGGGGCGCGCTTGCAACCGGGGGACACATTGGCGACTGTAGAAGGGCCGGCCCGAGCGATCCTGTCGGCTGAACGCACGGCGCTTAACTTCCTGGGCCATCTAAGCGGTGTAGCGACCGCCACGGCCCGCATTGCTGATGCAATTCGTCCGTATGGCACGCGGGTGACGTGCACGCGCAAGACATTGCCGGGCCTTCGCATGGTACAGAAGTATGCCGTACGGGTAGGGGGCGGTAGCAATCACCGCTATGGGCTGGACGACGCCATTCTCATCAAGGACAACCACGTGGCTGTGGCGGGTGGCGTAGGGGCTGCGGTCCAACGCGCGCGCGAAGGGGCGGGGCATATGGTCGCGATCGAACTCGAGGTCGACACCTTGGAGCAGTTGCGTGAAGCGCTGGAAGCAGGCGTGAACATCGTCTTGCTCGACAACATGACGCCCGACATGCTGCGTGAGGCCGTACAACTGGTGGACGGGCGAGCCGTGACGGAAGCATCCGGACGTGTCACACCACAGACGGCAACGGCCATCGCGCAGACGGGTGTGGATTACATTGCAGTGGGTGCCATCACTCACAGTGTCGCGGTGCTGGATATCGGATTGGACATCTCAATGGAAGGCGGCAATGTCTAGCGTTGCTTGGTTTCGACGGGTAAGCGTGGGTGCAATCGCGGCTTTGGCGGCGGCAGCCATTGCAGGCGTGGCACATAGTGATCACAGGGCAGATCAGGCGCAACGTACGTGGCCCACGGGGCCAGTTACGCTGGTGGTCACCTTTCCACCCGGGGGGGGGACCGACACGCTCGCACGTCGTCTGGCAGACCGGCTGCATCACAAGTATGGCCATCCGTTTGTTGTCGAGAACCGTTCAGGCGCAAGTGGAAATATCGGGGCACAAGCGGTGGCGCGTGCTCAGCCTGATGG
>Ga0065721_10051812_pt1 | contig 13493 bp, 13 predicted proteins | sample Mesricmetagenome_FD_59108 | JGI IMG/M metagenome (GOLD analysis project Ga0065721, IMG submission 59108) | Mesophilic microbial community from rice straw/compost enrichment Sample: eDNA_1 v2 (version 2) | ecosystem: Engineered > Solid waste > Grass > Composting > Bioreactor | place: USA: Davis... | reverse complement strand
CGCCGAAGTCCTTGACGATGCCGACCAGCGTGGCGGTCGAGCCGACCATCATCTCCTGCGCGCCGCCGATCAGGGCGTTCTGCATCTGGATGTCGCTGCCCAGGCTGGCGTCGGCAAAGCCCTTCACCTTCAGCTTGCCGCCGGAGCGCTTCGCCATCTCCTCGACGAAGAACTTCACGGCGCGGCCCTGGTTGCTGCTCTCCGACAGGCCGTAGCCGAAACGGATCAGGCGCGGCTTGATGTCCTGCGCGTTGGCGGCGGCAGGCACGAGAGCGGCGGCGACGAGGCCGGTCGCCACGAGGAGGGAACGCAGGAGCTTCATGGGTCGATCTCTTCCCTGAAAGGCGTTGGTTTGTTTAGAGGAATTGCTTAGCGGAACATGTGCAGCGGGACCGTGATGATCTCCGGCACGGCGATCAGCAGGGCGGTCAGCACGAGGTAGGTCAGCAGGAACGGCCAGATGCCGCGCGTGGCGCTTTCCAGCGAGATGCGGGCGACGCCGCACACCACGTTCAGCACCGTGCAGACCGGCGGGTGGATCAGGCCGAGCGTGCCGATCAGCACGAACATCACGCCGAAGTAGGTCGGGTCGATGCCGGCCGACACGGCGAGCGGGGTGAGCACGGGGCCGAGCACCAGGATCGTCGGCGTCAGGTCCATCACCGTGCCGACGGCCAGCAGCAGCACCGCGATGGCGGCCATCAGGATCTTCGGGTGGCCCATCAGCGGGGCCAGCATCTCGTTCATCTGCTGCGGCAGGTCGGCCAGCGTCACCATGTAGGACGACACCAGCGCCGCCGCGCACAGGAACATCACCGTGCTGGTGGTGCGCGCGGCCTGGACCAGCAGCGGGACGAGATCCGTCACCGTCACCTGGCGGTAGATGAACAGCGCGACGAACAGCGAGTAGACGGCGGCGACCACCGCGGCCTCGGTCGGGGTGAAGATGCCGCCACGCAGGCCGCCGATGATGATGACCGGCAGAAGAAGCGCCCACAGCCCTTCGAACAGGGCGGTCTTGCGCTCGCCCCAGCTCGCCTTCGGCTGGAGCTTCACCTCCATGCCGCGCACCACCCACATCCAGGCCAGCACGAGGCCGGCGCCCATCATCAGGCCGGGCACGATGCCCGCCATGAACAGGCTGCTGATCGAGGTGTTGGTCGTCACGCCGAAGATGATGAAGGGCATGCTGGGCGGAATGATCGGGGCGATGATGCCGCCCGACGCGATCAGGCCGGCGGAGCGCGGCACCGGGTAGCCGTGGTCGCGCATCATCGGGATCAGCAGGGTCGCCAGCGCCGCCGTGTCGGCGATGGCCGAGCCGGACAGGCTGGCCAGCATCACCGACGCGCCGATGGTCACGAAGCCCAGGCCGCCGCGGATGTGCCCGACGAGGCTGACCGCAAGGTTGATGATCCGCTGCGAGATGCCGCCGGCGTTCATCAGCTCGCCGGCCAGGATGAAGAAGGGCACCGCCATCAGCGGGTAGTTGTCGGCGCCGCTCAGCATGTTCTGGGCGACGAGCTGCGCGTCGAAGAAGTCCAGGTGCACCATCAGCGCCACGCCCGTCAGCATCAGGGCGAAGGCGATGGGCATGCCGAGCAGCATCAGCCCGAACAGCGAGGACAGGAAGACCGTAAGTGCCATGGGACGGGGTCCGCTATCAGAAGTTCGGCTGGATCAATGCTCGACGAGCACGCCCTGCGGCGCGCTGCCGGGAACCACCGCATCGCGGTCGCCGGACAGGATCTTCCACAGGTTCGCCAGGATCGTCAGCGCCATGGCGATGGCCGGGAAGAAGCCGGCGGCGGCGTAGAAGGCCATCGGGAAGCGCAGCACCGTGGAGTAGGTCTGCATGCCGATCAGCAGCTGCGTCCAACTGCCTGTCACGAACAGATACAGCGCGTAGAGCATCAGCAGGTGGCTGACCACCGCGCAGGCGCGGCGGACGCCGGCCGGCAGGCGGGCCTGAAGGAAGTCCAGCCCCAGATGCTGGTTGCGGCGCAGCGCCAGCGTGGCGCCCAGGAACACCAGCCAGACGAACATCAGGCGGGCGATTTCCTCGGCGGCGACGATACCGCTGTTGAAGACGTAACGAAGGACCACGTTGCCGAAGACCAGCGCCACCATCACGGCGAGCATCAGCGCCATGATCCATTCGGTGACCTTCTCCAGCGCTCCCACCACGCGATTCATGCACTCTCCTTGGAGCCGGCACCCTGTGGCGGACGGCTTCGCTGGCGGCAGGCGAATGGCGCGGGGAAATCCGGCACGGCCGGCGGGCGGCGCCCTTGCGCTGTCCTCCCCCTCGCGGTCGCTTGCCGGGACCTTGTTCTGTTGGCGCGAAAAATAGAGGAGAGTGGCAATCGAGTGAAGAAGATTTTCTTCATATTGCTGTCATCTTGCCGGACAAAACGCCCAGTGACGAAAATTGTCTTCACAAGCCCGGTGGCCGGAGCCTAGGGTGCGACCAGCGGGCGCGGCCGGACCGGTGGCGGGCCTAAGGGCTTGCGACAACAGGACATTGACCGGACTATGGCGCCCTCAACCAGCAGGCCCTGACGCTGTCATTCCGACGCTGTCACGGGGCGCCGCCAACGGGATGGACGTCGTACCCATGCTCCAGCCGCTCAACGTCCTCGACCACATCCGCGGCCGCCTGCCGGAACTGAAACGGTCGGAAGCCCAGGTCGCCGAAATGGTGCTGGCCGACCCGCACAAGGTGCTGGGGCAGAGCATCACCGTGCTGGCGCAGGCTGCCGGGGTCAGCGAGGCGACCGTCGTCCGCTTCTGCCGCAGCATCGGCTGCACTGGCTTTCCGGACTTCAAGCTGCGGCTGGCCGAAGGGCAGGCGCGCGGCACCCCCTTCGTCAGCCAGGACGTGGCGCCGGACGACGAGGTGCCGGTGGTCGCGCGAAAAATCTTTTCATCGGCCGCCGCCGCCCTGAACGACGCCGCGGGCGCCCTGGATATGGAGGCGGTCGCCCGCGCCATCGACCTGCTTGCCAACGCGTCCAGCATCCTGTGCATCGGGACCGGCGCGTCGGCCGTGATCGCCGCCGACGCGGCGCACAAGTTCCTGCGCTTCGGCATGGCGGCGCAGGCCAGCGCCGACCCGATGATGGTGCGGATGCTGTCGGTGAACCTGGGCGACAAGGGCGTGCTGCTGGCGATTTCCAACACCGGGCGGACCTTCGTCGTCACGGAACTGGCGCAGACTGCACGCGACCAGGGCATTCCGGTGATCGCCATCACCGCCCCCGGATCGCCGCTGGCCGCCATCTCCACCGTCACCATCGGCCACGCGCCGGTGGAGGACGCGGAGATCTACACGCCCATGGCGTCGCGACTCGTGCACCTCGCCATCATCGACGTGCTGTCCACCGGCGTGGCGCTGAAGATCGGTGCCGGCGCGCGCCGCCATCTGGCGAAGGTGAAGGCCGTGCTGTCCGACACCCGCGCTGTGCCGGATGGAAAGCCGGCGCGGGGACGCCGCACCCGGGCGTAACCCTTCCCCTTGCCATCGGGGCCGCAATCGGCCAATTGATGCGGCTGCTTCCGAATCACCAGACCTGTTTGTCATGACCGCCATTGCCCTCAGCGTCGCCCCGATGATGGACTGGACGGACCGGAATTGCCGGTTCTTCCACCGCCTGCTGTCGAAGAACACGCTGCTCTACACCGAGATGGTGACCACCGGCGCCGTGCTGCACGGCGACCGCGAACGGCTGCTCGGCTATGACGCGGCGGAGCATCCGGTGGCGCTCCAGCTCGGCGGGTCGGACCCGGCGGAGCTGGCGGCCTGCGCGCGCATCGCGGAGGAGTGGGGCTATGACGAGGTCAACCTGAACGTCGGCTGTCCCAGCGACCGCGTGCAGTCCGGCCGCTTCGGCGCCTGCCTGATGGCGGAGCCCGATCTGGTCGCCCGGCTGGTCGGCGCCATGCGCGAGGCCGTGTCGATCCCGGTTACGGTCAAGCACCGCCTCGCCATCGACGAGATGGAGGAATGGCCGACCGTGGACCGCTTCGTCCGCACCGTCTCGGCCGCCGGCTGTACCCACTTCATCGTGCACGCCCGCAAGGCCTGGCTGAAGGGCCTGAGCCCCAAGGAGAACCGGGACGTTCCGCCGCTGCGCTACGAACTGGTTCACCGGCTGAAGCAGGAAAACCCGCACCTGACCATCGCCATCAACGGCGGTATCCGCACGCTGGACGAGGCGGAAACGCACCTGGCCACGCTGGACAGCGTGATGATCGGCCGCGCCGCCTACGAGACGCCCTACATCCTGGCCGACGCCGACCGACGCCTGTTCGGCGGCGAAGCCGGGCCGGACCGCCACGCGGTGGTGGAGGCGATGATCCCTTATGTGGAGGATCGGCTGTCGCGCGGCGCCCCGCTGTCCTCCATCACCCGGCACATGCTGGGACTGTTCCAGGGCCTGCCCGGCGCCCGCGCCTGGCGCCGGCACCTGAGCGAGAACGCCCACCTGCCGGGTGCCGGACCGGACGTGCTGCTGAAGGCCGCCGCGCTGGTGCCGCGTGCGGTTGCGCAGGCGGCCTAAGGGCGAGGCTCTCTCTCACTTACCCCGGGAGAGGCGAATTTACCTTACCCTCTCCCCCGTGAACGGGTTCCAGCCCACCGCGGCCAGCGCGACCCACGCCGTTGCCCCCAGGTGCGGCCGGCGGTAATAGCGGAAATCGTCCGTCTTGCTGTCCGGCCCAATGGCCAGCCCCGTGGTGATGCTGTCCTGCCGGGTGGCCCAGACATAGCCGCCGGGGCTGATCTCCTTGCCGACCTCGGCCAGCAGGCGGTCGGCGTCCTCCGCGCGGCCCACGGCGCGGTAGGTCAGGGCGGCCTGCGCCGTGCCTTCCGCCCACATCCCGTCGCGGTCGTCGTTGAAGTCGAAACCGCCGTCCACCCCGTGGGCGCGCTCGGCATAGTCCAGCGCCGCGCGCCAGTCCTCCGGCGCGTTCGGCAGCAGCAGCGGCCAGAGCTGGGCGTCGAGGCCGGACGTCGCGCTGTTGACGGTCACGCCGTCCGGCGCGGTCCCCGTCGGGAAATGCCCGTTCCCCGCCGTCCACATCGCGTCGAGGAAGCCGCGCGCCGCCTTGGCTGGACCGGCCCAGTCACCGGCGGTCCTGGTCCGCTCCAGCCAGACGAACAGGGCGACGAGGTCGGTGTTGTGCTCCGTCGCCTTCCAGGTCAGCGGCTGCGGCTTGTCGTCGAAGCCCTGGACGCCGCCGTTGAAGCCGCCCGGCCCCTTCGGGTCGCGCGTGTTGTCCACGATCCAGCGGGCGAGTTCGGCCGCACCGTTGCGGAACCGCTCCTCCCCCGTCGCGTCGCCCAGCGTCATCAGGGCCAGCGCCGCCCAGGCGACGTTGCCGGTGGCGCTGCCCACCTGATAGGGGTCCTCGAACCAGCGGTTCGCGGTCACGTCCCACCAGCCCATGGGCGGGATCGGCTTCTGGTTCTGCGTCCCGGCGCGGTAGGTGTTCCGCAGCCGCCCCTGCCGCCGCGCGCGGTCCAGCGTGGCGGCGGACAGCAGCGATTCGCCGATGCGCAGCGCCTGCTTCGGCTTGTCGCAGGCGACCAGCGCGATGACCGCCAGCGCGTTGTCGTAAGTGAAGGCCGCGTTGCCCAGCGCCAGTTCGGAGGTCTGCCCGATGCCGAAGCTGCTGTCGTAGCTGCGCAGGAACACCGGCCCGGATCCGGGGATTTCCTCCACGCGGGACACCAGGGCTCCGCAGGTCTTGGTTGCCAGGGCAGGGGCCGGGCTCGTGGGCGTGTCCGCCGCCATGGCCGGTCCGGATACACCGGCTCCGGAAACACCAAGTCCGGCTGCCAGCATCCACGCGGCAAGGCTACGCTTTCCCACCATCGAACGGTCTCCCTCGGGTCGAGACGAAGCAGCCTCTTACGCGAAAAGGGGGCGGGACGTCCAAGCAAACCGCCCCATACCCCCTTCCGTTATAGCGCCATCTTGGCTTCAAGGCGCCTCAGTGCTTTCCTCAATCCCAGGCCGGCGCCAGACCGTCCGGGCTGACGACGCGGCCGTCCGGCGTGGCGAGGCCGTGAATGGCGGCCATCTCGTCGCGCGACAGCTCGAAGTCGAAAATGGCGAGGTTCTCCGCGGCGCGCTGCTCGCCGACCGTCTTCGACAGGGCGACCACGCCGTCCTGCTGCACCAGCCAGCGCAGCACCACCTGCGCCACACTCCTGCCGTGGCGGGCGCCGATGTCCTTCAGGACCGGGTCCTTGAAGACCTTGCCGTCGGCCATGGCGTAATAGGCGGTGACGGACTGTCCGGCCTTTCGCGCGGCCTCCAGCATCACGGACTGGTCGAGATACGGGTGATACTCGATCTGGTTGGTGACAATGGGCGCGTCGCTCAGCCGCACGGCCTCGGCCAGCAGGGCGCGGTTGAAGTTGCTGACGCCGATGTGGCGGACCTTGCCGGCCTTCTTCACCTCGTTCAGCGCGCCGATCTGCTCGGCCAGCGGAACCGCCTCGTTCGGCCAGTGCAGAAGCAGCAGATCCACATGGTCGGTGCGCAGCTTCGTCAGGCTCTCGTCCACCGACCGCAGGAAGTCGTCGCGCTTGTAGTTGCTGACCCACACCTTGGTGGTCAGGAAGACGTCCCCGCGGGCGATGCCGGAGTTGGCGATGCCCTCGCCGACCTCGGCCTCGTTGCCGTAGATCTGCGCGGTGTCGATGTGGCGGTAGCCGAGCTTCAGGACCTGCGGGACCATGCGCAGGACGTCGGGGCCGTTCATGCGGAAGGTGCCGAAGCCGAGGGCGGGGATGGCGGCCCCATTGGCAGTCACGGTGTGCATCGCGTTTTCCTTTTTCATTTCAGTTGCTTACGCGGGCGGATCATTATGCAGGCTGGGCAACGGCGCCGTCGCGCCGGTCGAGCGCGCCACTCAGCAGGGTCAGCGCCAGCCCGCCCAGAACGAACAGGCCACCCACCCACGGCGTTGCCGACAGGCCGAGCGGGGAGTCCACCACCTGCCCGCCGAAGAAGGCGCCGGCCGCGATGCCCAGGTTGAAGGCGGCGATGTTCAGGGCCGACGCCACGTCCACCGCCCCCGGCGCGTGCCGCTGCGCCAGCTGGACGACGTAGAGCTGCAAGCCCGGAACGTTGGCGAAGGCCAGCGCCCCCATGCCCGCCAGCGTGATCAGGGCCGGGATCTTGCTGTCGGCGGTGAAGGTGAAGACGATCAGCACGGCGGCCTGCAAGGCGAACAGCCACGCCAGCGCGCGGACCGGGTGGCGGTTGGCGACCTTGCCGCCGACCATGTTGCCGACCGCGATGGCCGCCCCGTACAGCACCAGGACGAGGCTGACGGTGCTGCTGGAAAAGCCGGTGATGGTCTCCAGGATCGGGGCCAGGAAGGTGAAGGCGACGAAGGTCCCGCCATAGCCCAGCGCCGTGATGGCGAAGGCCAGCAGCAGGCGCGGCTTGGCCAGCACGCGGACCTGATCGCCCAGGCCGGATGCGGGCGGCTGGCTCAGCTTCGCCGGGACCAGCGCCGCCACGCCCAGCGCGCCGATCACGCCCAGGCCGGACACGGCCAGGAAGGTGGCGCGCCAGCCGAAATGCTGGCCGATCCAGGTGCCCATGGGCACGCCGGTGACGATGGCGATGGTCAGGCCCGAGAACATCAGGGCGATGGCCGACGCGCGCTTGTCCTCCGGCACGAGGTCGGCGGCGATGGTCGAGCCGACGGAGAAGAACACGCCGTGCGCGAAGGCGCTCAGCACGCGGGCGACGAGCAGCGTCTCGTAGGTCGGGGAGAACCCGGCCAGCAGGTTGCCGGCGATGAAGATGCCCATCAGGCCAAGCAGCAGCGACTTGCGCCGCACCCCGCCGGTGAGCGCGGTCAGAACGGGGGCGCCGAAGGTGACGCCCAGGGCATAGACGCTGACGACCATGCCGGCGAGCGGCAGGCTGACGTTCAGGTCGGTGGCGACGGTCGGCAGCAGGCCGACCACGACGAACTCGGTCGTCCCGATCGCATAGGCGCTGATCGCAAGCGCCAACAGTGCGAGAGGCATGAGGTGAGGCTCCATCCATGCGGACTGTGCAGGCCCCATGAGATGAGGCAAAAGGTCGGGATGCGGAATGCCGTCCGGATTCCCATGATTTTGTCATCCAATGACAAGGTACCTCCCCATGAGGGACATATGAGCGACACCCGTGCCTGGGACATGAAGGTCTTTCTGCGCGTCGCCTCGCGCGGCAGTTTCAGCGCCGCCGGCCGCGACGTGGGCATGACCCCGTCCTCCACCGCCAAGCTGGTCAGCCGGCTGGAGGAGCGGCTGGGCGTCCGCCTGATTGAACGCTCCACCCGCCGCCTGCGCCTGACCGCGGAAGGGGAGGTCTACCGGGAACGGGCCGAAGCCCTGCTCGGCGAACTGGACGCCCTGGATGCGGAGGTCGCGGGCGGCGCCCGCTCGCCCACCGGGCTGATCCGCATCAGCGTGTCGGTTCCCTTCGGCCGGCACTGCGTGCTGCCTCTGCTGCCGGAGTTCACGCAGGCCTTCCCGGACATCCGCCTGGACCTGACCCTGACCGACGAGGTGGTGGATCTCTACGCCGCCCGCGCCGACGTCGCCTTCCGCGCCGGGCGCCTGACGGATTCCAGCCTGCTGGCCGTGCGGCTGGGCGACGTGCGCCGCCGGATCGTGGCCTCCCCCGACTATCTCGCCCGCAAGGGCGTTCCGCGCAGCGCCGCGGACCTGGAGCATCACGACTGCCTGGGCTTCAACTTCCGCCGGGCCGCCGCGGTCTGGCCGCTGAAGACCGGCGGGCGCCTCGTGGACCGCGAGATTGAGACCCGCATCGTCGCCAACAACGGCGAGACGGTGCGGCACATGGCGGTGCTTGGCCTCGGGCTGGCGCGGCTGGCGGAATTCCACGTCCGCGCCGACATCGCCTCCGGCCGGCTGGTCACGGTGCTGGACGACGTGCTGGTGGACAGCGAGGCGATCCACGCCGTCTACCTGGGGCGGGAGCGGGCGCCGCGCCGCGTCCAGGCCTTCCTGGACTTCATGACCCCCCGGCTGCGCGCATGGCTGCAATGAGTGCCCACCTGCGCCCTTGCCGGAATTAGATAGCCAAACTATTAAATAGGCATGACATGCAATAAGCCCATTTCCTCTGTGCCTTTGGGCGACGAGCCCCTGGGGTTCCCGGCCAATTTCGGCATCCACCTGTTCCGCGCCGCCCATCTCTGGCGGCGGGAGGCGAACCGGGTGCTGGCCGACAGCGGCTTTTCCTCGTCGGTCATCTCGCCGCTGATGCTGCTGAGCGAGTTGGGCGACGGGATGCGCCAGCGCGAACTGGCGGAGGAAATGGGCGTGGAGGGGCCGTCGCTGGTCCGGCTGCTCGACAGCCTGGAGGCGGCGAAGCTGGTCGAACGCCGGGAGGATCCGGACGACCGCCGCGCCAAGACGCTGCACCTCACCGACGGCGGGCGCGAGTTGCTGCTGCGGGTGAACGCGGCGCTGAACGACGTGCGCCGCCGCATTCTCCAGGGGGCCACCAGCGCGGAGATCGACGGCTGCCTGCGCGTGCTGTCCATCATTGAAACGAACGCCAAGAACCTGCGGCCATAATTGCCGCCCCCGGTCCTGTTCATGACCGGTGTGCAAGGACGAACACGGTGAAATTCCTCGCTTTTCTGTCTCGAATCACGGTCACGCTCGTGGTGACGGCCGCTGCCCTCGGTGCGGGCTGGTGGCTGTGGGACTACTACATGAACCAGCCCTGGACCCGCGACGGCCGGGTGCGGGCGGACATCGTCCAGGTGTCCTCCGACGTGGCCGGTCTGGTCACCGAGGTGAAGGTCGCCGACAACCAGCCGGTCCGGAAGGGCGACGTGCTGTTCCTGGTCGACCCCGGCCGCTACAAGCTCGCCGTCGAGCAGGCCGAGGCCAACCTGCAAAGCGCCCGCGCCGAACTCAGCTACCGCAAGGCGGAGGCCAACCGCTACAGCCAACTGGGCAGCAACGTGGTCTCCACCGCCCAGCGGCAGGAGGTCGAATCCGCCATGGCGAAGGCTGCCGCCGCGGCCCGGCAGTCCGAAGCCGCCCTCGACCTCGCCCGCTTCAACCTGGAGCGGACGGAGGTGCGCGCGACGGTGGACGGCTTCGTCACCAACCTCCAGCTGAAGACCGGCAACTACGTCACCGCCGGCCAGCCGGTGATCGCGCTGATCGACAGCAGCTCCTTCTACGTCATGGGCTATTTCGAAGAAACGAAGCTGCCCCGCATCCACGTCGGTGATCCGGTGTCGGTCACCATCATGGGGGTCGCGACGCGCCTGAAGGGCCATGTGGACAGCGTCACCCGCGCCATCGTGGACCGCGACCGGACGGAGGGCACGGGCCTTCTGCCCAACGTCAACCCGACCTTCAACTGGGTCCGGCTGGCGCAACGCATCCCGGTCCGCATCGCGCTGGAAGACGTTCCCGACCCGCGCGACCTCGTCGCCGGCCGCACCGTGACGGTGGAGGTCGTGTCGGACGAGCCGCAGAAGGGCTTCCTCGGGACGCTCGCCGGGCTATGAAACTGCCCAGCTTCGGCGAGCTGACCTTTTCCGTGAAGTCCTTCGTGGGCTCCATGCTCGCCCTCTACATCGCGTTCGGCATGGGGCTGCCCCGGCCCTTCTGGGCGATGACCACGGCCTACGTCGTGTCCGGCCCCCTGACGGGGGCGGTGCGGTCGAAGGCGGTGTTCCGCCTCGTCGGCACGGCCATCGGCTCCGCCGGGGCCATCGCGCTGGTGCCGGCCTTCGCGGATTCGCCGGAGGTGCTGACCCTGGCGCTTAGCCTGTGGGTGGCCGTCTGCCTCTACATCTCGCTGCTGGACCGCACGCCGCGCAGCTATCTGTTCATGCTGGCCGGCTACACCGTCGGCCTGATCGGCTTCCCGGCCGTGACCGACCCCACCACCATCTTCGACACCGGCCTCGCCCGCGTGGAGGAGATCATGCTGGGCATCGTCTGCGCCACGCTGGTGCACAGCGTCGTCCTGCCGCAGAGCGTCGGGCCGGTGCTGCTGGGCCGTCTGGACGCCACCCTGCGCGACGCGGAGCGCTGGACGCTGGATGCGCTGTCCTGCGGTGGGGGCGGGGCCGCCAGCGGGTCCGATGCCGCCGACCGGCAGAAGCTGGCCCGCGACATCACAGAGCTGCGGGTCCTGTCATCCCACCTGCCGTACGACACGTCCGACATGCGCTGGGCGACCCGCGCCGTGCGGGCGATGCAGGACCGCATGGCCTACCTGCTGCCGCTGCTGGCCAGTATCGAGGACCGGCTGAAGGCCCTGCACGACGACCTGCCGCGCGAGGTCGCGGCGGTGCTGGAGGATTTGAAGCGCTGGATCGCCGCCGATAACAATGCCGCCAATGGCGCGGAAACCGACGCCGACGCCCTGCGCGCCGAACTCGACCGGCTGGCGCCGGTGGTCGACGCGGAATCCTCCTGGCGCGACGTCACGCTGCTGAACCTCGTCACCCGCCTGCGCGCGCTGGTGGACATCCACCGCGACTGCCGGGAACTGCGGGCGCACATCCGCGCCGGCAACGCCGCCCTGCCGGAGCATCTGGACCCGCTCGCCCGCAGCCGGTCGCGCAACGTCTTCCACCTCGACCACGGCATGGCCCTGTGGTCGGCGGCGGCCGCCGTTCTGGGCATCATGGTGGTCTGCGCCTTCTGGATCGCCACCGGCTGGTCGTCGGGATCGGCGGCGGCGATGATGACGGCGGTCTTCTGCTGCTTCTTCGCGTCGCTGGACGACCCGGTGCCGGGCATCAAGATGTTCCTGGTCTTCACCGTCCTGTCGGTGCCGCTGGCCGCGTTCTATCTGCTGGTCGTGTTGCCCAGTTTCGACAGCTTCCCGATGCTGGCCCTCAGCCTCGCGCCGACCTTCCTGCTGCTGGGGATCTACGTCGCGCGGCCGGCGACGATGGGCAAGGCGATGGCTCTGCTGATGGGCGTCGTCGGCTCTCTCAGCCTGCTCGACACCGGGACGGCGGACTTCGCCTCCTTCCTGAACAGCAACATCGGGCAGGTGGTGGGCATCGGCACGGCGATGCTGGTGACGTGGCTCTGCCGCTCCGTTGGTGCTGCCTGGAGCGCCCGACGCCTGCTCCGCGCGGGCTGGAGCGAGATCGCGGACATGACCGCCGCGCGCTCCGGCATTCCGGTCGGCAGCTTCGAGAACCGCATGCTGGACCGCGTCGGCCTGCTCTCGTCGCGTCTGGCGCTGGCCCGCGGCCAGCAGGACCTTGCCGCCGCCGACGCGGTGAACGACCTGCGCATCGGCCTGAACATCGCGGAGCTTCAGCGCGCGCGCCGTGCCATCGGCGGCCCGGCGGCCCCGCATGTCGAACGTCTGCTGCGCGCGGTCGGGCGCCATTTCCGCACCCTGTCGGCCAAGCGGCCGGGGCCACCCCCGGCGGAGGTCCTGCCCATCATGGAAGCGGCCCTGTCCGGCATCGCGGCCGAGCCGCGCTCGCCCGAGCGCGACCGTGCGCTGATCGCGCTGGCTGGCCTGCGCCGCAGCCTTTTCCCCCAGATGGCGCCATCGGCGCCGTCCGTTCCAGAACCGGTGATCGCATGATCGGAGAAATCGACGTCTACGGCCTGTTCATCCCCCCGCTGCTGATCCTGGCCGTCGTGGCCTGGGCGCTCTCCGGCCTGCTGCGCCGGACCTTGCGCGCGGTGGGCTTCTACGGCTGGGTCTGGCACCCGCCGCTGTTCGACCTCGCCCTCTACGTGGTGGTGCTCAGCGCCCTGACGGCGGTCTCGGCCCAGTTCCGCTGACCGCCGCGCCGGGGCGCCCCTCAGGCCTTCTGAGAGGCGGCCTTCAGCAGCCCGGCGGCTTGCAGGGCGATCTCGTGCAGCCCCTCGCCCCCGGCGCCGACATGGTCCAGAAAACTCTGGCGCATCCGGGGCTCCCAGAAGCTGCGGATGTGGCCGGCGGTCTCGGTGACCGCTTCCTCCCGCGGGTAGGACTGGAAGAAGCCGGCGATCTGGTTCGCCATGCGGACGAGGTCTTCGGTGTGCATCACAGGCTCCAACTCGTAAGAATCATCATCGAAACAGCATCACGCCGTCGCCGCGCGACCGTGCGGCCAGCGTCATTCCGGCGGCGCGTGCCAACTTCAGCGCGAGGGCGGTGGGGGCGGAGATGGTCGCCAGCAGCGGAATGCCGATGGTCGCCGCCTTCTGCACCAGTTCGAAGCTGCACCGGCTGCTCATGACGGCAAAGCCGCCGGCCGGGTCGATCGCCTCCCGCGCCAGCGCGCCGGCCAGCTTGTCCAGGGCGTTGTGCCGGCCCACGTCTTCCCGCGCCAACAGGATCCGTCCTGCCGGATCGGCCCAGGCCGCCGCGTGCAGGGACCGGTTGGCGCGGTTCATCGGCTGATGGTCGGGCAGGGCGGCGAAGGCCTTCGCCACCGCCTCCACCGACGGGGCGAAG
>Ga0065721_10051811_pt1 | contig 13496 bp, 9 predicted proteins | sample Mesricmetagenome_FD_59108 | JGI IMG/M metagenome (GOLD analysis project Ga0065721, IMG submission 59108) | Mesophilic microbial community from rice straw/compost enrichment Sample: eDNA_1 v2 (version 2) | ecosystem: Engineered > Solid waste > Grass > Composting > Bioreactor | place: USA: Davis... | reverse complement strand
AGCTGAGTCCAATAAGAATGATTCCTCAGAGGAGCCGTCGACAATCGACTGGAGTGAGATTGTTGAACCTGTCGGACTGACGACACGACTTGGGGACTCTCTTGATGCTCTCTTGATCGAAGCGAGATCGCCGACCCTCTCTGGAGTTCTGGTGCTCTCCGATGGAGCATCGAATGCGGGACGGGATATTCAGGTCCCGCGTGATCGTGCCAGGGAGCAGGGGACGCGGCTGGTTGCGGTTGGTGTGGGGAGTACCACTCCGCCGATCAACCTTGAAGTCAATCGGATGATTGTCCCTACGGATGTGCAGAAAGGGGACGGTTTTGAACTGACCGCAATGATTCGTGCTGTCGGCCTCTCTGCCGGGAGAACGGTCGAAGTCGAACTGTTGCAGAAGGGACCGGAAGACCCGGATGCGACTGTTGTCTTCCGAAAAGAAGATGTTCTGAACGACGAGGGGACTCCGCTGGAGGTGCAGTTTGACCTGAAGCCTCCCGGAGCAGGAGATTATGAATACACCGTGCGGGCCCGCATTCCCGGAGTGGTCGAGACTCGGGAAGATGATAATCAACTGAGTCGATCGGTCCGTATTTTCGATCGACCGATGAGGATTCTGATCATCGCTGGGGGGCCGTCACGAGATTACCGCTACGCCCGGACAATCCTCTATCGCCATCCGTCGATGAAGACGGACGTCTGGCTGCAATCGTCCCCTCCGGGGATTAATCAGGAAGCTGATCAGGTGATTTATCGTTTCCCGGAAACGGTCGAATCGCTGTACGAATACGATGTCATCATGGCCTTTGATCCGGACTGGTCGCTGCTGACACCAGAGCAGCGAAAAATGCTCACGGACTGGGTCTCGAATGAAGGGGGCGGGCTACTGACCGTTGCGGGTGAGGTCTATACACCCGGGCTGGCCACCAATCCGGATCTGGAGCAGATTCGAAAGCTTTATCCCGTTCTGCTTGAAGAAATCAGTCTGCGACTGAACAGTCGGGATGTGGCACAGACCCCTTTCCCGCTGCTGTTCACGCAGGAAGGGCAGGTTGCCGATTTCCTGAAAATCTCGGATGACGATGACACTGCGTGGAGCCAGTTCCCCGGAGTCTGTCTGGCTTATCCGACACGCGGCCCCAAAGCAGGGACGACCGTCTATGCTGAGTTCTCAGACCCTCTTTCCCGCGGAGCAGCTGGACAGCCGATTATTTTTGCAGGGCAGCGATATGGTCAGGGGCAGATCCTGTATGTCGGGACGCCGGAATTGTGGCGTCTGAGGGCAGTTGATCCGGCCTATCTGGAGCGTCTGTGGGTAAAGTCGGTGCGCAAGGTTGCCGAAGGACGATCAAAGCGGGGGCTTCAACGCGGGATGTTTATTCTCGATGGGCGCGAGTTCACGCTGGGACAGACCGTGTCTCTTCGGCTGCGTGCGCTGAATCCGCAGTTTCAGCCTCTTGATACGGATACAGTGGCAATCGATGTCTTTCGACAGGGGGGGATTCCTGTTACTCCGAGTCCCCAGCTGCATCGGGACCCGTTACGCCCCTCTGAGTTCACGGGGGATTTCCGACCACTGGTCCCCGGACGTTATCGCCTTGAGTTCAATCTTCCAGACTCCCCCGAGAAGGTCACTGCAGAAATTGATGTGATGTTGCCGAAGCAGGAGGCCGCCTCGCTGGTTCAGGATTCCAGCCTGCTAAGGAGGCTGGTGGAGGGTACCAATGGAGAATATGTCTCTCTGGAGGAGGCCGCCTCCGTGATCCCGTCTCTCTTTCCGAATCGGGGGGAGCGGGTGATTATTGATCAGAGAATTCGTGAGTTGTGGGACCGAAGCTGGATGCTGTACGTGTTGGGGACGTTGCTGGCAGTCGAGTGGCTGACCCGAAAGCTCCTGAAGCTGGCATAGATCGAGAAGCTGAGATCGTGACGCAGAATCGCCCGGAAATCCAGAGTCTTCTTCATCGCCTGAAAGGCGCGGTCCGTCGGTACATTCTGTTGGAAGGATTCGCAGCGACGGTCGCTCTGGCGTGTCTCCTTTTCTGGGTGACTTTCTTTATTGATCTCGCCCATTTCCAGGTCAGCAGCCTGGAACTCTCCCGAGGGTTTCGAGTTCTCTGCACGGTTCTGATGGTGAGCGGTCTTGCCGCTCTGGTACTAGGGTGGCTGGGGACCCGTCTGTTTCGCCGGATGGACCCTGCTGACCTGGCACTGGTGCTTGAACGTCGATTTCCCACGCTCAATGACCGGTTAATTACAGCGGTAGAACTGGCTGGACGCAGCCCTCAAGGTCTGCAGTCCGAGATGCTGGATCGGACGATCGATGAAGCCGTATCGCGACTGACTGCTGTCCGCCTGGAAGAGACGATCAATCCGATCCCGCTGCGCCGAATGCTGATCGCGGCTGGGATTCTGAGTGCCTCCGTCATCGCACTGGCCATCGCCGATCCCGCCGGGATGAACCGCTGGTATCAAGCCTATCTGCTTGGGAAGGATGATTACTGGGAACCGTTTCGACGGAACGAACTTGAAGTTCATGTGGTCTCCCAGCCGGGAGACCGAGTGCGCACGTTTGATTCCAATGGGGTCTATAAACATCCACGCGGCGCGGACCTTCAGTTGGTGGCGACTGTCCCTGAGAAGGTTGAGGCTCCCGATCGAGTCCTCATGAAGTACATCGGGCATGGGGGAGCTGGACAACAGCGAGGTCAGGTCAATATGGCCCGTCAGGGGGACATGGAGTTTCGTCACCCTCTGATGCGTGTTGTGAATGACCATGAGCTCTGGTTCCGCGGGGGGGATTACGTCAATCGGAAACCGTTTCGAGTGCAGGTCGTTCCTCCTCCCCAGATCGAATCCATTGAACTTGAGTGCGACTACCCGAGCTATACCGGACTCGATTCGCTGGAAGACCAGCTGGTCCGGGTGGTTGGAATTCAGGTGGCACTCCCGATGGAGACGAAGTTCACGCTGGTTGCCCGGGCGAACAAGCCGCTGGTGAATGTGATTGTCCGGGGGACTGCGTACGAACTGGAATTTGGATTCAAACAGGTTGGCAATGCCCAGACCTCATCGCCGACCCTCCTTCGGATGATCGACAATGAGTCCCGCGTTGTGCGAACGGTGTCGCTGCAGGAAGGACCGGCCACCTTTTTCAGTCAGGACCGACGGTCGTTTCGAATTCCGTTTCAGGTGACGTCCCGCGCCCGCGAGGAGATCGCTGCGTGGAATGAAACCGCCACTCTTCCATTGCCAGTAATCCCAGACGATGTCTTGCAGATCACTCTGGAGGACGAAGATCAGATCACCAGTCTGGAGCCTGCGAGTCTGACGATAAACGGGACGGTTGATCAGCCTCCGGTTGTGGAGACGCGACGGGTGGGGATCGGGACTGCGGTCACACGCATGGCAACGATTCCCATCGAAGGGAAGATTCTGGATGACTATGGCGTCGAGGCGGCGTGGTTCAGCTACCGTACCGATGCCGATGAATCGGAGCATCAGCAGAATCTGGCCCATGTCCCTGCGGGGCGAAAGGAATTTCGCTTGCAGCAGTCTCCGGACGTGGAGCGGGAGTATTTCAATCTGATCCCGCTGCAATTGCAGGAAGGTCAGAAGCTCCTTCTCTCCGTCGTAGCCCGCGATGGGGACAACCTGAATGGTCCACATGAATCACGGGGAGAGCTCTTTACCTTCCAGATTGTGTCTGAGGATGAACTTCTGGCACGCCTTGCGGATCGGGAAATGACCCTTCGGGGACGTTTTGAGCAGATCCGGTCCGAAGCGGGCGATTTAAGAACGCTGATCCAGCAACTCCAGTCGCAGATCGCCGAACTGGAATCTTCCGGGAATCTGAATGCGGCATCGACTGCTGTGGTTGCAGGTTATGTCGATCGGGGGTTGCATCAGATTCGCAAAAATCATACGGAATCTCGGTCAATTGAAGTTTCTTTTCGGGACTTGCGGGAAGAAATGGTCAATAATCGTGTGGCCACTGCGGAACTGCAGGAGCGGATCGAGCGTCGAATCATTGAGCCGCTGTCCTTGTTGAATGCCAACGACTTCCTTCAGGTGGATCACCTTCTGGGGGCATTACAACTGGCCATCGAACGTCGTCAGGGGATGAGTGGGGCAGCGGAACCGCTTCTTCCGGCGATGGATCGATTACTGGAACAAATGGATGCGATCCTCGCGGAGATGAAAGACCGCGGGACGCTCAATGATGTCATTCAGAACCTGCAGCGGATGATTGAGTTGCAGCAGAAACTGTTGGAGGAAACGGAGAACAAGCGGATCGAAGACAGCTTCTTTACTCCGCTGAAGTAACCGGATTCGGACCGAGGGTCGGTGAAAGGTGTGATCATGCCCGGATTCCTGAAAGGTCTCCGTTTATTGGCGATGTGCTGGGGATTGTGCCTGAGCAGTCAGGCAATGGCTCAGGATGCAACCGCCCCAGCGACGCCGAAGACTCCGGTTTCGGACCTTTCTGCAACGGAATTACAGCTTTTGCGGGATTACGAACGCTTTGAAAAATCTCTCTTCGATGTGGGGGAACAGCTGCGTCGGAAAGACCCGGAGCGGGCAGAGCTTCTGTACCGGGCCCGCAGTCATAGCCAGGAGCAGAACATCCTTGCCGAAATGCAAGCGATTGCCGAGTTGCTGCGCACTCAGACTCCTTCCGGGGCTCCTGTTGACCCTCAGTATGGCCCGGCGGCCGATCGACAGAAGGAAGTTCTGGCCCGGATGAAGGGAGTTCTTCGTCTGCTTCAGGCTCAGGATGAACGGGAACGTGTGGCAAAGGAAATTGCCCGCATTCAGGAACTGCTCAAAGAGACAAACCGGTTGATTGCCCGTCAGAAAGATGTTCGCGCCGACACTCAGCGCGCCCGAGATCCACAGAATCTGGAACAGTCTCAGAAAAAAGTGGCTGATGAAGCGGATCAATTAGGTCAGAAGATCGACAAGCAGGACAAGGAGCGATCTGAAGGGGCGGGACGTTCTCCAGCATCGGACAAAGATGCGGACAAGTCCGACAAGAAAAACGACGGGAACCAGCAAGGCAAGGATTCCGAAGGGAAAGACTCTTCCGGTGGAAAGTCGGAGGGAGAAAAAGAGAGCGACGGGAACAAGCCCTCAGACAAGAACGATGCCGGGACAATGCCCAAGGGGGAATCTCCATCCGGGAAGAATGAGTCAAATGAGAAGTCCCCAAGAACACCTTCTGACCCTTCGCAACAGGGATCAGACCAAAAGGGATCAGAAGGGGAGCAAAGTCAGAAGGGGGGGATGGGGCAAAGTGGCGAGGGCCAGCAGTCGGACCAGAGTCAGCAACAGCAAAAGGGTGAGCAGACTCCGGGACGCGAACAATTGGAGCAGGCTCGCCGGGAAATGCAGCGGGCAATTGAACGACTTCAGCAACAGCAAAAAGATCAGGCGATCGAAAATCAGGATGCGGCTGTTGACCGGCTGGAAGAATTGAAGGCCCAGCTGGAACAGATCTTACGGCAGTTGCGTGAAGATGAACGGGAATCCTACCTGACCATGCTGGAAGCCCGCTTTCAGAACATGCGGCGGCGTCAACAGCACATCAATACCGAGACCGTGCGGCTCGACCAGATCGAAGAGTCCAGCCGGGTCCAGCAAAATTTTGCCTCGCAGGTGGATAATATCCGTAAAGAGCAGGAGGATAACGCTTTAGAAGCCGAAAAAGCATTACATCTGCTTAAAGAAGAGGGCTCGTCTGTGGCCTTTCCGGAAGCAGTGGAACAGATGCACCAGAATATGATTCTGGTGGTATCCCGCCTCAGTCGACAGGAGACAGGTCCGACGACCCAGGTGGTCGAAAAGCTGATTCTCGAGACCCTCGATGAAATGATTACGGCTCTTCGGCAGGAGTTACAAAAGCAGCAGGAGAAGAAACAGCAAGGCCCTCAAGGGGGGCAGGGAGAACCACAAGATCCCGGACTGGTCAATCAGCTGGCGGAATTGAAGCTGATTCGCTCTTTGCAGAATCAAATCAATATCCTGACCCGGCAAATTGGCACGGAAGTTGTAACAGGTGAAGCAGACGCAGCTGATCGGCAAAAGCTGGTGCAGGACCTCAAACGTCGACAGGCGCGAATCCAGGAAGCGACCTACGACCTCTCCGTCGGCAGGAACAAATAAATGCGACGAATTCGAACGCGAGCGGGAATTTTGACCATTACCGCCTGTCTGGGGGTCAGTGCTCCTCTGATGGTCCGGGCGGAGCCTGCCCAGAAGACTTCGGTTGCGGAATCATCCGCAACGTCCGAAGAGAGACCATTTCAGGGGGTCTATTCCGCTCCGTCGGTGAACGAGCTTCGTGATGAGGTGTTTGCGTGGCTTCAGCATCGGAAGTTGCTGGAAACTCCTCTCGTTGAGGCCATCACGCCCCTCTGGCAGTTTGAAGGGAAGCCGGGAGCGGATCAGTTGTTCGATGCGCTCATGCGGACCTTGTATCTGGCAGACAACGATACCCGCCATCTGGTCGACCAGTGTCGTCAATGGAGTTATTCACCAAGTCTGCTTCAGTTACAGCTTCCCAGTCCGGAACGTCATCCGGATGAGCCGCTTCTGATCAATAATGTCCGGTATTTTCTGGCCCGTCATCTGACTCTGCTGACGGCCTATGATGATGCCCTGTCAATCTTCGATACGATCGATCTGAAATCTGTCGTTGATCCGGCGGGATGTCTCTTTCATCGAGCTGTCTGTGAGCATCATCTTTTGATGAAGAAACAGGGGCTGAAGACGATTTCGTCCCTCCTGAATCAGACTCAGGACGTTCCGACTCGATATCGGAAGCTCGCGGAGTTGATGGAGTCGGATCTTCAGGGGGTGGAAGAGAAGTCGCTGGGGGAAGTCGCCCGCCAAATGAAGGATGTGGAACGACGCCTCTCTCTGAATCAGACTGACAAGGCGGTTCAGGAGGTGGAGGAGAGGATCATTGCCACCCTCGACGAATTGATCAAGAAGCTCGAAGACCAGCAGAACCAGAGTTCCTCATCCGGTGGTGGCGGAGGAGGAAGCGGTTCGCAAGGGCAGGGGGGCGGCTATCAGGGAGCTGTTCCTGTCCCGGGAGCCACCGAGAAACATGGGCAGGCTCAGAAAGACCACTGGGGCGATCTCCCGCCGAAAGCCCGCGAAGAGGCGAAGAACCTGCTGGATCAGCAATTCCCTTCCCATTACCGCCAGGCGGTGGAAGAGTACCTCAAAAAACTTGCTGAACGGCCTGCTCCCATGCCGTAAATTTCTTCCATCTCCAGGAGTCTGCGTGTGACTCCCCTCTTTCTGTGGAGGGGGTGAACGTGTCGACACTTTTGGAAGCTGCCGATTGTAGTTCTTTTTGCGGGATACGTTCTCCAGCAGCGGGCTTTTTGTGACCTGAAAAGCGTGTTACGGTTCATTCATGGTCCAGCTCTTGTGTGGCTGGGGCCGACAACAGCTGTCGATCAATGGATGGAATGGAGACCGCTCCGGAGAAAGAGTTGCCCGGTCCCACTTCACCCGAGTCGAATCCCGCCGTAGAATCCAGATTCCGAGTTGTTGCATCGACTCGAGATCATTTTTCAACCGAAATCAAGATTGATCTGAGACATGAACTTCGACGACCGTCTGCTCAAAGCGTTAGAACGCGGGGAAAAGGCCCGTGACGCCCGTGGAAAAGAAGCACTGGAGCGCGAACTGTCTCAGGAAGAAATGCGCTCACTTCACTCGCAGTACCGGCTGGAGCTCTCTGAGCATATTGAGGGCTGTCTGAAAAAACTCGCAGACCATGTTCCCGGGTTCAAATATCACAGCGTCGTCAGTGAGGAAGGGTGGGGAGGTCGTCTGACCCGGGACGACCTGCATCTGGTACCGGGACGGCCGCCGGAAAACCGTTACAGCCGACTGGAAGCCCTGATCAGTCCAATGGGATCTGCAGGGATTCTCGAGCTGACTGTCAAAGGAACGGTTCGCAACCGGGAAATGATCAATCGGAAGCAGTATCAGAAACTGTCGGAATTCGACATGGCTGCCTTCAAAGAGATTATCGATTTGCGCGTGCTTGAATTCGCAGAGATGTATGCAGCCTCCACATGATCGACCTGAGGATGCGTCTTCAATATGTGGTCAGTGATTGGTGAGACTGGCCTCTTGTTTCAATGGACCCGCTGGAACGGTACTCATGTCCTCCGCAGCTGTGCAGAAAGTTCTTGATCAGGGACTCGTTGCGATCATTCGAGCACCTGATGCCGGGCAGCTTCTTGATGTCTGTGAGGCTCTCATCACTGGGGGGATTGATGTCATCGAAGCGACGTTCACGATTCCGAATGTCCTGAGGACGCTTGAGGAGGTCAAATCGAAGCTGGGGGACAGGATTCTCCTCGGTGCAGGGACTGTCCTCGATCCTGAAACGGCCCGGGCTGCAATTCTCGCGGGGACGGAGTACATCGTTACCCCCACGGTCAATGTGAAGGTGATTGAGTTGTGCCGCCGTTACAGTGTTCCCTGCATGGTCGGTGCATTTACTCCGACCGAAGTATTGACCGCATGGGAAGCGGGCGCGGACATCGTCAAACTCTTCCCCAGCGACATCGGGGGAGCCAAATATCTGAAGGCCATCCGGGGTCCCCTTCCGCATGTCCGGCTGATGCCGACGGGCGGTGTGAATCTGGAGACCCTGCCCTCGTTCATTGAGGCGGGGGCCTGTGCTGTTGGTCTGGGATCTTCGCTGGTCGAGAAGGAAGCGCTGGAGCGTCGGGATATGGAGCGGATTCGCTCACAGGCCGAAGCCTACGTTGCGCTCATGAAGAAGTGTCGCGGTCGTTGAAATGGGGCGTTTGTGACGCTGCCGGTCTGTGGCTCGCTTTCAATCATCCGTTCGCGCGTCATGTCAGGTTGGTGATTTGAAGTGGAGCCTGGCTGGATTTCACATCAGTTCCATTCCGGATGCTCGCATTTCAGGGGGAGAATCCGCTTGGACTGGAATGTTTTTGCCATCAGCCGATCCCAGAGCGAGTAGGGATCGTCGTGGAAGACATAGCTGGAGTCTGCGGGGATGACTAACCAGTCTCCCCGTGCCAGTTCGCCTCTGAGTTGTCCCGGACCCCAGCCGGCGCATCCGCAATAGACCCGATACTTAATAGGATCGTAGGTGTCGCACTGGCAGACGATGTTCTCAAAGACCTGAGCGCTGCTCCCCATGTAGACATCGGGGACAACGGGGTCTTCATCCGGGTCGAGATCAGGCGAATTGTGGACGACAAACAGCGCTGCCGGCTCAACGGGGCCGCCCATGTAAACGAGTTCTTCGTTGGCGGGGAGGTCGAGGTGTCCTGTGAGGGCCCGGGCGACTGTCACGGCAGAGGGGCGGTTCAGCACCAGCCCCATAGATCCTTCCGGGCCATCTTCGACAATCAGCACTGCTGTCTTGAAGAAGTTCGGATCTTTTAATTGACATCCCGCGATCAGGATCTGACCTCGAAGTGACTCGTTCATTTTGGGGTGTTTCAAGTGACTTGAGTTATTCTGGCGACGGGGAAGACGAGCGTCTCGTTTTTGGTCCTGGGGCGACTGGAACTCGATGAACCGTTCGACACAGAGCCCCACCTCCCGAAGAATTCGGGAACGTCATAAATTGTTTGCTGAATCGAATTATATAGGAATCCGGGGCCGGGAATAGCGGTCTTTCCCCGCGGCTACAAATTTCGGGAAAGAGGGCTGCGCCCCTGTCTCAGGGGAGTGTCGCGGTCACTTATTGCCCAATCACAGCGTTGATCGCCGCTGGAATGCCATCCGTTCGTGAGAGACGCTTTAGCGGGCTTCGCTCTGCAGATTGAAGTCTTCAATCTTCTTGTGGAGCGTGTTTCGATTGATTCCAAGTCGGCTGGCTGCCTTGGTCTGGGTCCCCTGGCAACTCCGCAGAACCTGCAGGATCAGTTCCCGTTCGACCATGCCAATGACGGCTTCGTGGCATTTCCCATCTTCTGCGACCTCGCTCAGGCCGCGGGCCACGAGTTCGGTACACAGGGACTGCAGTTCGTCCTGTTCGATCCGTCCCAGACGGACAGGGGCCTCTCCCCGCACGTGGGATGGAAGGAGGTCTGGGGTGAGAACGTCTCCATCGGCGAGGACAATGGCCCGCTCGATGTAGTTCTGAAGCTCCCGGACATTTCCGGGCCAGAGATAGGATTTCAGGAAATCCAGAGATTCCTGTGGGACGGAAAGGGCAGGGCGGGCGTTGAGGGCTGCGTATCGTTCAATGAAAAAGCGGACCAGATCCGGGATATCGTCTCGACGTTCCCTGAGCGGAGGGACATAGATCGGGAGAACATTGAGTCGGTAATACAGGTCTTCCCGAAACAGCTTCTGGTCGACCATTTCCGCGAGATCCCGGTTTGTGGCAGCGATAATCCGGCAGTCGACGGTGATTGTTTTGGAGTCTCCGACCCGTTCGAACTGATGTTCCTGCAGGACGCGAAGAAGTTTGACCTGAAGGGTGTGGCTGATGGAATTGATTTCGTCGAGAAAGATCGTTCCCCCGTGTCCTGCTTCAAAGCGACCTGTCCGGCTTTCAATGGCGTTCGTGAATGCTCCTTTGACATGGCCAAAGAGTTCGCTTTCGAGAAGGCTCTCGCTGAGTGCTCCGCAATTGACGCGAACAAATGGGCCGGTGGCACGGGGGCTCAGTTCGTGAACTGCCCGGGCGACCAGTTCTTTTCCGGAGCCGGTCTCTCCGAGCAAAAGGACCGTTGCTGAACTGTTTGCAATCTTTCGCACATGCCTGAACAGTTCACGCATGACATTGCTGGAGCCAATAAACCCCTCAAATGGAGGTGCTTCCAGATTGCTTGCGGGCGTGGGTGAAGCCATGGCGGATGAGTGATGCGTGACAAACTTGCTGTTCTGCCGGAAGTATAAGCGAATTGGGCTGCGTCACAAGATGCAAGACAAGTTTTGGGAAGAGATGCTCGCAGATTTACAATTTTTGATTGAAGGGTGCTTAATATTTAGGCGTGATGCTGCCTTGTTGGTGTGCATTTTCAGGCTTGTGTGCGCGCACGGGGAGCATCTGGAGCGCCGAGACCGAGAAGAATGCGAGAGGAACAGTGGGAATGGAAGGATTCAATGGGTCATGGCGTAGAAAACAATATTGATCCCCATCGGGTAGGCTTTTTTCTCAGAGAACTCGCGAAAGTATCGTTCATCTTCCCCTTCCCGCTCCCAGCCATCGCCCAGGTCCGTGTTGTGGCAGATGATGACCATCAGCCTTCCTTGATCATCGAAGATCCCGCGGTAATGGACTTCCTGAGCATCGGGGCGTTCGTAAGTGAGGCCTCGCTGGGCGTGTCCGATTGAGGGGACCTGTGGCTTCTCGGTCAGGTCATAGACGATGTGGAAAATTGGGTGTTCGATCGGGAGCTCGACAGGCTCGCGGTCGGGAAAGACTTTCTTGATGTCCGCATAAAACATCTCCCATTCCTGTTCGCCCCAGAAATCATCAAACATGGCAAATCCGCCATTGAGGAGGTAGTTCCGTAGGGCGGACGCTTCTTCCGGGGTGAGTTGCATTCCTCCGCCGCGGCCGTATGCCCCGCCGCCAGGTTCTGCGAAATAGATGAACGGGTAGTTCGAAAGTTGCGGGTCGGTTAGTTCAAGTACGATGGGGTTCGGGTTGACCTTGAGCGATGTGAGCTGCTGAAGGCGGAAGGAAAAGTTCAGGTCACTGTCGGGATAGTCGGTTTGCCAGGAACCGAAGTAGCCTCCTCTGGGGTTGTACATAATCCTGACAAACGTAAAGACATCCTGAGGAAACTCGCGATCCAGCTCCCAGTCGGGAACTCCATTGCGGCTGATGAGAAACTGGGTGCCGACGGCATCTGGATCGGTCCGACTCGATGGAGCAAGAGCGGGGTTGAATCGGCGATTCCGAATTTGAAGCAGCGCCTGTGCTGTGACTGGAATAAACGTCACAATCGCGAGAATGACCAGTATTCGCCGCATGGGAAATTTCCCCTTCTCGCACGAGTAAAGTTGTCGACATGTACTCTACTGGTCCGTTGTGGATGGGACCAGCAAATTTCATGTTCTGCACGGTCCGGATCGGGAAGAAGTTTCCTTCGACGTCTTGGACGTCACCGCAAATGGTCTAGAATGTCATTTCGGGCCGCGTGGATAAATTGCTCGAGCGCGGTTTGCTCTCGAAAGAATGGAAGTGATTTCCGGGAAAACTCTCTGGTGTCAGGATGAACACCTGATGGAAGAGATTGATGAGGCAATGCAGTGAAAGATCTCGTCACGCCACGACAAGTGGCCCAGGCGATCGATGTCAGTGAATCTTCCCTGAAGCGCTGGTGTGATCAGGGGTTAATTCCTACGGTCCGAACCGCTGGAGGGCATCGACGGATGCCCGTCAACGGTGTGCTCAATTTTTTGAGGAATTCAGGATATCAGTTGATTCATCCCGAAGTCCTTGGGCTTCCGCCTGCAACGCAGGGAGGACGTGACCGGAAGTTGAATGCGGAGCGCGAACGTCTGGCGGCCGCATTGATGAGTGGGGATGAGCAGATCTGCGTGGAAGTGGTCCTGAACCTTTATCTCGCTGGTCATCCCATGAGCACCATTTGTGATGAGGTGCTCAGTAGCGTTTTCGACGAAATTGGAGAGAAATGCGGTTGCGGACAGATGTCGGTCTATCAGGAACGTCGTTCCTGTGAGCTGTGCCATCGCGTGATGCTGGAAGTTCGTCGCGCACTTCCGGAATTGCGACCGGAAGCTCCCATTGCGATCGGATGCACCATTGATGGAGATCGGGAGACGCTCCCATCGCTAATGACCGAAATGGTGTTGCGGGAGAATGGCTGGCGAGCCTGCTCACTGGGATCCATGCTGCCGTTTCTGTCGTTGCGGCAGGCGATCTGCGACATGCGTCCGAAACTCTGCTGGATGACGTTCTCAGTGATTCGAGAACCTGAGGAGTTCATTCTGGAGTTTGCCAAGGTCTCCGAGCTGGCCCGGGAGAACCATGTTGCTCTGGTGGTAAGTGGTCGGGCGCTCACATCCGACTTGCGACGTCGAATGCAATACAGCTGCTTTTGCGATACCTTCGCCCAACTGGAGTTGTTCGCCCGGCAGATCTATCCCGTGGAACGGAAAACACCGACTGCGGATTCCGCTGGCGGGAATGAACCGTCGGACGAAGAAACCGGTCCTGTTCCCCCGGAAGTTCAGCATCTGTGATGGGCGTGGGATGTCGGCATTTCAGGCCAGAGTGATCAGCAGCACGGAGAAGGATGTTTCCCTTGTTCACGTCAGCGGAATATCAATCAGCTCTGGAACTGGTCCGCTCTGCATTGCGCGAAGATCTCAATGGTCAAAGCGATCTGACGACAGCGGCGCTCATCCCGGAAGGGGCTCAGGGGGAGATTCGAATTGTCGCCCGGCAGGCGGGTGTCCTGAGCGGTGGTGTGGTTCTTCCGCTGGTCCTGGGGGAACTC
>Ga0065721_10007118_pt1 | contig 13499 bp, 4 predicted proteins | sample Mesricmetagenome_FD_59108 | JGI IMG/M metagenome (GOLD analysis project Ga0065721, IMG submission 59108) | Mesophilic microbial community from rice straw/compost enrichment Sample: eDNA_1 v2 (version 2) | ecosystem: Engineered > Solid waste > Grass > Composting > Bioreactor | place: USA: Davis... | reverse complement strand
CAGGAGACGAATTGTCGGCAAGGTGGTCCAGGTGTCCTGAGTCAGAGGAACATGCCCGGTGATGGTCCATGTCCGTGAACCAATCTGTCCTCCCGGGATGAAGACGGTCATATCAGGACCGATACGGCTGTAACGGACTTCCCGGTCTCCATTTGGACCCGTTCCCGTTGCGGTGACCGAGTCGATGCGGACAGACGGATCGATCCGCAATCGGTGCGAGAATGCGGGAATTAACGTGACCTGGATGGGAATGGTTGCGGTCCATTCCAGGCGATCCCGCAAAATGACAATCCGTTCGCTGATCGACGCTTCCCGATGTGGACTGAGGCGTCTCCAGGAGAGCTGGATGGGCTGTGGTGAATTGAGCATGGCTGCCAGAGATGGTCGCCCTCGCCCGCTATCTCCTTCGGCTGGCCATTCTTCCAGACTCAGCGGGACGACCCCTGCTGTCCGCACCAGTTCCAGTGCCGCTGTTGGAGGACCAGTCATCCCGATACAATGCATCAGTTCTGATGATCCCCACAGTGGAAAGGAGGGAATGGTGAGTGAGGAATGATCTTCGGCATTTGCTGGAAGTTCAAAATTGATAGTGACGGGGGATGCCGAGGACCCCGTCCGAAGTCGAAGCGTCAACGACGTCTCATCTGGCTTCGGAGCGTTATCGATCGAGTCGATTACATTGCTCCCCGTAATTGAGCTGATCACGCACCCTGCAGGAAACCTTAATGGGAGTAGTGCCGGCCAGCCAGCAGACCCCGGAATCAGGCGGGTCTGTCCCCGGAATTGGAGCGGCGAGACATCCAGCAGCGTAATCGCCGTCGCTCCCATCGCATCGGTGAGGAGACTGCCCGGCGAAACGGTTTTCAACTGACCGATCGGTCCGAGCTGAATCAATGTCCCGGAGGCCCCTTCTTCGATTCTCCGGCCCCAGTGTTCAATGGCGATGTCGCTAAGCGAGGCAGGAAGCTGAAGGGTGGAATCGAGGACAGTCGGTACAATTGCCTGAAACGAATTCCCCTGCCCCAGAGCTGTACCCGGTTCAGCTTGATCTGAAGCGCTCTTCAGCGTCCCCAGACGAATCGTGAAGTCGAGTTGAATCTCCCATCGCGTCCATTCTTCGGGGTTGATTGACGTTTCGGGAGGACCACTGATTGGACTCTGTTCGTCGTCGTCCGTAGTCTCCTCGTCCAAATCAGGTGATTCAGATTTCGACTCGTTGAGAGGCAACATCGGAGTCAGGTTCACGACCATCGCATCCCCTCCCAGCGAGGGAATGAGTGGCTGCGACAGACCATTCACGAGGCATTCCGAAGACGCAGAAAACACCACGTTCTGCATCGGCAGTCGAACAAAGACCTCACGTGCTTCCGGAGCAGTCAAGACGCTGAATCGAGCGCGGATCTGCGGAGTCGGATTCAGCCGGAGCAGTTCGTAGCGTGCGGACTCGATCAGATATGAAAGTGAAGGGACCGCTGAGCGAATGAACGTTGCGGTCGTTGAAGAATCTGGAAGTGAAGTATCCCCTCGCAAGGTGCTGGCCAGACACACAATAAGGATTGCTGTTGTCGCTGCCTCCAGTGGCGGTGAAAGGGATCGACCCGATCGGTGAAGAAAATCGCGGCTCTGCATCCATGATCGGGGGACCAGCATGGATAACAGACTTCCCGTCAGCATTCCCCCGCATATCAGGGACCATGCTGGAGGAACTAGCAGTGTCACCCCAGCAAGGATGATGAACCAGAAAATAGCCAGTCCTCTGAGCCAGCCAATGCGGAACAGCCGCGCCCATGCCCCGGTCATCAGACAGAACATCATCGCCACCCATGCATAATGCCGAGTCCGTGTCACATTCCATGTTGTGAAATGAACGGAGGAATCGGCGACGGGCGAAACGAACGACCATGAACGGCGCACCGGGGGGAGTGAGGGTTCTTCGTTCGAGGAATCAAAGAGTTCTCTCCAGCTGGTCCACGAGACCGGATTGAAGATCGGTTCCTGCGGTGCCCGTGTGAGCGGTCCGAACAAGTCACGGGAAAAGAATCCCTGTGATTGAGGGGTGAACTGTACTCCTGGAATGTCGACCTGCGACAGACGCTGGTCTCCCGGCAGATCCAGTGTCCAGCGAAACTCAGAGACCGGATAGGATGTCCGGGGGAGCGGAACAGTGACCTTCTGGAACAGCCAGTCTGAAACGGCCTGCGTGGTGTATGTCAATTTCAGATGTTCCACTGTGGTGGATTCTGCTGGAAGCGGGATATCATTTCCGTATCGGAATACGGTGACCGCTCTCCCATCCATCTCCACCGCGGAGACCGTGCAGGAGGCTGGAAGCTGGAGAAGGAGCGACGATGCCGCGACAGGTCGGTCAAACTGCAGCTCCGCCTGATGAACGCATCCCTGAAGCACCGACGGACCAGCTGAGGTGGTCAGGGATACCTCAAGAACAGGAACTCCCAGCTGAAGATTTTCAAAGTCCGCTTCCTCATCTTCTGTTTCATTGGGACCGGCTGGGTCTGCTGCCGCTAGTGGCATCGGAGAGACGGTGTCGCCGGATGCAGCACGCGGAGCCAGTCGAACCAGCGTGCGACTGTTTCGGGATTCTGCACCGGATCGCAGTGTCGTACAGGTCAATGAGAGGGGATCAGAAAGTCGTTCGGTGACTTCGCGGAGCCGAAGCAGGCTCGGAGCGATTGGTGTATTTTCCGTCAGTCGCCATCCATCCCCTTCAAGAATCTGCAACTCCGTTCCCTGCGGCAGCAGCACCTGATACTGGACGGAGACATTTGCGGACGATCGAAACTGCGGGAGCGGAAGCCAGACTGGCGATTGCTGGGCCCATGGCGATGTCCGCGCGAAAACCCAGAGTTGACGGTGAGAAGTCGGGGTGATCGGGTTCTGCCAGTACACATGAAGATTGCGTTGATCCACGCTCCACGATGCCAGTCGGGATTCCAGATCTCCGGCAGCGACCGAAATCACCTTCCAGTCTTCAGGAAGCTGGATTGTCGTATGAAACCGGCTTCCGTTTTCTGCATGCATGGAGATGACAGCTGCCGCCCACGTACTATGACGACGCAGATCGGTCAGACACGTGATCTCCGCAGACAAATCGGAGCGAGGTTCATCAATCAGCACACTTAACCGGGAACCGGGTTCGCGTGATTCGTATCGCCAGACTTCACCAAGAGTGGGATCGCTCGTCAGGTTTGTCTGGACGAGCCCATCGACATCTGCCGACTGCAGCTGGAGCGGAGGTTCGACACGAAGTTGAATCACTCCCCGGGATTCCACTGCGTTTTGCAGGCTGACCTGCGGAATTTCAAACGGGCTNCCCCAGTTGCGAGCCTGGAAAGCTCTCAGCCGAAGGANCAGACGCGAGTCGAGATTCAGATGTCCCAACGGGATGATCAACACGTTNTCGTCCATCGGGTCACGCTGAAATTTCATCGCAGCCCCGATCTGAGACGTCCCACTGAATGCGGTCACCGATTGAACTTCCATTGATGATGGAAGCGACAGGTTCAGAGAACCATGTAAGGACGACAGTCCGTCAATGGTGATATCGGTCTTGAGAAAAGCCCCATCCCGTCTTGCCCGGATTTCTGATTCCAGTTCGTAGCGAGGCAATGGAACCTGCTGAAACTCCCCGGTCGGAGCGATCTTGATAGTGGTTGTCGCCTGATTTCCGAGTTCGAGAGTCCATTCCCGGAACCCGTTGTTTGGTGCAGAGGGGGCTGACAGGACCCCGCGACTCGATTCCATTGACTGGTCGACGGGAAGACGCAGGAGGAGTTGAGTGTTCAATGCCGGGGGAAAGGTCAGATCGAAGATCCGTTTCCCGGTGATTTCCTGTCCGTGGGCACTCCATTCGCCGTGAAGACGATCTTCATCGCGGTAGGTCCCAACGACAATCTGTTTTTCAAAAGTGGTCCCCGCAAGAGTGCGTTGCTGGTCCCAGCGGAGGCGATGGATAAACAGGTTTGTTTCTGACCAGTTGAGCCACGCGGGGCCTTCTCCCCGTCGCGTCACCTGCAAGGTCATCGTCCCATCAATAATTTCCAGATCCTGCACCGTGCCACGATAGATCGCACTTTCGACAGAAGCGATGGCCTGTGGACTCCCGGAACGGATGTCTTCTGGACCTCCTTCCTGAGTCCCTCCGGACGACGCTACGGTGTCGGAGCGCGGCTGCTGTTGACCGTAGGCCGAGAGAGGCGCTGAGATGAGGATGTTGCAGACGAAAGATGCGACAACACAGAGTCTGACGACCTGAACCAGTGTCAGTCCCCCGGAAATGGCTGATGAAAAGTGTCTCATCGGTCCTGGCATCCGAGTCAGCCCTCCAGACGGTCCGACTTGCTTGCCGGTGCAGGCCGATAGATTCGTGTTGTCATTGAGCGGAGCGACGAATCCCCGATTCCTTCTGGAGAACGTGGCGGCGGGGTGTGTGGGACTGGACGTTCCAGATGCGAATGAAACCGGTCCCCCATTGTGCGACGCCGGGAGGACGAATCGATCACCGTGGCCGCCAGCGCGAGCACCAGTCCAAAGATGGCCGGCTGGAGGAGGAGCAACATCGGTTCAACAAAATACAGGCTCGCCACAGCGAACAGGAAGAAGATCACAATCAGCGAAAAGACATTTCGCGTGGCGGGGAAGTTCCAGAACAGGAAACCCAGAAACATGGCAAACCCTGCCCCCACCAGAAGGATCAGGGATCGATTCATTGACCGGAAGGTGACCTGCGAGATGGGACCGAATCCCCGAAACGCGTAATAAGTTCGCTGGTCAAACTGGAACTCCGGGGGAACCTGTGAATGTGTCTGTTCCACCCTCTCTGCCTGATAGGCTGGGGTCGATTCCCGATACCAGATCAGGTAATGGCGGGTCCATTGGAACTGTGGTAACAGATCGGGATAGGTAAACAGGTGTGTCCCCTGCGGTAATTGCATTTCCCAGACGGTTCGATCGACCCAGACGCTCCCCTTGAATCGGGGGAATGGCCAGGTGAACTGATTAGTGAGTCCGAATGCGGACGGAAGTTGCATCCGGTATCTCACCGTCACGATCGGATGTTCCGAGACTGACGGAGGGAGTTGTAAGGTGACCTGAACCGAGTTCTCCAGCTGTGTCAGAACGGGAGCTGTGGGCAACGGCTTCCCATCCGCCTGAAAGGCGTCTTCCTTGAATTGGGTCCCGAGTGGGAAATCGAGGACCAGCCGGCCCTGCGGTCGGAGAAGCTGAAACTCCGCCCAGTTCTCGGTGTTGCCATCGGCAGCAAAGATGGTTCTGAGCTGGACCTGTTCCACAACAAATTGTTGAGAGGAATCAGCGAGCTTGCTGCCAATCGTCAATGGGATCAGTGAAACGGGGCCATTCTTGAGTGAATTGATCCATCGGGCATCGCTGGGGGAAGTTTGCAATGCCTCCCATTCCGTTTTTCCTGACCGGACCTGCGCAGAATCGACAGCATCAATGACGCATTCCAGTCGCTGATACGGGATCTCCTTCAACTGAATGATCGGGAGATCGACATCCTGCGTCCCCTGCTCCGCAGCAACCGGAAAGCTGTAGGCTACGTTGATGTTAAAGCTGCCGATTTTCTCTGTCCCCAGATCCGCCAGAAGCAAATCGGGAGTCCGTCCCGGAAGAAGCGATAACCGTTCCCCCTGATAGGTCACGACAACCCCCTGGGTGATGGCAGAATCGGGGATGAACTTCTTCAATTCGGGGGGAATGACGATCTCGATCAGTCGAAGTCGTCCATAGCTGACGTCGAAATGGATGGACTGATCGACGTGTAACCTTCCATCGGTGATATCGCGAATCGCGACAACGGACTGTGCGCGGATTTCCCGCTCGTGTGTTTCGACCTTCGCAACAATCGTTTCTTCGGGTCGGGCGACGCGATAGAAGCGAGGAGCTGGCTCCCCATGATTAGTTGTTGACGACAGTCCGAGATCGGATAACTCCGTTGGGTTCGAAAGACGCGGTAGCGGATTTGATTCGGGGCCCAACAGTTCGACGGAAAGCTGGTCGGCTGATTCCAGTTTCACGATCGTCGGTTCCACTTCCGAAGCGACCGGCGTTGGTAATGTCATTGTCACCTGAGAATTCTCGGTCCCGTTGAACGGACGACGGAGAATAACTGTCAGGGTCGCATCCCCTTCGCGACGTCCAAGCGGATTCGTCCACCACAGCCGGAGATATCCCGGCTGAGAGGTGACGTCGTAGGCAAGTGGACCTGTCCGGTTGGTGTTCGCATCGACCGAGATGACGCGCCAGTTCTCCTCCTGCCAGTTGGGCCAGTGTAGCTTCAGTTCAGACACGGACCCCCGTTCAAACCGGACGCGGGAGGAGACGGTCAGTTCAATCGCGTCCTTGAGGAAGCGAATCTGATTGACTGGTTCAACAGAGTAATACGGGACGCTGGGTTGGACCTCGAACTCCAGACGGAATGGTTGTCGCAGGTACTCATACGCGGCGAGGGGAACCCCTGTGCCCAGCGCGCGAACCTGATTGACACCGATCGAATGCACCAGCTGGGATTCCATCGGGTGAGGAACCATGAGCAGGTTCTCGAATTCATCAATCCGAATACGCCCTTCCTCGCGAATGGCTCCCTGAACCTGAAACCCCTCGAGTTGAAGGACGCCGCCGGTGGGGCTGAACTCCCGCTCGAATCCCCAGTGAAGCGTCAGCCGTTCGAGGTTTTCATTGGCAAATTTAACGCGGACCCGGTTCGGAGGATCAGTCAGGAATTCATGCGACCGATAGTGTTGTCCCGAAAGATTGACCAGCCGGAAGCCCGGAGGGGTTGTGATTTCCAGGGTGTCGGAAGTCGTCTGTTGAAGCTCAATGTTCTGTTCAACAATCAGCGACAGATGTTCGGCACTCGGTTTGAGATGCAGCCATGACTGCACCAGTGGAATGGTCTCCCCTCCTGCAACAGGGGTTTGCCATGCGAACACCAGCAGGTTTCCGACCACGCTGGCTTCGACGACCGTCTGCTGTGCCGTTCGGGAGACCTCAAGGACAGTCATGTTCTTGGTGGAACGGACAATCGCCGAGGGTGTCGGAATGGTGGCGGTGAGGCGGGCTTCGAACTGTGCCGGCAGCGCGGGGAGCGACACCTGAAACTGCCCCCCTGTCACGGTCCGTGTGAGTGGAACCCAGGCGTGGAGCTTGAGCTGATGTTTGCCGACCCCCTTAAAGAGCCAGACCAGGCCGTCATCGGCAGATCGGGGTGAGACGTCGGCTGCTTCTTCTCCTGTTCCAACATATTCCCTGCGGAAGACATGCAGGCCGGAGAGACGCAACGGCACACGGTGCCAGTTCTCTCCGCGGTTGATCATGACTTCAATGGTCGCCACCAGATTGACGCGATCGGCGACGACATCCGCATTGAGTTGGACCTGCGTCAGATGGAAGTCTGGGATCTCAGCCACAACGGCGGTCTCGCTCCCGCGAGGGACTGCCATTGGATTGGGGGTTGAAGTCCCTGTCCCCATTGGGGGCATTTTCGATTCAGTCTGCCCCCACGTCGTCACAGGGGTGGCAATGATCAGCCCGACAATGAGGAGCCAAAACCCGATCACGAATGCCATCGACGAGCGCTGCCCCAAGCGATTCGAAGCGACCCGCCTGCACTGAGTGCGGCTCGACGAAGGCAGCAGCGATCGGAGTGAACGAAAGGGCATTGGAAAATCGGGTGACGTCCTGTCTGGAGGACGGATCGGATTTCTGGTGACAGTGAACGATGGAGTCGTTTCAGAAAGGATTGAAAATGACGGCAGACGTTGAGCCCGGAGACGGAAATGCTCGATCGACGCATTGATCGGCGACCGGAATCTCATGAGCCCTCCCGTCAACGAAATCGAAGTTCAAAGGCGATCAGACCATTCCCCTTTGAACTCACCAATCATATGTCGTTATTCCGCTTCCGACCATTCGTCGGAGTTGATTCCGGGAGAGATTTCTGTTCTTCGGAAATTGGTGAAAAATCCCCGAAATCCCTCAATGTCGACATGAGTCCTACGATGCGGAAGACAGGATGTTGAATACTCAAAGGTTTCCTCCCGGTCACCCGATCGACCCCGGTATTACGGCGTTCTTTTGAGGAAAAGCCGCACCGCCGTTTGCCTTCAACAAAGAGACACCAATGTTCCTGTCTGGTTCCCCCGATGTGCTGTGATGATTCGTTCGGTCGCGACAAAAGATCACGACAGGTCATGACGAAAAAATGTCAACCAGAGACTGGTGCAGCCCGGTTCCATTCGTCGCCAAAATATCCGGGTGATGAATTGAGAACTCCTTGCGGTTGTCGGTCGTTGTGATCGTTCCTCCCGCTTCCGTCACGATCAGGACGCCGGCAGCCATGTCCCAAGGATGCAGGCTCTTTGACCAGAATGCTTCGATGCGTCCGGATGCAACGGCGCAGAGATTGAGAGCGGCAGATCCGGTCCGCTGAACGGTTTGCGCCTGTTCAAGGACACGGATAAACTGTTCGAGTGCTGGATGTTCCCGGTTCAGTTTTACGGGGAGGCTCGCCATGCACATCGCTTCCGAGAGCTGGGTCCGTTCGGAAACATGAATCGGTTTTCCATTCAGAAAGGCCCCGCCCCCAAGGGTGGCGGTGAACATTTCGTCGCGGTTCGGATCGTAAATGACACCAGCGATCAGCTTGTCATCCTTCTCCAGTCCAATGGAAACCGCGTAATAGGGAAATCGATGCACATAGTTGGACGTCCCGTCCAGCGGATCGATGACCCATCGGTACGGAGAATCCCCTTCATTCTGTGAAAGCCCCTCTTCTCCGAGAAACCGGTGGTCCGGGAATTGGCTTTTGAGAAATTCGTAAATTGCTGTCTGTGAAGCGAGATCGGCTTCGGTGACGAGATTGGACGGGCTTTTTTCACGGGCGGTAAATTTCTCTCCCCACTGCTCCAGCATCTCACCGCCGCGCCGAGCTGCCTCCACTGCTGCCTGCAGAAAATCCATTTTCAATCCTGATTCTAAACCCAACTGTTGTTTCCCGGGGCGCCGATCCCATTTTTGGGGCCAGAAGGAGCATCATAGCGGATTGGTCGAAATAGGAAGACTGAACGGAATAAATGGAAAAAATGGACTGCCAGAGGGAGTTGCTGGAGCCGATTGCGACGGGAAGGATCAACCCGGTGCGATTCGGTCTCGTGCCCGGGGACTCCTTGCGGGCAAGACTCCATTTCTTTCCGCAACTTCAAATTTTCAGAATATTTCAGAAACGTTCACCCCTCCCGTGTCGTCGAGTAAGATAGGAGACGGGCCAGTTGTGCTCCTGACGGTCCCAGTCCTGCGGTGACCTTCCCTTCTCAGTGAGACACGGAATCGATGACGACCACCCAGAAGCCACCCGCAGAATCAGCGAAGTCGAACTACGTCGACTTTGATGAATTCATTGAATATCAGCTGCGAAAGACACGGACGGGGATTCATCAGACCGATCTGGTCTCCGCAGGAGTGATGCTCCTGTGCCTGCTCTGTTCCTACCTGCTGGTTTTCGCGATTCTGGACCAATGGGTCGTTCCCGGAGGTTTCAGCCAGACGGCGCGGATTGGATTTTTTGCTGTCATGGCCCTCGCTGGGCTGGGATGGGTTGGTTGGAAGATCGTTTATCCCTGGCTTCAATCGATCAATGCCCTTTATGCCGCCCGGCAGATTGAACAGGCCCATCCTGAACTGAAAGGGAGCCTGATTGCGTGGGTCAACTTCCGTCAGACAGGACGGGAAATCCCCCCTTCCATTCTCCGGGCACTGGAGAAGCGAACGGCTCACCAGATTTCCCGTGTGAATGTCGAGGAGGCGATTGACCGCCGGCTGCTCATGCGGGCGTCGTACATCCTGCTGGGACTTGTCTTCGCGATCTGCATCTATACGCTTGCATCTCCCAAGAAGATGTCGACCGCAGTCTGGCGGGCTCTCTTTCCCGTTTCTCGCGTCTCACCAGCCACACTGACCGAGATCAGGGATGTCAAACCGGGCGATACCGAAGTTCTGGCACGCGATCAGGTCGATGTCATTGCGGAACTCGGAGGAAAAATTCCGGAGGAGGTGACGCTGCTGTTCTCAACGACAGACCGACGTTTCGTCAATCAGCCGGTCCGGATGCAGCGTCTGGAAGGGGAACTCCCCCGGTTTCAGGCCCGATTGACCGGCGATGGGGGCAAAGGTCTTCTGAGCGATGTCACCTACCGTATTCAGGCTGGCGACGCCCGTTCTCCTGACTACCAGATTCGGGTCAATCAGCCCCCCTCTGCAGAAGTGACGGAAATTGAATACCAGTATCCCCGCTACATGGGACTGAGCCCGTCCACTCAACCGGGAAGCACCATTGAAGCATGGGAAGGAACGACGGTGACCGTTCGGGCCAAGGCCAATATGCCGGTCAAACGGGCGATCATCTACTGCACCGACACGGAAACCGCTTCTCCGAGTGCCGAAGAATACCCGATGACCACTAGCGATGATGGTCTGACTGCCCGCTGGCAGCTGCGGTTTCGTGATGATGGGACCTTTGCCCGCTTCTACCATGTGCAAGTCTGGAATGAACGCAATCAGAAGAATCCGACTCCGACCATTCACCGGATTCAGATTCGCCCGGACCAGAAGCCGCTGGTGACATTGATTCACCCCGATCAGGACATGACCGTCCCCGCGAATGCCAGGATTCCGGTGGCTCTCTCCGCACAGGATCCCGACTTTCAACTCCGTCGGGTCTCGTTGAAGCTCCAGCATAATGGGGAGTCACTGGCCTTCCCCGCCCCGTTGTTTGCTGCTCCTCCGGAACGCCCTGCGTACAAGGGGCAGTATCAACTTCAACTCTCGCAGATGCCCTTGAAGCCGGGAGACCGGATCACGCTCTGGGGAGAGGCGGAAGACAATTTCGAGCCGTTTGGCAAGAGGCAGAAAAATATCGCGCGAACTCCGCAAGTCACCCTCACGATTGCTGAGCCCGCATCGCCCGAGGAGTTGCGAGAACAGGAGAACCAACTGGATCGGCAGGTCCAGCAGAAGATGCAGGAGGCCGACACGGGGACCAATCCTCCGCACGAACCGGGGGAGAACCNGGAAAAGGATTCCCCCCAACAGATGGACCGGCCGCAGGAACCAGTNGAACCCAACAAAGGGAATGACCCGCAGACACCTCCTCCGCAAAACGCTGATCAACAGGAAAATGGCCATCCGGGAGAGGGGAACTCCGCAGGGGAATCTGGCGGGATGCAGTCCTCTTCGAAGGAGCAACCGCAGAATCGTGAATCGAACAGCTCGGGGGAGGGACAAGGGAATCAGACCTCTGGCCAGAAACCCGCTGGTGACTCGCAGCCCGAACAGCCGGATGCCGGGACCATGCCCAATTCCAGCGACCCAGACCATCCTGCATCGGAAAAGTCCAGCGACAGATCCGACCCCGATTCGAAGGGAACAAGTGAGGGACAATCCCCCTCAGGGATGGGGAAAGAGAATCGTCCTGATGCATCGGGAACCGGTTCACAGCCCGGGGCTCCGGAAGGGAATCAGCCCCCTGCTGGGGAGACTGGTCGCAACAACGGATCAGGCGATGCCCCGCGCCCCCGCGACAAGGCTGCTGAAGATCAGGCTCTCGAAAAACTGCTGAACTGGAGCAAGGAGAAGCAGAAGGACGAGCCTTCGAGTGCACAGGACAATGCCGGAAATTCCGGACAGGAGGCAGGCTCTAAAGGAGAAACAGGCACAGGCGAGAATGCAGGAGGAAACACGGGTTCTGATCCTTCAATGGAGCAGCAGAACAGCTCCGCTCCCGGAAACGGATTGCGCAAGCCGATCGATCCCGCGATTCCTCAGCCGAATGACGATGCTGGAAGTTCCTCTGCCGAGCCGAATGAGAGGATGAACTCCGGGAATCAGGGGACTCAGAAGGATTCCCCGGGAGCCAGCGAGGCAGAGTCCGGAGAGAAATCTGAATCGGGCGACCGCCGACCTGATGGCCAGAATGGGGATTCTGGTCAGAAGAACCCAGCGATGAAGGACTCTCAAAATCAGCCGCAACAACCCGGTCGCGGGGAAGGAGAACCTTCTTCCACAGGTGAGAAGGGACCGGGGAATTCCCCAGAGCAGCAACCCGCCAACTCGGGAGAGCCCTCGCCGATGAAATCGAATCCCGGCGACAAACCGACCGGAGAGTCCACCGGGAATACGCCGGGAGAGACATCCCCTGCGCCGGGGAGTGACCGCGAGGTGAGTGATGCGCCGAATGGAGGCATGAAAGGACAGGGGGAAAAGGCCGGCGGCGATCGTCCGGGGACTGATCCGCAGATGACGCCCCCCGGTGATCCTTCCCCGGGTCAGGGACAGCAACCGGGTCAGGGTCAGCAACCGGGTCAGGGACAACAACCGGGTCAGGGACAACAACCGGGACAGGGTCAGCAACCGGGACAGGGTCAGCAACCGGGTCAGGGACAGCAACCGGGTCAGGGACAACAACCGGGTCAGGGTCAACAACCGGGTCAGGGTCAACAACCGGGTCAGGGACAGCAACCGGGTCAGGGACAGCAACCGGGACAGGGACAGCAACCGGGACAGGGACAGCAACCGGGACAGGGACAGCAACCGGGACAGGGACAGCAACCGGGNCAGGGACAGCAACCGGGTCAGGGACAGCAACCGGGACAGGGACAACAACCGGGTCAGGGTCAGCAACCCGGTGAGGGGATGGGGGGAGAGTCTGGACAGGCGCCCGGTGACGGGGGCGGTAGTGCTCAACGTGATGGGGCGTTTCGGCCGGGGGCTGGTCAGGGACCGGGAAGTTCCGGAGACATCACCCCTGAAGAAGCGGACCTGGAGCATCGAAAGAAAGCAACGGAGCTCGCGCTGAAGCGACTGCGAAGCCAGCTGGAACGGGGAGAGACTCCGAAGGAACTCATGGACGAGCTGGGATACACGCAGCAGGATCTGGAGCGGTTCATGCAGAAGCTGGAAGAACGTCTTTCCGATCCGGGACTGGACCAGTCACCGGAAGCAGCTGCTGCCCGCAGGCAGTTTGAATCGCTCCTGAAGGGGATCGACTATCGCGGTGTCAATCAGTTGCGGAGCGGAGGAGACCACGAACGAAAGGCGTCGAGGAGCGTCGGGTCGGAAAATCGGCCCGTTCCCCCGCAATATCGTCGTTCGACAGAGGCATATCGGGAAAAGACGTCACGTCAGGGAACCGGGAATTGACAATCGCCCTTCTGGCGGGAAGGATGCAACAACCATGAGTTTCACTGATGCATGTGAGCAGTTCGGCAGGAGTCCACAGGAGGAAGCCGTCGACTGTCGGACACAGGGATCTCCCCTGATCCCTCACGTGCGTGAAATCTCGTTGGACCGGGGAGGCTCGCAGAGCTGAGCGACTCCCCTTCCCTGTTGTCCCGTTACCAGTCCAAGCGATTTACAACCTCCTCGTGCAGCCATCTCCCCTTCGATTCCTGAAGAACGTCAATCGC